>Ga0233425_10005493_pt1 | contig 19966 bp, 13 predicted proteins | sample Watercolumn_Towu_2_FD_181712 | JGI IMG/M metagenome (GOLD analysis project Ga0233425, IMG submission 181712) | Freshwater microbial communities from Lake Towuti, South Sulawesi, Indonesia - Watercolumn_Towuti2014_140_MG | ecosystem: Environmental > Aquatic > Freshwater > Lake | place... | reverse complement strand
CTTGGAATATCCAAAGAGCGTCGAGTTGCGGGGGTACCAACCTGTTGTCGAGGGAAACAGCAAACAGGTCAAGAAGGCCGCGGATCTGATTTCCAAAGCCAGGCGGCCCGTCCTCTATGTTGGCGGCGGGGTCATCAATTCCGGAGCCGCGCGTGAGTTGCGCACGCTGGCCGAAAAGCTCCGCTGCCCCGTCACAACAACACTTCATGGGCTCGGGTCGTTTCCTGAAGGGAACGCGCTCTCCATGGGGATGCTCGGCATGCACGGAACATGGTACTCCAATGTCGCTGTCAGTTATTGCGACGTCCTGATCGCCGTCGGCGCCCGCTTCGATGACCGCGTGACAGGAAAAGTCGATGCATTCGCCGCTGAAGCGAAGAAGATACACATCGATATCGATCCTGCCGCAATCAGCAAGAACGTCCCGGTGGACGTGCCGATCGTCGGGGATGTGAAGCACGTCCTGCACGCACTGACGGAACTTGTGCAGCCGCTTGATACCGCCGATTGGCTTGCCACAATTGCGCAGTGGAAGGTGGAGCACCCTTTGCGCTACAAGCACGACGACGCGCTTCGAGCGCAACATGTGTTCCAGGCGCTGGGCGACATCACGGGCGGAGATGCCGTCGTTGTCACCGACGTCGGTCAGCATCAGATGTGGGCCGCGCAGTTCTATCGCTGGAAGCACCCTCGTTCGCACATCACTTCTGGCGGCCTCGGCACGATGGGTTTCTCACTTCCCGCTTCCATGGGGGCAGCATTCGCGAATCCAAAACATCCGGTGGTCTCCGTCAGCGGCGACGGAGGATTCCAGATGAACGCGCAGGAGATGGCAACAATCGTCCAGCATCAGCTTCCGATCAAGATCTTCGTCATCAACAACGGATTTCTCGGCATGGTTCGTCAGTGGCAGGAGCTATTCTGGCGGAAACGGTACTCTCATGTGGATATTACCGCACCTGACTTTGTAAAACTCGCGGAAGCGTATGGATGTAGAGCACTCCGAGTCACAACGCCAGCGGACGTCGAAGAGGCAATCCAGACCGCAATGTCTCATCGTGAAGGACCAATCCTTGTCGAGTTCATTGTTGCCCGGGAAGACAACGTGTATCCCATGATTCCGGCCGGCCAGACAATCAACGAGCTCATGGATAACCCGGATCCCGTGCTGACACCGGGGAACGGTGCATCCAAAGAATCACGAACGATGGTCCACGTAAAGGGATAATGCCATGGTACATTCATCTTCATCCGGTTCGTCGGGCTCACGCGGATCGTCCGATTCGAAAGGCAAACAGCACACGATTGCGCTGCTTGTGGAGAATCACTTCGGAGCGTTCAACCGCATCGCGGGGCTCTTTGCCGCCAAAGGGTACAACATCGACAGCCTGACAGTCGGCACGACCGAGGAAAAAGAGATCTCACGGATGACGATCGTCACCCACGGAGACGACCAGATCATCGAACAGATCGTCAAGCAGCTTCACAAACTGATCGATACGATCAAGGTCATCGACCTCACGTTCGAACCCTTTGTCGAACGCGAGCTGGTGCTCGTCAAGGTTCAGTCAACGACATCGACGCGGGCCGAGATCATGCAGATTTCTGAGATTTTCCGGGCAAAAGTCGTCGATATCAGTCCGAAGACCCTCATGCTCGAAGCCACCGGAAGTCAGCAGAAGGTTGACGCAATCATCAACATGCTCAAGCCGTTCGGCATCAAGGAAATGGCACGGACAGGAAGAGTGGCGTTGAAACGCGAATTCCAGGGAGAGGTGTAGTGTCCAACTCTGCCACCATACATGATTTTCCGTTGTACGACCCCCGCACGGAACATGATGCATGCGGAGTCGGCTTCATCGTCAATGTGAACGGCGACCGGACCCACAACATCATCCGCCAGGGGATCGAGATTCTCGTCAATCTCACCCACCGCGGCGCGTGCGGCTGCGACCCTGAGACCGGCGACGGAGCGGGTGTCACCATACAGATTCCGTACACCTTCTTCGCGCGCGTGTGCAGAACAGCCGGTTTCTCGCTCCCGGAGGAAGGCTTCTACGGTGTCGGCATGGTGTTCCTTCCGGTCGAACCGCAATCCAGATTCCAGTGCCAGGGAATCCTCGACAGGATGGCTCAGGAGGAAGGACTCTCTGTCCTTGGCTGGCGCGACACACCCGTTGACGGGGATGCCATCGGAAGAACGGCCAGAGCCTCCCAACCGTACATCGAACAGATGTTCATCGAGCGGCCATCACATCTCTCCAGAGAAGAATTTGACCGGAAACTCTTCATCGTGAGACGGCGAGCCGAGCTGACGATTGCTTCGTCGGAGATACCGGAGAGGAAGTTCTTCTCGGTCCCATCAATGTCATCCTGGACGATCGTCTACAAGGGATTGCTCCTCGCCCCGCAGATCGCTCGATTCTACACGGACCTGTCGGATCCTGATGCAGCAAGCGCGTTCTGCATGGTACACCAGCGCTTCTCAACCAATACGTTTCCAAGCTGGCAGCTCGCGCATCCGTTCCGATACCTCTGCCACAACGGAGAGATCAACACTCTGCGGGGGAATGTGAGCTGGATGTACGCCCGACAGTCGGTGCTCCGATCCGACCTGTTCGGAAAGAACATCGGGCAAATCTTCCCCATCGTGCAAGCCAATGTCAGCGACTCCGCTGCCCTCGACAATACCGTGGAGTTCCTTACCCTCGGCGGCAGAAGTCTCCCGCACGTCATGTCCATGCTCATCCCTGAAGCATGGGATGCCGACACATCGATGAGCATGGAGAAGAGGGCTTTCTACGAGTATCACGCATCGCTCATGGAGCCTTGGGACGGCCCGGCGGCGGTTGCGTTCACCGACGGGCGCGTCATAGGGGCGACGCTCGACCGAAACGGACTCCGTCCCGCACGGTACCTCGTGACGAAGAACGGCGTCCTGATCATGGCGTCTGAGAGTGGAGTACTTGATGTACCGGTGGAGGAGGTGGCCGTGAAAGGGTGTCTCGAGCCGGGAACGATGCTCCTTGTCGATCTCCTCGAGAAGCGTATCGTTCCGGACCACGAGATCAAGGCACAGCTTGCAGCGCGACAACCATACGGGCAGTGGATAGAAGAGAATCAGATCAAGATCGAACGACTCCCTGAACCCCCGCGTTCATTTACATTCAATCCTGTCGATCTTGTCCGGCGCCAGCGAATGTTCGGCTACACGGAAGAAGATATCAGTACGGTGATCACTCCAATGGCGACCTCGGGAGAAGAGCCCGTCGGATCGATGGGAACCGATACACCGCTGGCATGTCTCTCGGACAAGCCGCAACCGCTGTTCAACTATTTCAAGCAGCTTTTTGCCCAGGTTACGAATCCCCCGATCGATCCGATACGTGAATCGATTGTAATGACGCTGACGAGCTACATCGGCACGGAGAGGAATATTCTCGAGGAAACACCCCAGCACTGTCACACGCTCAAGCTGACCGATCCGATTCTGACAAACCGGGATCTCGAGAAGCTGCGCCGTGTGTCACAGGGGGACTTCCTCGCGACGACATTGCCGACATTGTTCCGCGTCGACGGAGGCAAGCAGGAGCTCGAACGGGCGCTCGACGGATTGTGCCGGCGGGCATCACTCGCGATCCAGTCCGGCTATTCGATCATCATTTTGTCTGACCGCGGCGCTGATGAGATGTACGCGCCGATTCCGAGCCTCCTGTCCCTAACAGCTGTCCACAACCACCTGGTTCGCGAGAAAACCCGCACACAGGTCGCTCTGGTTGTGGAGTCGGGAGAGCCCCGGGAGGTCATGCATCTCTCCCTGCTGATCGGCTATGGCGCGAGCGCTGTGAATCCGTACCTCGCGATTGAGACTCTGGAAAGGCTTGCGATGACGGAATCGCTGCCGGATGGGATCTCGTTCGAGAAGGCTCTCAAGAACTACAAGAAAGCCCTGCAAAAAGGGCTCCTCAAGACGATGTCGAAAATGGGAATCTCCACGCTCCAAAGCTATCGCGGAGCCCAGGTTTTCGAGTCGGTCGGTTTGGGGAAGGAGCTTGTCGAGAAGTACTTCACGGGTACATCGTCCCGCATCAATGGCATCGATCTCGACGTTCTCGCCCTGGAAGCGAGGATGAAACACGACTATGCATTCCGCTCTGTCCAGGAGTCGGAGACGGAATTGGATCTGGGAGGAAGCTACCAATACCTGGTCCGCGGCGAGAAGCACCTCCTCAATCCGGACACCATCTCCGCGCTGCAGCAGGCTGTGCGCCGGTCGGATTATAGACGGTTCAAGGAGTACACGTCGCTCCTCACGGAGCGGAGCTCCGGACTCCTCAACCTTCGTTCACTCCTTGAATTCAAGAAGGGAACAAGAAGCATTTCGTTGGATGAAGTGGAGCCCGCGAAATCGATCGTGGCGCGCTTCGCGACCGGCGCGATGTCATTTGGATCCATCAGCAAGGAGGCGCACGAAACACTCGCTGTCGCGATGAACCGAACCGGCGGGAAGTCGAACACAGGTGAAGGAGGCGAGGATGAAGAGCGCTTCCTGCCAGACGAAAACGGCGACTCGCGCCGCAGCGCCATCAAGCAAGTTGCATCTGCGAGGTTCGGCGTCACCGCTCACTACCTTGTCAACGCCGATGAGATTCAGATCAAGATCTCCCAGGGAGCCAAACCGGGAGAAGGCGGGCAGCTTCCGGGCTACAAGGTCGACGTGGCAATCGCGAAGACGAGGCATTCCGTTCCGGGCGTCGGCCTTATCTCGCCACCGCCGCACCACGACATTTACTCCATCGAAGACCTCGCCCAGTTGATCTACGATCTCAAGAATGTAAATCCGAAGGCCCGGATTTCCGTGAAGCTGGTCGCGGAGTACGGTGTCGGGACGGTCGCCGCCGGTGTCGCAAAAGCACATGCAGACGTAATTCTCATTTCCGGTGATTCGGGTGGCACAGGTGCTTCTCCCCTCTCATCGATCCGCCATGCGGGAACTCCGTGGGAGCTCGGTCTTGCAGAGACACAGCAGGTCCTTGTGATGAACGATCTCCGCAGCCGCGTGCGGCTCCAGACCGACGGCAAGCTGCAAACCGGTCGCGATGTTGTCATCGCCGCGTTGCTCGGCGCCGAGGAGTTTGGTTTTGCAACCACGCCGCTGATTGCAATCGGCTGCATCATGATGCGCAAATGCCACCTGAACACGTGTCCGGTCGGTATTGCGACGCAGGATCCGGTTCTTCGAGCGAAATTCACAGGAGCCCCTGAGCATGTCATCAACTTCTTCTTCTACCTCGCAGAGGAAGTACGAGAATTGATGGCACAACTCGGTTTCCGGACGATGGATGAGATGATCGGCAGGGTCGACATGCTTCAGCAGAGGAGTGATATCGATCATTGGAAAGCACGGCATCTTGACCTCTCACCGTTGCTTCATAATCCGCCGGTTGCTTCCCGGTTCGGGCGTCGGTGCCTGATCGCGCAGGATCACGGCTTGAACGAAGCCCTGGACTACCAGCTGATCTCAAAAGCAAATGAGGCCATCGAGAACAGAACGCCGGTGGAAATCCACTCACCCATTCGGAACGTGCATCGCTCAGTCGGATCGATGCTCAGCGGCGAAGTTACCCGCAAGCACGGCTCTAAGGGACTGCCGGACCATACAATCACCGTGTCTCTCTCAGGTTCGGCCGGGCAGAGTTTCGGTGCATTCCTGGCGAAGGGGATCACACTCAAGCTCGAAGGAGATGCAAACGACTATGTAGGCAAGGGGCTTTCCGGCGGGACATTGATCGTCCATCCTCCCGGATCCCTCTCCTCTCCGCCTGAAGAGAATACGGTGGTCGGCAATGTCGTTCTCTATGGAGCAACGAGCGGTGAAGCATATTTCAACGGCAAGGCAGGCGAGCGGTTTGCGATACGAAATTCAGGTGCAACGGCGGTCGTGGAATCGATCGGCGATCACGGTTGTGAGTATATGACGAACGGTCTTGTGGCCGTGCTTGGTAAAACGGGAAGGAATTTCGCGGCAGGAATGTCGGGCGGCATCGCCTATGTCCTGGATGAGACAGGGGCTTTTTCGTCCGTCCTCTGCAACAAGGCGATGGTCGATGTCGAGCAACTTACCGGCGACGATCAAACCGTCCTACGGCAACTTGTCGAAAACCACTTCAAGCATACGCGCAGCCCCAGGGCGCACGCGATTCTCAAACACTGGGCAGAGATGGCGCACAAGTTTGTGAAGGTATTCCCGCACGATTACAAGCGGGTATTAGCCACCTCGGGGCTTGTGGTGCCAAAAGAGAAGCGTGTTCGGGCGGAGGCGACCATTGGGTAGACCGACTGGATTCATCGAATTCAAGAGAGAAACACCGGCCCGCCGTGCAATTCACGAGCGCCTCAAGGACTGGCGCGGCGTCTACGTCGACTATCCCGAACAGAAAGTCAGCACGCAGGCGGCGCGTTGCATGGACTGCGGAGTGCCCTTCTGCCACAAAGGATGTCCGTTGAACAACGTCATTCCACAATGGAATGATCTGGTGTATCACAACCGGTGGCGTGAGGCGCTGCGAGTACTTCACGCAACGAACAATTTTCCGGAGTTCACCGGTTTCCTCTGCCCCGCGCCGTGCGAGGCGTCGTGCGTGTTGGGCATTAACGAGCCGGCGGTGACAATCAAGCTTATTGAACAGGCGATCATCGAGCACGCGTTCCGCGAAGGCTGGATGGTTCCCGAGTGGCCGGGAAAGCGCACGGGCAAGACCGTGGCGGTCGTCGGTTCCGGTCCAGCCGGTCTCGCTACCGCTCAGCAATTGAACCGCGCGGGTCATCATGTGACGGTCTACGAAAAGAGCGATCGCGTCGGCGGACTGCTCCGGTATGGTATCCCTGATTTCAAGCTGGAGAAGCATGTGCTCGACCGGCGCATCGACCTTCTTCGTGCGGAAGGAATCGTCTTCGCGACCAATGCCAACGTCGGCGTCAACACTCCCGTCGAAGTCTTGCGCAAGACATACAGTGCTCTGGTCCTATGCGGCGGAGCCGAGGAACCGCGGGATCTCAAGGTTCCAGGCCGTGATTCCAAAGGAATCCACTTCGCTGTGGAATTCCTGACTCAACAGAACCGGCGACTGGCCGGATCGCCCGTAAGTTCTGACCGCGAAATCAGCGCGACAGGCAAGAAGGTGGTCATCCTGGGCGGAGGAGATACCGGTGCCGATTGTCTCGGGACATGTCACCGGCAGGGAGCGCTCTCTGTTCATCAGTTTGAGATAATGCCGAAACCACCTGAAGAACGATCTCCAAACACACCGTGGCCTCAATGGCCGCTGCAGTTGCGCTCTGAGTCTTCACATGAAGAAGGCGGGATACGCGAGTGGTCGGTTGCAACGACGAGATTTGAGAGTGGCGCCGACGGTCGTGTGACGAAGCTCCACGGCGTCCGGGTCGACCCACCTCCGGAGTTCAGGCCGATCGAAGGAACGGAGTTCGCGCTCGACGTCGATCTGGTGCTCATCGCAATGGGATTTCTCGGTCCCCAGAAGTCAGGACTTCTCGACGAGCTTGCGGTGGCGCTCGATTCACGCGGCGCAGTCTCAACGGATCAGAACTACATGACGTCTGTTCCGGGAGTTTTCTCCGCCGGCGACATGAGGCGCGGACAATCGCTTGTGGTGTGGGCAATTCAGGAAGGCAGGAATGCAGCGCGGTGCATCGACACATACCTTACAGGGACATCAAGTCTCCCCTAGTCGAGGTGTTGCGAACACACAGCGCGGCAGAAAGTGAGCAAGGAATGAGGACAATCATACTTTATGATACCACGCTTCGCGACGGAACCCAGGGCGAAGAGGTCAGCTATTCCGTGGAGGACAAGCTGAGAATCGCACAATGCCTCGACGAATTCGGTATCCGGTACATCGAAGGCGGTTGGCCAGGATCGAATCCGCGCGACATGGAGTTCTTCCGTCGCGCAAAGTCGTTACGGCTCAGTCAAGCCCGTATCGCGGCGTTTGGCAGCACCCGCCGGCAGAAGAATCCTGTTCAGTCGGATCCGAACATATGCGCACTGCTGGAGGCCGAGACACCGGTTGTGACCATCTTCGGAAAGAGCTGGCTCCTTCATGTGCGCTCTGCACTGAACATCAGCGAGGAAGAAAATCTCGAGCTCATCGGCGAGTCGGTGCAGCACCTCGTGCACCAGGGTCGCGAGGTCATCTACGATGCCGAACATTTCTTTGACGGGTACAAGCACGATGCGGTGTATGCGTTGAAAACGCTTCAGACAGCGCACGATGCCGGCGCCGGCACGATTGTGCTTTGTGATACCAATGGTGGATCGATGCCCCAGGAGGTTGAGCGCATTGTCCGGGACGTGCAGGACACGATAGGCAGAACAATCGGGATACACACGCACAACGATTGCGACCTCGCTGTTGCAAACACACTCGCGGCCGTGGTTGCGGGTGCGGCACACGTACAGGGAACGATCAATGGATTTGGCGAGCGCTGCGGCAATGCCAACTTGTGCTCGATCATACCGAACTTGCAGGTCAAGCTTGGTTTTTCGTGCGTCTCGAGCGAGCAGCTGTCAAGACTGACGGAGCTCTCGAAAACGGTCTCCGATCACGCGAATTTGACTCACCGAAAGCATCTCCCGTTTGTCGGGCAGAGCGCGTTTGCGCACAAGGGAGGGGTTCATGTCAGCGCTGTGATGAAAAACCCCGCCACCTATGAACATATCGACCCGGGGGTGGTTGGAAACCGGCGGAGGGTCCTCGTCTCCGATCTCTCGGGAAGAAGCAACGTGGCGTACAAGGCGAAAGAGCTTGGTGTTGTGCTCGACGAGAAATCGGTTACGACACAACAGATCGTCGAAGAGATCAAGTCAAGGGAACACCAGGGTTATCATTACGAAGATGCCGATGGCTCCCTCGAGATTCTCATTCGTCAGAATCTGGAACAATGGGAGAATTTCTTCGAGTTGAGCGGTTTCAAGGTGATTACACAGAAGGAATCGATCAACGCCGAACCGACATCCGAGGCATCGGTCAAAGTGCGCGTTGGCACCGACATCGAACATACGGCCGCGGACGGAAATGGCCCCGTGAATGCACTCGACAAGGCGTTGCGGAAAGCGCTGGAGCGCTTCTATCCCGAACTGAAGAAGATGGTGTTGAGCGATTACAAGGTGCGAGTGCTCGACGGTTTTGAAGGGACGGGTTCCAAAGTACGTGTGCTGATCACCATGCGCGACGACCATTCCTCTTGGAATACCGTCGGCGTTTCATCCAATATCATTGAAGCAAGCTGGAGAGCGCTGGTCGACAGCATTCTCCACTACCTTATGAAGCAGAGGCCGCGCACAGAATCGTCGTGGCATGCTGAGGCAATCTAAATCAAGAGGAGCAGGTATGGAACAACAACAGACCCCCCGTCCGGCATCCGTCAGCCAGCGTGTATCGATATTCGATACCACGCTGCGCGATGGCGAACAGTCACCCGGCTGCAGCATGAATACAGAAGAGAAGGTCAGGCTTGCGCATCAGCTTGAGCAGCTCCGAGTCGACGTGATCGAGGCCGGCTTTCCAATCGCATCGTCGGGCGATTTCGAAGCCGTCCGTGCAATAGCGCGTGCCGCGAAATCGACGGTGGTTGCCGCCCTTGCCCGAGCGGTCAAAGGGGACATCGACCGGGCCTGGGAGGCGGTACGCGAAACATCCCGGCCAAGAATCCATACGTTTATCGCGACCTCCGACCTCCATTTGAAGCATAAACTGAAGAAGACCCGGGCACAGGTCCTGCAGGATGCGGTGTGGGCCGTGCGATACGCGCGGTCGCTCTGCAGCGACGTGGAGTTTTCATGCGAGGATGCATCGCGCAGCGACATCGGATTCCTCTGCGAAATCGTCGAGGCTGCCATTGATGCCGGAGCAGGCGTTATCAACCTTCCCGACACTGTCGGGTACTCTGTCCCGTTCGAATATGGCGCGATGTTCCGGGCTGTGAGCGAGCGTGTGCCGAACATCAACAACGCAGTCCTCAGTTGCCACTGTCACAACGATCTGGGGCTGGCAGTTGCCAATTCGATTGCCGCCCTCCAGAACGGGGCGCGGCAGGTCGAGTGTACTGTTAACGGCATTGGAGAGCGCGCCGGTAATGCATCGCTCGAGGAAGTTGCAATGGCCATCAAGGTGCGCGGAGAATCACTGCAGCTCCATACCGGCGTTGTCACCGAAGAAATCTACCGCACAAGCCGGTTGTTGAGCAGCCTGACCGGAATGCTGGTCCAGCGCAACAAGGCCATTGTCGGAGCAAACGCGTTCGCTCACGAGGCAGGCATCCATCAGGACGGCGTTCTGAAGAGCCCGATCACTTATGAGATTATGACTCCCCAAACCGTGGGCATCAGGCACAGTGTTCTCGTCCTCGGAAAGCACTCGGGTCGGCATGCATTGAAACAGCGGTACATGGAGCTGGGCTACCAGCTCACAGAGCTGGAACTGGAGCAGGCGTATCAGCGGTTCACTGCCCTTGCAGATCAGAAGAAGGAGATCTTCGACGAAGATCTTGAGGCACTGCTCGAAATCGGATTGAATCCATCGGAGGAGAGCTATCACCTTGTGAACATACACGTTGCAAGCGGCACAAATGTCCGCCCCACCGCCACGGTTGAACTCCAGCATGGAGGAGAGAGTTTTGTCGATTCGGCAACGGGCGACGGACCGGTGGATGCCGCGTTCAAAGCCATCGAACGGATCACAGGCATCGAAGCGCGGCTTACAGAGTATTCGATCAAATCGGTGAGTCTCGGTCATGACGCCATCGGTGAAGTGTTCATCAGAATCGAGCTCGACGGACTCCTCTTTAACGGCCGCTCGGCGAGCACCGACATCATCACGGGAAGTGTCAAAGCGTATCTTGAGGCGCTCAACAGGGCGTTCGCTTCAAAGCGTCGCAAGGATGGGCAGCAGGAGAATATCACCGCCAAAAGCGCAGTATCAGAGGTGTAGTCAACGACAGTGGTTATTGAACGATCATCCTGAATCGGGAAGTACGTGCTCGGCGTTTGTCGGCAGTCCATTGTTCTTACCACTGATGGCGCACCGATGATCACCGAGTGTGATATCTGGAGGACGATGGATATCTCAAACCAGAAGGAAGAAAAACACCATCGGTGTAACTCCGTGTGCCGGTGGTGGTGAAATCTCTGAGTAAACTGATTGTGAATATGAAAGAACCTCGAACACTCTTCGAAAAAGTCTGGAACCGGCATGTCGTCGCGCAGGAAGCGGATTCCCCCGCTGTTCTGTACATCGACCTGCACCTGATTCACGAAGTGACGTCGCCTCAGGCTTTTGACGGTCTGCAGAAGCGAGGACTTGGCGTCCGGCGTCCGGATCGCACGTTCGCCACGGTCGATCACAGCATCCCGACACTCGATCCTTCTGCTGCCCTGACAGACAAACAGGCCGCGGCACAAATAGCGACGCTGGAAGCCAATGCAGCACGCTACAGCATCCGCCTTTTTGGATCCAGAAGCGAGGGACGCGGCATTGTCCATGTCATCGGTCCTGAAAACGGCTTGACGCAGCCGGGCATGACCATCGTGTGCGGCGACAGCCACACTGCCACACATGGCGCCTTTGGCGCGCTTGCATTCGGCATCGGCACAAGCGAAGTGGAGCACGTTCTCGCCACACAGTGCCTCCTCCAGCGGAAGCCGAAAACGATGGAGGTGCGCATCGAGGGAAGGCTTCAGACCGGAGTCACAGCCAAGGACATCATTCTTGCGCTTCTGGCGAAGATCGGAATCGGCGGCGGAACGGGTCATGTGATCGAGTACACGGGCGAGGCCATCCGGGCGTTGTCGATGGAAGAGCGAATGACTGTCTGCAATATGTCAATCGAAGGCGGTGCACGCGCCGGCATGGTGGCACCCGACGAGACAACATTTGAGTTCCTTGCCGGCAGAGCACATGCGCCGAAGGGACAGGCATGGGAGAGCGCGCTCGCTTACTGGCGTTCATTGCCGACGGATGAAGGTGCCCGGTTCGACCGGACCGTCGCACTCGATATTTCGAACCTCGCTCCGATGATCACCTACGGAACAAATCCCGGCATGGGCATGCGAATCACCGACGTGGTCCCCGACCCATCCGCCGTTGCCGACACGACTGAGCGATCGACACTCGAGAAAGCCCTGATGTACATGAATCTGAAACCGGGAATGCCTCTGCTTGGAAAACCGGTGGATGTTGTATTCATCGGCAGCTGCACGAACTCACGTATGAGTGATTTGCGCGACGCAGCACGTGTGTTCCTGGGACGCAAAGTCAATCCCGCAGTCCGGACACTGGTTGTTCCCGGGTCCCAGTTGATCAAGCGTCAGGCAGAGGCGGAAGGCCTGGATACCATCTTCAAGAATGCGGGCGCAGAATGGCGCGAGTCGGGTTGCTCGATGTGTATCGCGATGAACGGTGACCAGATCGAGGCCGGCCAGTACGCCGTTTCCACCAGCAACCGAAATTTCGAAGGCCGGCAGGGAAAAGGCGGGCGGACATTTCTTGCGTCGCCGTTGACAGCCGCGGCTGCCGCGGTTACAGGATCAATTACTGACGTACGAACTCTTCTGAACTCATAGAGACAATCATGGCACAATTTACCACATTGACATCGCGCGTCGCCCAATTGTTGATCGATAATATCGATACCGACCAGATCATCCCGGCCCGGTTCCTGAAAGCGACGGACAAGCTTGGCCTGGGTGGAAGACTCTTCGCCGACTGGCGCTATGAGTCCGACGGTTCACCGAAAAGCTCGTTCGCCCTCAACGATCCAAAGAATGCCGGCGCCGCTGTCCTCCTGGCCGGAGATAATTTTGGATGCGGATCCTCCCGGGAGCATGCCCCGTGGGCCTTGACAGCATACGGCTTCAGGGCAGTTATCAGTACGTCGTTCGCGGATATCTTCCGGAGCAATTCCCTGAAGAACGGCCTCCTCCCGGTCATTCTCACTTCGGCGGAGCATAAGCAGCTGCAGCAGGAACTTTCGGCCGCACCTGCAGCGGAAGTCGCGATCGATTTGGATCATCAACGTCTCACGTTCCCGTCGGGAACACACACAACGTTTCCCATTGATCCGTTTTCGAAGTTCTGCCTTTTGAACGGTGTCGATGAACTGGAATACCTTCGCCGTTTCTCGAAGGAAATCGAAACATATGAGGCAACGAACGGTCTGTAATTGACGATTCAACAAACTGAATTTCTGACAAGAACTTTGAAACAGGGATCATTGACGTGAATGCTTCTATTGTTGTTTTGCCGGGTGATGGTATCGGTCCCGAAGTCACCAGCTCCGCGGTCAAGGTGCTGCAACACATCGGCTCCAAACGGAACCACTCATTCACCTTCACGACACAGCTCATCGGCGGGGCCTCGATTGACCGGACTGGGGTCGCACTGACAGACGAAGCGCTTGCGGTCTGCAAGGCGAGTGATGCGATTCTGCTCGGCGCCGTCGGGGGGCCGCGATGGGACAATCCGACCGCACCGGTTCGCCCTGAACAGGGACTGCTTGCGCTGCGCAAAGGACTTCAGCTGTACGCGAACCTGCGGCCGGTGAAACCCTATGCCGCTCTCATCGGATCTTCCCCGCTGAAGCCCGAGCTGCTTCGCGGCGTCGACTTTGTTGTCGTCCGGGAACTCACCGGCGGTCTCTACTTCGGCCAGCCCAAAGGCCGCGACACCATCGATGGCCGCGTCCGGGCCGTCGATACGATGGAATACTGTGACTTTGAAATCGAACGGATTGTCAAGCTCGCATTCAAGCTCGCGGCCGGACGACGGAAGAAGGTGACGTCCGTCGACAAGGCAAACGTGCTGGAAACATCGAGACTCTGGAGACAGATCGCAGTCAGGCAGGGCGAGCTTCACGCCGGAATCGCCCTTGAGCATATGCTCGTCGACACGGCCTCGATGCGCCTGGTGACATCTCCTTCATCATTTGATATTCTCGTCACGGAGAACACCTTCGGCGATATTCTGACAGACGAGGCATCGGTCCTGACGGGCTCGATGGGAATGCTACCATCCGCCTCACTCGGCGACGGAGGACCCGGACTGTACGAGCCGATCCATGGTTCGGCTCCCGACATTGCAGGCAAAGGGATTGCCAACCCGGTGGGAACCATCCTCAGTGCTGCCCTCCTGCTTCGCTATTCGCTTCAGCTCGAAGAGGAAGCGGCTGCCATCGAGGTCGCGGTCGAGCGCGCGGTCAATGACGGCTGCAGGACGACCGACCTCGGCGGGAAACTCGGGACAGAAGAAATGACAAGCGAAATCATTCAACGACTCACATTGTAAGAAAGGATGTTGGTGGTGCCATGAAATCTAAATTCGTCTGGATGAACGGCGAACTGGTCGAGTTCGAGAAAGCCACGGTTCATTTTCTGACGCCCGCGCTGCATTACGGGCTCGGCGTGTTCGAGGGCATTCGCTGCTACGCGACGCCCGACGGACCGGCGGTTTTCCGCCTGAAAGAGCACACCCAGCGTCTCGTCAACTCCGCGCACGTCGTTGGATTCCGGTCGCTGCCGTACACCGCCGACGCAATCCGCAAGGCGACACGCGAGACAGTGGCCGCAAACGGCTACAGCGAGTGCTACATCCGCCCGCTCATTTATCTTACAGACGGAGGCTGGAATCTCAACGTCGACGGCGGCAAGCCGGGCCTGGGGATCGCTGTCTGGGAATGGACGAATTACCTCGGCAAAGAGGCGCTGGAACATGGCGTGCGGGCCAACATTTCATCGTTCACCCGTCATCATCCGAACGTCATGATGACCAAGGCGAAGATCTCCGGCAACTACGCAAACAGCTTTCTTGCCAAAACCGAATCGGTTCGCCTCGGGTTTGAGGAGGCAATCATGCTGGATCCTCAGGGGTATGTTGCCGAGTGCACGGGAGAGAACCTCTTCATCGTCAAGAATGGCACGATCTACACTCCATCGCTCGCTCCTGTCCTCGACGGCATTACACGCGATTCGCTTATCACGCTCGCGAACGATCTTCACTATGATGTCGTAGAGTCGCCGATCTCACGCGACCAGCTCTACACAGCCGACGAGGTGTTCGTCTGTGGAACGGCAGCGGAGTGCATTGCGCTGCGCGAAATCGATTTCAGGACGATCGGCAGCGGCTCCACCGGACCGGTGTGTCACGCGCTGCAGAAAGAGTTTCACGCGGCAATCCATGGAACGCACCGGCGATCCAAAGAGTGGCTTGATTACATCTCCGAGCCCGCACAGGTGAAGTACCGCCGGACGGGCTCCGAATAACTCAATTTGAAAATCAAAACATTCAACCAACAGCTGGAGATGGTTTTCCCATGGCAAAAATCAATTTTGGCGGTGTGTTAGAGGAAGTCGTCACCCGAGAGGAGTTCCCTCTTTCAAAAGCTCAGGAATTGCTTAAGAACGAAGTGGTCGGCATTATCGGCTACGGTCCGCAGGGACACGGGCAATCGCTCAACCTTCGCGACAACGGGGTCAATGTCATCGTCGGGCAGAGAAAAGGCGGCAAAGGATGGGCCGAAGCGATTCGCGACGGCTGGGTCGAGGGAAAGACTCTGTTCTCGAACGTTGAAGAGGTTGTCGATCGCGCCACCGTCGTCCAGTATCTTCTTTCAGATGCCGGGCAAAAGGAAATGTGGCCCTCGATCAAACGCCATCTCAAAAAGGGCCAGGCTCTGTACTTTTCGCATGGCTTCTCGGTGGTGTTCAAAGACCAGACCGGCGTCATTCCTCCCGCCGACGTTGATGTCGTACTCGTAGCCCCGAAGGGATCCGGACGGACCGTCCGCACGAACTACCTGGCCGGAAGCGGTATCAATGCGAGCTTCGCCGTCGAGCAGGACGCAACGGGACGTGCCCGGGAGCGGGTGCTGGCACTCGGAATCGCGATCGGTTCAGGCTATTTGTTCGAGACGACGTTCGAGAGGGAAGTACTGAGTGATCTCGCCGGCGAGCGCGGCGTGTTGATGGGGGCAATAGCAGGAATCATGAAAGCCCAATACGATACGCTCCGTGCGATGGGCCATTCACCCAGCGAAGCGTTCAACGAAACCGTCGAGGAGGCAACGCAGAGCCTCTATCCGCTCGTCGGGCAGAACGGCATGGACTGGATGTTCGGTGCGTGCAGCACGACGGCACAGCGCGGTGCACTCGACTGGTCGAAACGGTTTGAATCTGTGACGAAACCTCTGTTCGAACTGTTGTACCGCGATGTGCAGGCGGGTGTCGAATCCAAGCGCGTCCTCGACACGTGCAGTGCGCCTGATTACCGGGATCGCCTGCAGAAGGAGCTCGATGAAGTACGGAATTCAGAGATGTGGCAAACCGGAGCGGCGGTGCGATCACTCCGCCCCGAAAATGCAAAGAAGAAATGACGACACAGGAAGATGCGAAATGACACTTCCCTGGATGAAAGACGAACCGCCAAGGCGCCCCAGCCCGCCATGCGGTCTGGCGGGAAGAACACAAAGAGATTTCCGAGGAACTCATTGATCCGACAATTTCAATTCTACCTTGGCGTCGTTTGCGGCTTGGCGGTTTTTTGGCAATCTCCCACAAATTGAGCGATAGCATATGATTATCGTAATGAAGGCCGGGGCTTCCCAGCATCAGATTGAACATGTGTTCGAGAAGGTCCGCGGGCTCGGATATCAGGTCCACCCAATTTTCGGTGAGCAGCGAACCGTCATTGCCTGCGTCGGAGACGAGCGGGGAAAGTTCCGGCTGCAAGCGCTCGATTCGCTCGACGGCGTCGAGAGCGTTGTTCCCATTCTCAAGCCTTTCAAGCTGGCCGGGCGCGAATGGAAGAGTGCCCGATCGACCATCGTGTTGCGCTCGCCAAACGGAACAACAGATACAGTGATCGGGAACAGTCACGTGGTGGTGATGGCGGGGCCGTGCTCTATCGAGAGCCGCGAGCAGATCCTCCTTTCGGCGGAACTTGTAAAAAAGGCCGGCGCGCGCGTGCTGCGAGGCGGAGCATTCAAGCCGCGTACGTCGCCGTACAGTTTTCAGGGCCTGGAAGAAGCGGGTCTGAAGTTGATGGCGGAAGCACGGGAGAAGACCGGTCTCCATCTTGTAACAGAGGTGATCACACCCGCAGACGTTCCGCTGGTAGCCGAGTATACGGATATCGTACAGATCGGCGCCCGGAACATGCAGAACTATGCGCTTCTCAAGGAAGTCGGGAAAATCCGCAAGCCCGTCTTGCTCAAGCGGGGAATGTCGAGTACTTTGAAGGAGCTGCTCATGTCGGCCGAGTATATCCTTTCGCACGGCAACTATGAAGTCATTCTTTGTGAGCGCGGGATCCGGACATTTGAGGACTACACCCGGAATACGTGCGATATTTCGGCCGTTCCCGCACTGAAGGAGTTGAGTCACCTTCCGGTCATTGTGGATCCGAGCCACGGAACCGGCGTCCGGAGCCTCGTTCTGCCAGTGGCTAAAGCGGCGATTTCGGCCGGTGCGGATGGATTGATCGTCGAAGTCCACCCGAATCCCGAAGAAGCATTCTCCGACGGAGCACAGTCTCTCCTGCCGGAGCAGTTCACTGAAATGATGGAGTGGGTGAAGAAGCTTGCTGTGTTGGAGGGAAGATCTGTGTAGCTGATTGCAAGGGGAGACAAATTCGAAATCCGAAACACGAAAACCGAAACAAATCCGAAATCAGAAACTCAAAATCAGAAATGCAAAGTTGCTGACTTGAATCTGCGATTCGAATTTCGTGCTTGGAGTTTGTATAGGATTTAGATATTCGAATTTCGGATTTCAGCGACTGATTCCTAAGAGAGTTAACATGAATGTTGCTGTTGTTCAGACCGATCCGACGTTCGGGACCGTTGCAAAGAACATCGATCAAGCTCTTTCGCTCATGCGGACCGCTCAGGCAGATTTGTATGTTCTGCCGGAGCTTTTCGCGAGCGGGTACAATTTCACAAGCAAGGCTGAGGCCCGGTCACTTGCCGAGCCATTCAGGCAGGGATCGGTATTCACGGCACTCGCCGGCTTCGCGAGGGACCGGAAAGCCACGATCGTCTACGGTTTTGCAGAGTTGGACGGCGATCAGGTGTACAACTCGGCCACAATCATCTCGCACGACGGAACGGCAGGGCTCTACCGCAAACTGCATCTCTTTGACAGGGAGAAACTCTTCTTCGCCCCGGGTAATCTTCCGCTCCGAGTGTTTCAGACTCCTGTGGGCCCGGTCGGAGTGATGATCTGTTTTGACTGGTATTTTCCCGAGTCTATGCGAACGCTCGCCTTGCGCGGCGCTCACATTGTTGCACATCCATCGAATCTGGTGCTTCCCCACTGCCCCGACAGTATGCCCGTCCGCTGCAGGGAAAATCGAGTCTTCGCAGTAACGGCCAACAGAGTCGGGACAGAAGATCGCGACGGAATTTCACTTTCATTCATCGGCCAGAGCCAGATCACTTCTTCGCGCGGGGAGATTCTGGCGCGGGCTTCAGCTTCAGTAGCGGAGATTCATACCCGAACCATCGATCTCAACGAAGCACGAAACAAACGGCTGACGGGGATGAATGATTTGTTTGAAGATCGAAGGCCGGAGTTTTATGAATGAGTTTTGAGTTTCGAGTTAGGAGCTTAGAGTTTCAGGTTTCAAGTTTCAGGATCCACGCCGTCTAATGCCTACCGTCTTGCGTCTCACCAAGTTGAACAACCGTGATCTTCTCGTCTACCGTCTAACCACCACCGCACGATCTCTGCCCTTCCGTCTAACCATCTGAGTGCTATCGCTGATCACTCCAGCATCGACACGACTCTTTTCGCGAGTTGAATCGATAATCCCCAGGGGTCGCGCATCATAAGGACATGATCGCCGGAAGGAGTGGTCGAGAGGTCTTCCGCCACTGTTGCTCCCTTTGCAGTCAGCGCTTTTTTCGCAGCCAGAATGTCGTCGACCATGAACGCCAGGTGGATGGACATATGGCTGATGGTCGGCATGTCAAGAACCGGACGATCTGAATTCTGGTAGAGTTCGAGCATCATGTGATGGCCACTGTCAGACAGAAAGAATCCATACCCCGGAGCACCGCTTTCGCGCTTCACGTGTAGGCCGATTTCGTTCCTGTACCAAGCCGCCTGGGCACGCGAGTCCCGGACGTTGAACGCCACATGTTCCGGTCGCAATCGCTGCTGCGGTAACATCGGAACTGCGCGGTGCACAAACTGAAGGGCGAATCCCCATGGGTCCTGCAACATCATGATTTCGTCGCCGGTCGGTCCACTCGTGATGTCATCAGCCACCGTCGCTCCGGCGTCGACGAGAAGCTCCCTGGTTCGCTCGATGGAATCTGTCATGAACGCCAGATGGAGCGACATGGGATCAAGCATGGCGAAATCCAGCATCGGAAAGCTTGTGTTGCAGAACAGTTCGAGCATGATATTGCCCGAGACATCAGCTACAAACGTTGTGTACGTTGGGGGACCTCCGGCGCGCTTTACCGTCATTTTCAGATTTCGCTTGTACCACTCCACCATTGCCGGCGGATCCGGGACGTTGAGTGCGATGTGCTCAAGCTGCATCATTTCGACCTCGTCGGTAAACGATCTCTGACCCCTCCACAACCACCCCCCACATCATTCTGATTTCCCCTCGACTCGCCGACAGCGCTCGCTCGGGGCAGGCTGGCTCCTGCCTTCTGACTCCTGACTTCTGAGTCCTCATCTCCACGTCTTATCATCCACGCGCCTCAGATCGATCCCTTCGGCAAACACTCCAAGCGTCACCACGGCAAACGTGAACACCGTAGTTCCCGATTCGAGATGCCCTCCGAAGGCTTTCTCGGCATTCGTCAGCGTCAGATGTGTATGAACACGGCCGTCGATAACATATCCGTTCATGCCGGCAATGTCTGCAGGCCCCGTCGGGTC
>Ga0233425_10005492_pt1 | contig 19967 bp, 26 predicted proteins | sample Watercolumn_Towu_2_FD_181712 | JGI IMG/M metagenome (GOLD analysis project Ga0233425, IMG submission 181712) | Freshwater microbial communities from Lake Towuti, South Sulawesi, Indonesia - Watercolumn_Towuti2014_140_MG | ecosystem: Environmental > Aquatic > Freshwater > Lake | place... | reverse complement strand
TCCTGAAATCTGTTTTAGACACCTTGACCGATTTCTTTAATCCAGACCCCGGATTTCGGTCTTGTCTGGACATTATTATCAATAGTTTTAACCAGTTCGTCCCCATACAGGGGTGCGAAACTTGAGTAATAAGTGATCGTTTACCGCTGCTGTTACTTTTTCCTTTTTCTTTCCCCATAAAACGCCCCACCTCAACGCCCATACCGGGGGTCCGGCGTATACATCCAATATTTCTGCCACCAGGGAATCTTGCGCCAGATAAAAAGCATTTTCAGATAATACTGGTACTGGTGGCGGGCAATGGCCCGGAGGACCTCCTGTGCGGCCCCGGCAGGGATTATGGGCATCTCCGGCTCCCCGGCCCGGGCCAGAATCTGGAAGGCGTCCCGGCGCCAGACCCTGAGCCTCTCCGGCCGCCACCCGGCCTTGAGGAGCAGCCATTTTAGGGTCTGGGGGGAAAAATAGAAATTGTGGGCCAGGGAAAAGACGCGGCGGGGGCTCACCTTGGGGGCCAGGATGTTGGGGGTTTCCAGCAGCAGGCGCGTTTCCGGCCGGGCCATCTCCCGGGCGCTGCGAAGGAAGGTCAAAGGCTGGGGGAAATGTTCGATGACGTGGGAGGCCATGATCAGGTCGAATTTCTCCCCCGGCAGGTCCACGTCCTCAAAACGGGACTGGATAATCTCCAGATTCCCCTGGCTTTGGGCGTGCGCGGCCTGTTCCGGGTCGGGTTCGACGCCCAGCACTTTGGCCCCCATTTCTTGCAGCCGATGCATGGCCAGGCCCCAACTGCACCCCACTTCCAGCACTCTCATCCCCGGCCGGAAGATGGGCTCGATGAGCGGCCACTGGCCGGCCCAGCGCCTGGCGAGCTTGCGCCGCTGCCGGGGCGTGATGCCCGCGCCGGTATGCCACTGGCCGGGGGTGATTTCCAATTTTTGCCGGTCCAGGTCTTCCACCGCGGGATTGTGAAAGGTAAGGCCGCACCCCAGGCAGACCACGGTGTTGAGCCGCAAGCCCCGCTCCCGGCGCTGCTGCACCAGGCGGGTCTGATCCTTCTCACAAATGGGGCAGTCGATGGTCAACATTTAATACCGTTTTGCGTTTTTCGTTTTGCGTTTTTCGTTAAAAGAGACAGTATAAGCGGGAGGTCTCCAAACTGACCGGAATGGCCTGAGGCCGGGAAATTCTTTTCTTGTGGCATCAAGATGTTGATTTGCATAAAATTAAAAAATCTGCTCAAGCTTATCCGGATAGTCTGAGGTTTTCAATGAGAATATTGTTGGTCCAGCCCACCACCCGGTATCCCGACCAGCGGCTCTTGCGCAGCCGGACCCGCTGGCTCCTGGGGATCACCCTGCCCTACCTGGCGGGCCTTACCCCCAAGGGCATCCACGTGGATCTGGTGGACGACCGTCTCTCTCCCATCCCTTACAACCGCCAGTACGACCTGGTGGGCATCACCGCCACCTGCGCCACCGCCCAGCGGGCCTTCGAAATTGCCAAGGAATTCCGGCAACGGGGCGTGCAGGTGGTCATGGGCGGGTTTCACGTCACCCTGCACCCCGAGGAATCCCTGGAGCATTGCGACGCGGTGGTGGTGGGAGAAGCGGAAGCGGTGTGGGAGCAAGTCTTGGAGGATGCCCGGGTGCGGCGGCTCAAACCCCGTTACCAGGCGGCCGATTTTCACAATCTGGCGGGCCTGCCCCGGCCCCGGCTGGAGCTGGTGAACTTAAGGCGTTACCGGGTGAAGATCATCCCCACCCAGACCACCCGGGGTTGCCCTTATCACTGCGCTTTCTGCGAAGTGCCCATCGTTTACGGCCATACCTACCGCCGGCGGCCCCTGGGGGAGGTGATCGAAGAGATCAAGGCCAACGTTAAGATCACCGGCCTGAAAAATATCTACTTCATCGACGACAATTTGACCGGCCACCGGGATTACGCCAAGGAGCTGTTCCAGGCCCTCATCCCCCTGAACTTAAGCTGGAGCTGCCTGTGGACCATCAACACCTCCAGGGACGAGGACCTGCTGGACTTGGCCAAGAAATCCGGCTGCCACCACGTAAATATCGGCATCGAAAACGTCTGCCAGGAGTCCATCGCTTCCATCGAAAAGGTGCAAAACCCGGTGCAGGAATACGAATGGCTGCTGGGCCGCCTGCGGGACCGGGGCATCTTTTATTCCCTGAATTTCATGTTCGGCCTGGACGGCGATAAAAAGCAGCTCTTTGACGAAACCCTGGAATTCCTGCAGCGCATCAAGGCGCCCCTGGCGTTTTTCAACGTGGCCACCCCCAGGCGGGGCACCCCCATGTGGGAGCAGCTCAATCAGGAAGGCCGGGTGCACAACCCGGATGCGGAAAAATATCTGGGGATGGTCTGCAACTTCATCCCCAAACAGATGACTCCCGAGGAGTGCGAAGCCGGGGTCTGGCGCTGCTTCCAGAAATTTTATTCTTTTTCCTCCATCTGCCGCCGGCTGCTGATGCCCCCCAACCGCTATATCTTCCAGGGCCTGCCCAGCAATCTGTTTTTCCACTGGTCCGCGTCCCGGAAGATCGACCCGGTGGATTTTTATTAGTTGCCAGTAGCCAGTAGCCAGTGGTCAGTAATCATTTTCTGGCTACTGACTACTGGCTACTGCCTCAATGCCAGGCCGGGAAGGCCGCGCGCAGGCCTTGGATGACGAATTCCACGGCCAGGGCGGCTAAAATCAGGCCCATGATGCGCGTCATCAGCCGGATGCCGCTCTCCTTCAAGAAAACCAAAAGCTGTTCGGCAAACCTGAAGACCAGATAAGTCACGAGCATGATGATCGTCAAGGCCGCCAGGATGAGCCCGTCTTCCAGCGCACTCCGGGACCGGCTGGTGAGCACCAGGATGGTGGAGATGGCCCCGGGCCCGGCCAAAAGCGGCATGGCCAGAGGCACCAACGCGGTATCCCGGTAGTCCGCGGCCACCAGGCTGGAGGAGGTATCCAGGCGGTTGAAATGGCCCCGGCCCTCCAGCATATCGAAGGCGATGCGGAACAGGATGAGGCCCCCGGTAATCTGAAAGGCCGGCAGACTGATGCCGAAAAAATTGAGAACCAGCCTGCCGATGACAATAAACGGGGCCAGGATCAGGAAGCCGTAAAGACAGGCGCGGCGGGCCAGATCGCCCCTGCCAGGCGCCGCCGGGGATGACAGCGCCAGATAGGGAAAGACATTGCCCGACGGATCGATGATCACAAATAGGGAGACCAGGGCGGTAATGAAAAAGGAGACGGCGCTGCTGAAGAAATCAGTAATCATAATCCCAAATTAAGGATAAAATAAGGTGCGGTCAAGCGCGCTTCGGGACCGGAAATAATACTATATAAAAATATTCTATACTAATTTGCTATATTTCCCCTTGACATGACCGAATATTGTTTATTACATTATAGATAACCCTCGGTGAGGGTTTCCTTGCCGGGGGTAAGGGGAAATCGGGCCTTGGCGGCTCGCATTTCCCTGACTTTTTCTGAAAATATTCAAGGATGCCGACATGCACGCGGAAATGCTGGTATTGCAGTTCTCCCGGGAGGTGGTGGACCAACCCATCATCTACCGGCTGGTCAAGGATTTTTCCCTGGAGTTTAATCTCCTCAAGGCCGCCATCAACCCCCGGCAGGAAGGGTTGATCGTCATGGAGCTCCGGGGGCATCCCAAGGACTTCCGCCGGGGCCTCAAATACCTGCGGGATTCCGGGGTAAAGGTCAAGAAGGTGGCTGGAGAGGTGCGCCGCAACGAAGACCTCTGTTATCAATGCGGCACCTGCACCGCGGTCTGCCCCTCCGGGGCCTTGCACATCGAACGGCCCGAGATGGCCGTGGTCTTCGACGCCGCCAGATGCAGCGCCTGCGAGCTCTGCTGCCCGGTCTGCCCGGCCCGGGCCATGGAGGTCAAGCTCAACCGCAGTGCGCTTTAAAGACGGTTTTCGGTTTTCGGTTAAAAGTTAAAGAATAAAGACTTCTTGAGTCCCAAAATAAACGCGATCTGTGACGCGCCCAGGCATCAGGAGGAGAAGATTGTGGCCAACTACCAGGTAAACAAAACCTACCAGGAAATTAACGAGAAAATCAAAAAAGGCCAGGCAGTAGTGGTGACCGCGGAGGAGATCATCGACATCGTGCGCCGCAAAGGAGAAGCGGAAGCGGCCCGCACCGTGGACGTGGTCACCACCGGCACCTTTTCTCCCATGTGCTCTTCGGGCGCGATCCTCAACTTCGGCCACACCAAGCCCCCCATCAAGGCCTCCAGGGTGTGGCTCAACAATGTTCCGGCCTACGCCGGCCTGGCCGCGGTGGACGTCTATCTCGGCGCCACCGAGCCCACCGAGGACGACCCCCTGAACAAGGTGTACCCCGGCGAGTTCAAATACGGCGGCGGCCACGTCATCCAGGACCTGGTGGCCGGGAAGGCGGTCCATCTGGTGGCGGAGGCCTACGGCACCGATTGCTATCCCAACAAACGGGTGGAGAAGGAGATCACCCTCAAGCAAATGGTCAACGCGGTGCTCTTCAACCCCAGGAACTGCTATCAGAATTATAATTGTGCGGTCAACCTCTCCAACCGCACCATTTATACCTACATGGGGCCGTTGCGACCGCGAGCCGCCAACGCCAATTTTTGCACCGCCGGCCAACTCAGCCCCCTGTTCAACGATCCCTACTACCGCACCATCGGCATCGGCACCCGCATCTTCCTGGGAGGGGCGGTGGGCTACGTCTGCTTCCCCGGCACCCAGCACAACCCGGGCAAACCCCGGGGGGACAACGGCGTTCCCCTGGGTCCCGCGGGCACTTTGATGGTCCTGGGAGACTTGAAAAAGATGAGCCCCCGCTACCTGGTGGGGGTGAGCCTCCTGGGCTACGGCTGCTCCCTGACCGTGGGCATGGGCATTCCCATCCCCCTGCTCAACGAAGACATCGCCCACTACTGCGCGGTATCCGACGACCAGCTCCTGGCCCCCATCGTCGATTACGGCCACGACTACCCCGCAGCCACCGGCCGCGTCCTGGGCCAGGTCAGCTACGCCCAGTTGAAAAGCGGGAAGATGAGCCTGGACGGCCAGGAAATCCCCACCGTGCCGCTCTCCAGCCTGGTCCGGGCCCGGGAAGTGGCCGCGCTTCTGAAGGAGTGGATCGAAAAGGGCCAGTTCCTGCTGGGTGAACCCGTGGATATGCTGCCGGGCAGCGAGGAGGTCCATTGCGTCCGCACGGGCAGCAGGGACAGTTAGGATAGTGGTCAGTGGCCAGTGGTCAGTGGTCAGTAAGTGATCAGTGATCAGTAATCAGTTTCAAGGTTTTGAGTAAGCCTCCTTACCAAACACTGATCACTGATTACGGATTACTATCCTCTGCTCAACCAGGAGATAACCGATCTCTGACTTAACCAACTACCTTCGCAGCAAGCCCCCGGCCTTGCTGCTCTTTTCAGGGGGGCTTGATTCCAGCCTGCTGTTGGCCGCGGCCGTGGCGCTGGTGGGGCAGGGTTTGACCGCCCTCACTTTCACCGGCCCCCATACCGTGCCCGGGGAACTGGCCGGGGCCGTGGCTTTGGCCCGGCGCCTCCGGGTCCGGCACCTGGTGCGGGAGACGGACCCTCTGAAGCTTCCTGACTTCCGGCATAATACCCGCCTGCGCTGCTACGCCTGTAAAAAGGCGATTATCGAACAGGCCCAAAAGATCGCCGCAGACTTGGGGATTCGGGAGATTTGGGACGGCACCAATCTGGACGACCTGGGCGATTTCCGGCCCGGGCTCCGGGCCGCCCGGGAACTGGGGGTGAAGAGTCCGCTGCTGGAAGCCGGCCTGGGAAAGGCGGTTATCCGGGCAATGAGCCGCAGGCTGGGCCTGGCCTGGGACCGCCCCCCCCAGAGCTGCCTGGCCACCAGGTTTCCCTATGATACGCTCCTAACCAAAACCGCTTTGGCCCTGGTGGGACAGGCCGAATCCTGGCTGCGCCGCCGGGGGTTTTCTTACGTGCGTCTGAGAATTCGCGGGGACCGGGCCCGCCTGGAACTACTTACCGAGGAATGGCCCGCGTTTCTTAAACCGAAAATCCGCCGTCCCTTTACCGCGCTGGCGGCCCGGCTGGGGTGGATGCTGGAGTTGGACGGCTGCGGATAACAAGGATTCGTCTCGTAGGGGCGAACCTTGTGTTCGCCCCAGACCTCCAGGGCGAACACAAGGTTCGCCCCTACTAGTGCCCCGGATAGCGCCAAGTTAAAAATCGGGAATAAAAAGGAAAATTGGATACCTCACATGCTCAAGGTCCTATTCCTCTGCACCGAAAACGCCTGCCGCAGCCAAATGGCGGAAGGCCTGGTCAACCACTACCTGGCCGGGAAGGTCAGAGCCTATTCCGCAGGGGTGAGGCCCACCAGGGTCAACCCCCGGGCCATCCGGGTGATGGCCGAACTGGGGATCGACATCAGTAGGCAGTGGTCCAAGTCCGTGGACGACTTTAAAGACCTCCAGTTCGATTTGGTGATCACCGTCTGCGACCAGGCCCAGGAACAGTGCCCCATCTTTCCCGGCCCCACGGAAAAAATCCACCTGGGCTTCCCCGACCCGGGCAAAGCCAAAGGCCCCGAAAAAAAGGTCCTCACCGTCTTCCGCCAAGTCCGGGACAGCATGCGGGAGCAGCTGCTGCCGTTGCTGGAGCAAAGCATTCCCTAGGGCCAGGCTCTCCACCTTCTTGATCAAATATTCAATTCCCGGATTTTATTGATAACATCACGTTGCCAAGTCTCTCACTTAGTGATATATTTATATTAAATGAGAGTCTTCAAGAACAAATGGTTTGTTCGCTGGGCGCGAACAGAAAACATTTTGGATTCTGTTTTGTTGCAAGTTGCATCAGAGGTTGTCGCTGGCCGGGTGGAGGCTGATCTTGGAGGCGGTTTGTTCAAAAAGCGGCTGGCCCGAGAAGGACGAGGGAAGCGTGCTGGCTATCGTGTACTCATAGGATACAAAAAGCCAAATACAGAGCGGATTATTTTTCTCTATGCATTTGCGAAAAATGTCCGTGCCAATATTTCCGATAAGGAAAAGGAAGCCTTATACTTAGTCACCGAGGCTTTCGCTTCGACGACGGACGCGCAAATGGGTTTGCTCTTACAGGAAGGTTCTCTATTGGAGGTGCAGCAATATGAGTGAGATTTTGGATATTGCCCATGACATGGCCCGCGATTTGTTCAAGGCCGGGGCCATGGACGAAATTACCATGCGCCAGGTTAAAGCCCTTTGCCTGCCTGTCAAACGGGCGTTTCGTCCCGAGGATATCCGGCGCATTCGCTTGGCGAACCATGTCAGCCAAGCCGCATTTGCCGCGATCCTTGGCATCGGCAAGACCACGGTGCAACAGTGGGAACAAGGGCAGAAAAAACCGAGCGGGCCGGCCCAGCGGCTCCTTGACCTGATAGATCGCAAAGGATTGGCGGCGCTCGGCTAAGCCGGAGATATTCCAGAGCATCTAATGGAGGTAGATATGCCCCGCAACCGCCGCCCCACCCCACCGGGAGTAATCCTGCGCCATGAGTTTTTAGAGCCTTTGGGCCTGACCCAAAAGGAACTGGCGGAGGCCTTGGGCATCACCCGGGTGCGTCTGAGCGAAATCCTCCGGGGCCGGCGGGCCGTTACTCCGGACACGGCTTTTCGTCTGGCCCGGTTCTTCGATACCACCCCGGAGTTTTGACTGGGCCTCTAAAGGGATAAGGACCTGTGGGATACCCTCCAGGCCCACGCCGGGGAATATGAGAAGATCAAGCCCCTAAAAACCGCTGCTTGATCAGAAGCCGTTTTACCCGGAGTTTTCCGTAGAAATAGAGAGGCTCAAAGCCGTCTAATCCGGCTGTCCCAACATTGATCTTCCTAAAATTCTTGCAGGAAATAATTTTTAGGTATTAAATAAATATATGGGGATGACGCCCTTGCTTCATCCCCTTTCCCACGTTTTCAAACGTGCAAATTTTGCGAGGAGTTATAGCTATGACCGACTGTCCTTCCGGCGCCGATCCCAAGAGCTGCGGAGTTGACCCTAAGTCCTGCCCGGGGTGCTCACCCGGGCAGCAGCAACCTGCGGCATCCAGTGATAAGGAGCTCAACCGCACCCTGAAGCAGATCCGCCACAAAATCCTGGTGATGAGCGGCAAAGGGGGCGTGGGCAAAAGCAGCGTGGCCGTGAGCCTGGCCCTGGCCCTGGCCCGCCGGGGTTACAAAGTGGGCCTGATGGACGTGGACCTCCACGGCCCCAACGTGCTCAGGATGCTGGGTCTGAAAGACCCCCTGGACCTGATGCACGCCCAGTTTCAACTGCCCCCGGACCTCTTCGATAATCTCCGGGTCATCTCCATCGAGGTGTTGATGAAAAACCGGGAAATGGCGGTGATCTGGCGGGGACCCCTGAAACACCAGCTAATCCGCCAGTTCCTCACCGAGGTGGTGTGGGGCCCCCTGGATTACCTGGTGATCGACGCGCCTCCGGGCACCGGCGACGAACCCATGAGCGTGGCCCAGACCATCCCCGAAGCCCACGCCCTGATCGTCACCACCCCCCAGGAAATCTCCCTGGCGGACGTGCGCAAATCCATCAATTTCTGCCAGAAGATCAACATGGATATGCTGGGGCTGGTGGAAAACATGAGCGGCTACCGCTGCCCCCACTGCGGTGAAGCAGTACCTTTGTTTAAAAGCGGCGGCGCCGCAAAGACCGCCCAGGCCGCCAAGGTTCCCTTCCTGGGCGCGCTGCCCTTCGACCCCAAGGTGGTGGAGGCCGCGGATCAAGGCGAACTCATCCAACTGCCGGAGGAGAGCAGCCCCTTCTTCCAGGCCTTGCACCCCATCGTCGATTACCTGACGGAGGTCCTCTCCCCCACCGCGTCCCGGCGGGAGCCGGGGGTCTGGAAGTTCGCCCTGCCCCTGGATGACGGCAAGCTGGCCGCCAAGTTCGGACAAGCCCGGCATTTTGCCCTGGTCACCGTCAAAGACGGGGCCATCGTCGATCAGGAAACCATTCCCACCCCGGCGCACGAGCCCGGCGGCATCCTCGAGATCCTGGAGGACCTGGGGGTGACCCATGTCATCGCCGCGGGCCTGGGGGAGAAGGCCCAGGGCCTGATCCAGCATAAGGGCATCGAGGTCTTTCCGGGCCTCCCCAACAGCAACCCGGAAGAACTGGTGCAAAATTTCCTGAAAGAGCACCCCGCGCCACCGCGCCAATGCACCGCGCCGTGAGGCCAAATAGATTTGGGGGAGGGGGCCAGGGGTCGGTAGCACAGGCGTCTCGCCTGTGGACCTGAGCCACTCTCCCCCAAACCCCCTCCCCCAACCCCTTAAGTTTTAGGTAAGGGAAATAACCTTGTCCGCCACCTGCATGGAGGTGACAATATCCAGCATGTTGGTGACTTCGCCCACCTGATTCTTTTCAAAGAGGTCGAAAGCCTTCAGGCAGGGGCCGCAGACCAGGATGCCTAGGCCGTTTTGCGCCAATTCTTGAAGGGAGGGCAAGGCTTCCGAACCCGCCGCGGTCAGTTTGACTGCCCCGTTCAGCAGGATCAGACGCCACAGATCGTCCTTCATTTCCTTCATTTTCATGATGAAATTGACGACGATATGCTGTCCCAGGGTCTCATCGGGTTTACCCAAGCTATCCGTGGCTAGCAGGACCGTGATCTTTTTCCCGGCATGGGTCTGCGAGCAGCTTCCGCCACTGCCTGCCTGATTTTTCATTGCGCCTTGTTTCGTCTCAGTCATGATCGCTTCTCCTTTACGGCAGAAATTTGACTCCTAAGACGATGGCGGCGGGTGAAAGGATACAGCTAATATTTGGCGGGTTTGATGAAGAGATTGTACCCGCTGGGGGTGTCCGGCTGGCAGGTCAAGACGTTTCTTTCATCCACTTCGAAGACGCAGTGTTCCTCCAACAGGGCCTTTAACCTTTTCCTGGCCCGATGAAGCCGTATTTTGACGTTCTCCACGGTGATCCCCAGAATCTCGGCGATTTCCCGCTGGCTGAACTCGCTGATATCCGAGAGGATGATGACGCTGCGGAGCGACTCGGGCAGAAATTTGACCAAGCCGAAGACGCACCGGCGCATCTGGCCTTGTTCTATTTCTTTCTGGCTCGCGGGGACCCTGGAGGGGGACAGGTCTCCGGGGATTTCTTCCAGGCCCAGGTCGGCGGTTTTGCCTTGCCGGCGGAAATAATCCCGGCAGATATTGTGGGCAATCCTGAAGATCCAAGCCTGCAACCTGGCGGTATCTCTGACCTTCTCCAGGTTATTGTTGATCTTGATAAAAGTTTCCTGGACCAGGTCATCCGCCACCCAGTCGTTTCGCACCGTATGCAGGATGAATTTCCTGACCCGCTGGTAATACTGATCGTAAATCTCCGTGAGGTGCATTTCTCCATCCCCGCCGGTTCAGGAACCGCATTTCGGAGCGCACTTGTCGCCGGGAAGGGGACAGGCATCCCCTTCCTGGCCGGTAAAGTTTCTGATGCTGCTTTTCATCAGCATATTGATATTATTCTTAATCTTGTAAGCGCATTCCACCGCCTCCTGAATATCCCCGGCTTCCACCCCCGCGGCCTGAGCCTTTCCATAATAAAATTCGAAGCAGGGAATGCAATTGGCCGCAGTCGCGGCGCCCAGGCAGATCAACAACTTGGTTTTCTCGTCCACGGAGCCGATTTCCTCCCGATTTTGGTGAATTATGCTAAAGACGCCAGAGACCGGCAGAAGGTTACACCATTTTCTCCCTCAACTCCCTTCCTCTTCCCAATAATAAGCCAACAACAACGCGTCCTCCTGGGTATCGTCATAGTAGCAGGGGCGGCGGCCCACTTCTTTAAAGCCGAAAGAGTAGTATAAAGACAGGGCCGGCGCGTTGGAGGGACGCACTTCCAGCCAGGCCACCCGCGCGCCCAAGCTCCGGGCCTGGTTCATTCCCTCGCCCAGGAGGCGGCGGGCCAGGCCCCGGCGGCGTTGTTGGGGGTGGACGGCCAGATTGAGGATGTGCATTTCGTCAGCCACCACCCAGTAGACGAGATAGCCCCAGATCTGCCGCAGTCGCAACCGCAGGGGGACGGCCACCAGGGTGTGGCTCAGGGAGTGTCCCAGTTCCGCCAGGAAAGAGAACCGGGACCAGGGGGTGGGAAAAGATAACTTCTCGATGGCCCAGATGCCGTTGAGGTCCGTCAAACGGCCGGGGCGGATGAGCGGCTCCGGGTCATTTATGGCGCAGAACCTCGCTAGCCACGGTAATGCCCTTCTGGCCATACTGCTTCAAGGTCAGGGCCACCTGGGCCAGGTCTTTTTCCTCCCGGAGTTGGGACAGCTTCATCAGCATGGGGAGATTAACGCCGGTGACCACCTCCACTTTGCCTTCATGCAAAAAGGTGAGGGTGAGGTTGGAGGGAGTGCCTCCTAGCATATCCGTGAGGATGATTACGCCGTTACCGTTGTTTACCTTGACCAGGCCCTTTTGAATCTTTTGCCGGCATTCCTCCGGAGAGGCATGGGGATCCAGCGAAATGGCCTGAACCGCGTCCTGGCGGCCCAGAATCAGGTTGCAGACCGACATCAGGGCTTCGGCCAGGTCTTTGTGGGTAACGAGTAAAATACCGATCATGAATAGCTCTCCTTAGGCGTCACCTCTCGATGGTGGAGGGTAAAGGGTAAATTTCCTTGGGTCAGGTGTCCCGCCAGAACGTTGGCGATGACCACGGACCGGTGTTGCCCCCCGGTGCAGCCGATGGCTAAAGTGAGATGGGTTTTGCCTTCTTGAATAAACTGAGGCAGCAGGTAATCGAGAAACTCGAAGAGATGCCTCAGGAAAACCTGGGTTTCCTCCTGTCCCAGCACATAGTCCCGGACCCGGGGGTCGTTGCCGGTGAAGGGCTTTAATTCTTCCACAAAAAAGGGATTGGGAAGAAACCGGACATCCAGCACCAAGTCGGCCTCCGGGGGGATCCCGTTTTTATAGGAAAACGAGATCAGGTGCAGGGCCAGGCGTTGCCGGGAAGGCAATTCCGAATATTCCACCTGGATCATCTCCCGGAGTTGATGGGGGCTGTAAAAGGAACTGTCGATGATGCGGTGGGCCAGCCTTCTTAACCCCGCCAGGGAACGGCGTTCCTCCAGCAGGGCGTGGGAGATGCTCTCCCGGTCCGCCAGGGGGTGTTGCCGCCGGGTCTGGCTGAAGCGCCGGATCAAGGTCCCCTCATCCGCTTCCAGGAAAATCAGATGCAACTGGTAGCCTTGCTTCTTCAAGCGGCGAAAGACCCGGGCGTAATCCTGCAGGAACCCCTCGGTGCGGACGTCCATCACCAGGGCGATTTTGCGGCCCTGCCGGTATGATTTCGCCTGCTCCCGCAAAAACGGCGGCAGCAGGCGCAGGGGCAGGTTGTCCACGCAGAAATAGCCGATGTCCTCCAAGGCCTTGAGCACCGTGCTTTTCCCGGAACCGGAAACGCCGGTAATGATCAGGACAGGAAAAGATTCTGGTGCGGAAGGGGCAGGTGTTTGATTTGCCACAGGACTCAAGCCCATCGCTGGGATTTATTACTGCTTCAAAGGCGCCAAGGCGCAAGGATACAAAATGTTTATAATGCTGCTTGGCGCCTCTGCGTCCTGGCGCCATCCGGTGAGATAAATCAAAATTCCGCGTCTTTTTCCGCAATCAGCCTTAAGATATCTTCGGCCCCGTCGGACCCCATCAGGTTGTCCCGGAACACCTGGCTCATGAGCATCCGGGAGATCTTGGCCAGGGCTTTGAGATGCAGGCCCGTGGAGTTCACCGGGGCCAGCAGCACAAAAAAGAGATGTGAGGGTTTACCGTCCATGGAGTCGAAGTCCACCCCTTTGAGGCTGCGGCCGAAGGCCAGGAGCATCCGGGAGAGCTGGGGGACCTTGCCGTGGGGAATGGCGATATTATCGCCGATGCCCGTGGACCCCAGGCGCTCCCGTTCCAGCAATACCTCCAGCACGTTAGCTACGTTTATCTCATCATGACCGCTCACCAGGACCGCGGCCATTTCCTCCAATACCCCCCGTTTATTGACGGCCTGCAAGTTCGGCAGGATGCGCTTGGGGGCCAGAAGATCGATGATTTTCATGGAGTTTGGCGTCATTTAACTCAAGTCCGGCTCCACCAGCACAAGTTGCCCATCCTGCCGCCGGTAGAGGATGCCTAACGCCCCATTGGCCACGTTGGTGAAGACCTGGAGCTTATCATTGCCGCGCTGCACTATTTCCACGGCGTCGGCCAGTTCCATCACCGGCACTTCCACCCGTTTCCGCTTGACCGGAGGCAGTTCGGGACTCTCTTCCGCAGCCATCGCCGGGGCCGAGGCCCGGCTGCGGTCGCCTTTCTCCCGCATCCTTTCCCGCAGCTTTTTGAGTTGCATATCGATCTTATCCATCACCAGATCGATGGCCGCGTACATATCGGCATTCTCTTCCCGGCCTTTGATGATCCGGCCGTTGCTGTCAATGGTGACGTCGGCCAGATGGCGGAATTTCTCCAATCCCAGCACCACGTGAGCCTCCACGGGGCCATCGAGATAGCGCTTGAATTTATTGAGGCGGTCGGTCACATAGTTTTTCAAAGCCTCGGAAGGCTCGATTTGTCTGAAAGTTACGGAAATCTGCATGTTTATCCTCCTAAAGGTAGACCCTGAGGGAAAAGTGGGAGATCAAGAGGGAGAAGTCTCTGGCAGGTCTTTGCGCCGGTAGGTCGGCCGCTTGCGCTTGCTGGACGGGAGCACCCCCAGCATACCCCGGTATTTGGCCACCGTTCTCCGGGCGATGATCACGTTGTCCCGGCGCAGCAGGTCGGCAATCTCCTGGTCGCTCAGGGGGTTTTCGGGGTTCTCTCCTTGCACGAGCTGACGGATCTTCTCCTTCACACTTTCCGAGGCGATCTGGTCTCCCAGGATCTGGTTGATGCCGCTGTTAAAGAAATATTTCAGATCGAACACGCCTTGGGGGGTGTGAATATATTTGTTGGTGGTGACCCGGCTGATGGTGGATTCGTGCATCTGCACGTCTTCCGCAACCTGACGCAGGGTCAGAGGCTTCAGATGGGCCAGGCCCTGGTCCAGAAAATCCCTCTGAAACCGGATAATGCTTTCAGTCACCTTGTACAGAGTCTTCTGGCGCTGATGAATACTGCGGATAAACCACAGGGCGTTGTCCAGATGTTTTTGGATGTAGCTCTTGACGTTATCCGGCAGACTCTCGGGGTTGCGCAGGGCCTCCAGGTAGAAGGAGTTTACCCTGAGCTTGGGCAGGCCGTCTTCATTCAGGCTGATGATATATTCATTGCCCACTTTTTGCACGTGGACGTCCGGGTTGATATAGTCCGCGTCTTCGGAGTCGAACTCCCGGCCCGGTTTGGGGTCCAGCTTGAAGATAATCTCGCTGGCCAGAAAGACCTTCTCCAGGGACACCTTCAGATCCCGGGCGATGGCCTGGTAGTTCTTGTTTCCCAGATTATGCAGGTGATTTTCGACGATGGCGATGACGACGGCGTCTTGCTGGCCGAAGGCTTTAAGCTGCAACAGCAGGCATTCCTTAAGATCCCTGGCCGCCACCCCCGGCGGGTCCAGGCTCTGGATAATCGCCAGAACTTCCGTCACCCGCTCCGGGGTAACATTCATTTCCCCGGCGATTTCCTCGACGGTGGCCCGAAGATAGCCGTCCCGGTCCAGGTTGCCGATGACCATGGCGCCGATGGCTTCGGCTTCCTCATCCAGCTCCGCCATGCGCAACTGCCAGATGAGGTGGGACTTCAGGGTGGTTTTCTGGGCGTTCAGGTTCTCAAAGGGCGCAGCTTCCCGCTCTTCGAATTCCCCGGCAGTGGGGGCGGGCATCAGCCGGTCCTGCAAATAGCCGTCCCAATCCCATTCCTCGGCCGCGGATTTGGCCTCGGAGCCGTTACCGGCCTCGCTCTCCGGAGGTTCACCGTCCTTGGACAAGGAGAGGCTTTCCGCCTCGGGGCCCATCTCCCCCTTATCTTCGATCTGAGACTCCTCCAGAACCGGGTTGGTCTCCAGGACTTGATGAATCTCCCCCAGGAGCTCCAGCCGGGAGAGCTGCAGCAGCTTGATGGCCTGCTGCAACTTCTGGGTCATGATGAGCGTCTGGGTAAGCTTCAGGTTCTGTCGAATCTCTAGGGCCATATATTTATAACTTTACGATTTATTTCCCGGGAATCGGCGCCGGTCTGCCACCGGTTCTGGATTCATTATAACTTAAAGGTTTCCCCCAAGTAAATCCTTTTAGCTACTTCGCTGGCCACCAAAACCTCCGGGGTTCCTTCCTCCAGGACCACGCCTTCGCTCAGGATATAAGCCCGGTCGCAGACCCCCAGAGCCTCCCGCACGTTATGGTCGGAGATCAGGACCCCCAACTGCCTGTCCTTTAACTGCCTGATGATATTCTGAATATCGGTCACCGCCAGGGGGTCGATGCCGGCGAAAGGCTCATCCAGGATGATGAAATGGGGGGAGGTAACCAAAGCCCGGGTAATCTCCACCCGGCGCCGCTCCCCGCCGGAGAGGGCGGAGGCCTTCTGGTGGGCCAAATGGGTGATGCGCAGTTCCGCCAGCAATTGTTGCAACCTTTCGGTCCGCACCTGGGGGTCCGGCTCCAGGGTCTCCAGGATGGCCAGGATGTTTTCCGCCACCGTCAGCTTGCGGAACACCGACGGCTCCTGGGGCAGGTACTGCACACCCAGCCGGGCCCGTTGAAAGATGGGCAGGGTGGAGATATCCTCCCCGTCCAGAAAAATCTGGCCCCGGTCGGGATGGAGCAGACCCAGGACCATGAAGAAAGTGGTGGTCTTCCCCGCGCCGTTGGGACCCAGCAGGCCCACCACCTCGCCGCTGTGCACCTCCAGATTGAGGTCGTCCACCACGGTGCGGCCGTCGTAACTTTTTGCCAAGTGGCTGAGGGTCAGGCGGTGCATCTGCTTAACTACCGTGTTTTCCGGTCCTGGGGACCCAGGGGCATACCCTTGGCGGCCTCCGGCAACCCTTTGCCGGAGGGGTAAAGGTGGGCTTCCACCCGTTTCTTGGGGGAACTCTCCACCGTCACCCGGTTGGTGCGCAAATTAAAGACGATGCGCTCGCCCTTCAGGGTATTTTCCGCGCTCCATACCTGGGGATCGCCCGCCAACACCAGTTCTTCCCGGCTCCGGTAATAGGTGGCCTCCTTGCCGGTGGCCACCTTATCCCCCTGTACGAACCGCACTCCCCCGGCGGCCACGATGCGGTCGATCTTCTCCCCGCCCAGCTCCCCCAGGGGAGAAGCGTCTTTCTTTTCCTGGGAAGGAGCCGCGGCGGGCTTCGGCCCGGCTTTCGGCGGCTCGTAATAGACCCGCAATTGCTCGCAATATAACAGGTTGTCGCCGTACGCGGCCTTCACCTGGCCGCTGAAGGTGATGACCCGTTCCTTCTGGTCCGCTTCCAGGCGGGCCGCGGTGATGTGCAGGGGGATGTCCTTTTGGACCCCTTTCTTCCCCTGGGCCCGCCCCGTTTCCGGCAGGCTCCAGAGAAAGAGCGCCAACAGCAGACAGAGAACACCGGATAGGATACGCCGGGGATTCTTTGATTTCACGGTTTCAGCTCCAAATTCGGGACGTTGACCTGGGTCAGGCGGTGTTGGGCCAGGACCAGCTTTTTCTCCGCCAGTTTCACCTGCAAATCCCGGCCCTGGACCTTCAGGCGGGGTTCTTCCAGGGTCACTTCCTCAGGCGCCAGCAGCAGCCGCTCCCCGGGCTGGTAGGTCACCTGGCCGGTGGTGATCTTTAAGGCGCCGCTCTGCATTTCCACCTGGCCCTTCAAGGTCAGGACCCGGGTCTTGGTGTTGATCAGCCCTTCCTGGGCCTTTACTTTGATAATTTCATCGGGGCCGCCGAAAAATTCCACCTTGACCCCGGTGATCTTGACCTCCATCTTCTCCTTGGAAAAATCCGCAGCTTGGGCCTCCAGGGTCCAGCGCTTATTGCCTTCTATGATTTCGCTTAAGGCCAGGGTCTCCATGCGGGCCTTGGTCTCCGCGGGCGCCGGGGGCGGCGGGGGCGGAGGCGGCGCCGGGCGGCTCCATTCGTACAGGCCCCAGCCCAACCCCGCCAGCAGGATCAGGCCCGCCAGGCCTTTCCAGCCCCAAAACCGCCGCCACCCCTTCCGGGGCTTGTGAAGAAAATTTTCCATGCCAATTAGCCGATATTTTCTGAGGGAATTATATAACCCTGAAAAAAAGTGTAAAGGCTTATCTGGCGCGGAGTGGTAGGGAGAGAGGGACGAGGCAGGAGAAAATTGAGCTTGGCTGGGGCTTCGGACTTTGGGGGAGGAATAGCTGTCAGCTTGCAGCGGTCAGCTTTCAGCTAAAATCGGAAGAATGAGAGTCTGTCATTCTGAACGCAGCGCAGCGGAGTGAAGAATCTTGTATTTTAGCCTCCAGGATTTCCAATCTCAGATGAGCCTTGTCCCGTTTATCGTTATATTTCTTCTGCATAAATTCCAAAGTCATTGTCCGATCTCCTAATTTTACAAAATTGAACACTATGTTCATAATTTTTTGTAATCTCTCTAATAAGTTCCATATCCTCACTGGAAGTATTAAGACCAAAACATATCTGCTTGATAAAACTTTTTTCTATCTTTAATAACCCTGGTCTTCTGCTTATTATTCTTACTTCCTTTTCATAAAGCCATTCCGGACTTTTGGCAGTAAAATATATTTTTGCTAATTCAATTAACAAGTCGCCAAAATCCATTGGTAATCTGTTGGCTATTGATATAAACCAATTAGTTAAAGTATCTTTTTGGTAAGAAACATCAGATATACCGACAAATATTTTCCCATCATTTAAATATTCTTCGGTAAATTCATATAAAATAGATATGCCTTCATGGTTATTAGAATAATGAGACCACAAAAGAACATTTTCTAATTCAAGAGAAAATGAACATATACCTATTCTTCTGAATATTTCAAATAATTATTCATGTGTTAACAAATTCTTCAAATTTTCTGAGCCTCGTAACGAGCCATTTCGTAGAAGATATTCGGAAGCGTTTAAGATAGATTTTTTTACATCTAAGTTACAATCAAAAGGATCATTTAATTTTTCTGGTGGCGAAAAAAATATTGTGCCTTTTATTAGAGAGTCTATTGTATATTTATCTATATCTCTAAATTTGAAAAGATGATAATTTATTTTATTTATAATTAACATTATTAGTACATTTAGGGTTTGTTTTGTGCACCATATATGGCTAATCGTTTACCCAGGGACTAATTATCCCCTCCCATTTCCCCTGGGCCTTCAGCAGCAAATCACAAACCTCCCTGACCGCGCCTTTACCTCCCGGCAAATTAGTGACCCAATGGGCCACGGCCTTCACTTCCGGGGCGGCGTCGGCCACGGCCACCGCCAGCCCGGAGCGGCGCAGGTGCGGCAGGTCCACCAGGTCGTCCCCCACCGCGGCCACCGCCCCGGCCTCGATCCCCATGGAGGCCATGATTTCCTCCATCACCGCCACCTTATCCCGCAGGCCCTCGTGAAAACGGCTCACCCCCAGCTCCCGGGCCCGGTGATCGGCTGCATCCGAGCGCCGGCCGGAGAGAAAGGCCACCTCGATGCCGGCCTTCATCGCCATCTTGAGGCCATGGCCGTCCCGCACATGAAAAACCTTCAGGGCCTCTCCCTGCGGCCCGAAATAAAGGCTGCCGTCGGTGAGGACCCCGTCCACGTCCAGGATCAGCAGGCGGATGGCCTGGGCTCGCTGCCAGACCTCCGGAGGGTAGTCATGGGAATGCAAAGTGTCCTTCCTTTGGGGGTTCTGGTCGGTGGCACAGCCTTTCCAGGCTGTGGCGAAAAAATCTGCACAGGCTGGAAAGCCTGTGCCACCAAGGATACTGCCATATTTTATTTCACTTTGGATAACAAGAGATGCTCTCCGGGTTCTATAATTTTCTTTGCTGCCGGATAAACTCATGCAGCGCTTTCAGCTCCCGCCACAGGGGCAGGACTTCTTTTGACGGCAAGGAATTCGGCCCGTCGCATCTGGCCTGATCCGGGTCCGGGTGCACCTCCATGAACAGCCCGTCCACTCCCACTGCCACCCCGGCCCGGGCGAGATGCGGGATGAACTCCCGCTGCCCGCCGGAGCAACTGCCCTGGCCGCCGGGAAGCTGCACGCTGTGGGTCACGTCCAGGACCACCGGGCACCCCAGGCCCCGCATGAGGGGCAAGCTGCGGAAATCCACCACCAGGTTGTTGTAGCCGAAGGACGCCCCCCGCTCGGTGAGGATGATTTTGTCGTTGCCCGTGGAGCGCGCCTTCTCCACCACCGGCCCCAGATCCCAGGGCGCGAGGAACTGGCCTTTCTTGAGATTCACCGGCTTCCCGGTCTGGGCCGCGGCCACCACCAAATCCGTCTGGCGGCAGAGGAACGCGGGGATTTGCAGAACGTCCAGGACCTCCGCCGCAGCCGCCACTTCGGAGACCTGATGAACATCAGAAATCACCGGCAACCCCGTTTCCGCCTTCACCCGGCCCAGAATCTCCAGGCCCGCGGCCAACCCCGGCCCCCTAAAGGAAGTCACCGAGGTGCGGTTGGCTTTGTCGTAGGAGGCTTTGAAAATCAGGGGCAGGGCCAGTTCCCGGGCCATCTTCTTCAAAGCCAGGGCGATCTCCAGGGTGGCGTCCGCGGATTCGATAACGCAGGGACCGGCGATCATAACTAACTCGCCGGCGCCGATCAGGAAATCGGAGATGGGGAATTTGTTCTTCATAATTAGTTCAAGGTTCAAAGTTCAACGGGCTGTTGCCCGAATAGATTTTCTTGAACTGCATTTGACCATTTCCGGATGGTCGGACTGCGATCTTGGGACGATGATTCAGAAACAGCCAGCCCAGGGGAAAT
>Ga0233425_10005491_pt1 | contig 19970 bp, 31 predicted proteins | sample Watercolumn_Towu_2_FD_181712 | JGI IMG/M metagenome (GOLD analysis project Ga0233425, IMG submission 181712) | Freshwater microbial communities from Lake Towuti, South Sulawesi, Indonesia - Watercolumn_Towuti2014_140_MG | ecosystem: Environmental > Aquatic > Freshwater > Lake | place... | reverse complement strand
ACAACGTGACCATGGACGTGGTGCTGATCGTGCCGGTGGCCATGGAAGAGAAGCTGCGCTTCGCCATCCGCGAGGGCGGCCGCACCGTCGGCGCCGGCGTCGTCGCCGCCATCAACGACTAACCGCCACCGCAAGGCATCATCGACAGGGGACGTAAGAGGGGCGGGCCCTCGCGCCCGCCCTTCCAACGTTTCCGCCGAGGTCAGGTCATGAACGGTCAGAACATCCGCATTCGCCTCAAGGCGTTCGATCACCGCATCCTCGATGCGTCCACCAAGGAGATCGTCTCGACCGCGCGCCGCACCGGCGCGCAGATCCGGGGCCCGATCCCGCTGCCGACGCATATCGAGAAGTTCACGGTGAACCGCTCGCCGCACATCGACAAGAAGTCGCGCGAACAATTCGAGATGCGCACGCACAAGCGGGTGCTCGATATCGTCGACCCGACGCCGCAGACCGTGGACGCGCTGATGAAGCTCGACCTCGCCGCTGGCGTGGACGTGGAGATCAAGCTCTAAGTCCGCGCTGGATTTAGAGCTTACCGTTTCATCGCGCGAGGGAGAGACCTATGCGCTCAGGCGTCATCGCACGGAAGGTCGGCATGACCCGCGTCTTCACGGACGCAGGCGAGCATGTGCCCGTCACCGTGCTTCAAATCGATCAGTGCCAGGTTGTGGCACACCGCACGACCGAGAAGGACGGCTACGTCGCCCTCCAGGTCGGCGTCGGCAAGGCCAAGGTCAAGAACGTGTCGCAGGCCGAGCGCGGCCGCTTCGCGGTCGCCAAGGTCGAGCCCAAGAAGAAGCTCGCCGAGTTCCGCGTGTCCGAGGACGCGCTGATCCCGGTCGGTGCCGAGATCACGGCCGACCACTTCATCCCGGGCCAGTTCGTCGACGTGACGGGCACCACCACGGGTAAGGGTTTCGCCGGCGGTATGAAGCGCTGGAACTTCGGCGGTCTGCGCGCCACCCACGGCGTGTCGATCTCCCACCGCTCGATCGGTTCGACCGGTGGCCGCCAGGATCCGGGCAAGACCTTCAAGAACAAGAAGATGCCGGGACACCTGGGTGTCGAGCGCGTCACCACGCAGAACCTCAAGGTCGTCCGCACCGATCCGGAGCGCGGTCTGATCCTGGTCGAGGGTGCGGTCCCCGGCGTCGCCGGCGGCTGGATCCAGGTTCGCGACTCGGTCAAGCGCAAGCTGCCGGCCGACGTGCCGCTGCCGGGCAAGTTCCGTGAGAACGGTTCCGCCGGCGCGTCCCAGGTCGAGGCGGCCCCCGAGGCCCAGGCTGTGACTCCTGCGTCCGAGGAGAACGCGTGATGAAACTCGATATCACCACGCTCGACGGCGGCTCCGCCGGCTCGGTCGAGCTCAACGAGGCGATCTTCGGCCTTGAGCCGCGCGCCGACATCCTGCAGCGCATGGTGCGCTACCAGCTCGCCAAGCGGCGCGCCGGCACCCACGCGGTCAAGAACCGCTCGGATGTCGATCGCACCTCGAAGAAGCTGTACAAGCAGAAGGGCACCGGCAATGCCCGTCACGGCGCGGCCTCCGCTCCGCAGTTCCGCGGCGGCGGCCGGGCCTTCGGTCCGGTGGTGCGCGACCACAGCCACGACCTGCCCAAGAAGGTCCGTGCGCTCGCCCTCAAGCACGCCCTGTCGTCGAAGGCCAAGGCCTCGACCCTGATCGTCGTCGACGACATCAAGGTCGACAGCCACAAGACCAAGGCGATGATCGAGCGCTTCGAGAAGCTCGGCCTGTCGAGCGCGCTGATCATCGGCGGCTCGGAGGTCGACGAGAACTTCGGCCGCGCCGCCCGCGCCATTCCGAAGATCGACGTGCTGCCCGTGCAAGGCATCAACGTCTACGACATTCTGCGTCGCGACACGCTCGTGCTGACGCGCGCCGCCGTCGATGCGCTGGAGGAGCGTTTCAAATGAGTGCCGATCCGCGCCACTACGATGTGATCGTCTCCCCCGTCATCACGGAGAAGGCGACCAACCTCACCGAGCAGAACAAGGTCGTCTTCCGGGTTGCCCCGAAGGCCACCAAGCCGCAGATCAAGGATGCGGTCGAGAAGCTGTTCGACGTCAAGGTCACGGGCGTGAACACGCTCACGACCAAGGGCAAGAAGAAGTTCTTCCGCGGGCAGCGCGGGCAGCGTTCGGACGTGAAGAAGGCGATCGTGACCCTCGCCGAGGGTGATACGATCGACGTCACGACCGGCCTCTGAGACTTGAAGCGTTAGGATCAAGCCGATGGCCTTGAAGACATTCAAACCGGTCACGCCGAGCCTGCGCCAGCTCGTGCTCGTCGACCGCCGTGAGCTCTACAAGGGCAAGCCGGTAAAGGCGCTGACCGAGGGCAAGAGCTCCTCGGGCGGCCGCAACAACCTGGGCCGCATCACCGTCCGCTTCCGCGGCGGTGGCCACAAGCGGGTCCTGCGCAACGTCGACTTCAAGCGTCGCGAGAACCTCAACGTTCCCGCGACGGTGGAGCGGATCGAGTACGATCCCAACCGCACCGCCTTCATCGCGCTCATCATCTTCCCCGACGGGAAGCAGAGCTACATCCTCGCCCCTCAGCGCCTGTCGCCGGGCGACAAGGTGGTCGCGGGTGAGAGCGTCGACGTGAAGCCGGGCAATGCCGGTCCGATCGGCTCGATGCCGGTGGGCACCATCGTCCACAACGTCGAGCTGAAGATCGGCAAGGGCGGCGCGATCGCCCGCTCGGCCGGCAACTACGCTCAGATCGTGGGCCGCGACCAGGGCTACGTGACGCTCCGCCTGAATTCGGGCGAGCAGCGCCTCGTGCACGGCCAGTGCTTCGCGAGCGTCGGTGCGGTCTCCAACCCGGACCACATGAACATCTCGCTGGGTAAGGCTGGCCGCAACCGCTGGCTCGGTAAGCGCCCGCACAACCGCGGTGTCGCCATGAACCCGGTTGATCACCCGCACGGCGGTGGCGAGGGTCGCACCTCGGGCGGCCGGAACCCGGTCACGCCCTGGGGCGTGCCCACCAAGGGGAAGAAGACCCGGTCCAACAAGCGGACCGACACCTTCATCCTGTCCAGCCGCCATAACCGCAAGAAGTAACAGCCATGGCACGTTCCCTCTGGAAAGGGCCGTTCGTCGACGGCTACCTCCTCAAGAAGGCCGACGCCGCCCGCGGCGGCAGCCGCAACGAGGTCGTCAAGATCTGGAGCCGCCGCTCCACGATCCTCCCGCAGTTCGTCGGCATCACCTTCGGTGTGCACAACGGACACAAGCATATCCCGGTCTACGTCACCGAGGAGATGGTCGGTCACAAGTTCGGCGAGTTCTCGCCGACCCGCACCTTCCCCGGTCACGCGGCCGACAAGAAGGCGAAGAGGCGCTGAGATGGGCAAGCCTGCCACCCCCCGCGCGCTCCCCGAGAACGAGGCGAAGGCCGTCGCGCGGATGCTCCGCGTGTCGCCCCAGAAGCTCAACCTCGTGGCGGCGCTGATCCGCGGCAAGAAGGTCGATACGGCCCTTGCCGACCTCGAGTTCTCCCGCAAGCGCATCGCCCGCGATGTGAAGAAGTGCCTGGAGAGCGCGATCGCCAACGCCGAGAACAACCACGACCTCGACGTGGACGATCTCGTCGTGTCCCAGGCCTTCGTCGGCAAAGCGCTGGTTCTCAAGCGCTTCCACGCCCGTGCCCGCGGTCGCGGCGCGCGCATCCTGAAGCCCTTCTCGAACCTCACGATCGTGGTTCGCGAAGTGCGCGCTGAAGCGGCCTGAGGAGTTTACCCATGGGTCAGAAGATCAATCCGATCGGCCTGCGTCTCGGCATCAACCGGACCTGGGATTCCCGCTGGTTCGCCGAGAAGGGCGAGTACGCCAAGCTGATGCATGAGGACGTGGCCATCCGCGCCGCCCTCATGAAGCAGCTCAAGCAGGCCGCCGTCTCGAAGATCGTCATCGAGCGCCCGCACCGGAAGTGCCGGGTCACCATCCACTCGGGCCGTCCGGGTGTCGTGATCGGCAAGAAGGGCGCGGACATCGAGAAGCTGCGCAAGCTCGTCGGCACGATGACCAAGGCCGATGTGACGATCAACATCGTCGAGGTGCGCAAGCCCGAGGTCGACGCCACCCTGGTGGCTGAGTCTATCGCGCAGCAGCTCGAGCGCCGCGTCGCCTTCCGTCGCGCCATGAAGCGCGCCGTGCAGTCGGCCATGCGCCTGGGCGCCGAGGGCATCCGCATCAACTGTGCCGGCCGTCTCGGCGGCGCCGAGATCGCCCGCACCGAGTGGTACCGCGAGGGCCGCGTTCCGCTGCATACCCTGCGCGCGGACGTGGACTACGGCACCGCCACCGCCTTCACCACCTACGGCACCTGCGGCATCAAGGTGTGGGTGTTCAAGGGCGAGATCCTCGAGCACGATCCCATGGCTCAGGACAAGAAGGCGCAGGAAGAGGGCGGCCGTTCCGGCGGGCGCCGCGAGCGGGACGGCGACGACCGTGGTGGCCGTGGCCGCCGCGATCACGCCAACGCGTAATCGCGAGCCATCTGGAGAATGATGAGAGGCTGCCATGCTGCAACCCAAGAAGACCAAGTTCCGTAAGCAGTTCAAGGGGCGCATCCATGGCGCGGCCAAGGGCGGCTTTGAGCTGAACTTCGGCCAGTTCGGCCTCAAGTGCCTGGAGCCCGAGCGCATCACCGCGCGTCAGATCGAGGCGGCCCGCCGCGCGATCACCCGCGAGATGAAGCGTCAGGGCCGGGTGTGGATCCGGGTGTTCCCGGATCTGCCCGTCACCGCCAAGCCCACCGAGGTCCGCATGGGCTCCGGTAAGGGTGCCCCCGAATACTGGGCGGCCCGGGTCCATCCCGGCCGCATCATGTTCGAGGTCGACGGCGTGGCCGAGGACATCGCCCGCGAGGCCCTGCGCCTCGGTGCCGCGAAGCTGCCGGTGCGCACCCGCGTCATCCAGCGCATCGCTGATTGATAGGAAGAGATCATGAAGTCCGACCAGAGACTGTCTGATCTGCGCGCTCTGTCGGCGGATCAGCTTTCCGACGAGCTCATCAGCCTGAAGAAGGAGCAGTTCAACCTGCGCTTCCAGGGCGCGACGGGCCAACTCGAGAACGTCGCCCGGGTCCGTGAGGTCCGCCGCGACATCGCCCGTGTCCGCACGCTGCAGCGTCAGAAGACGCTGGACGCGGCCAAGGCCTGAGGAGTCTCCACATGCCCAAGCGCGTCCTTCAAGGCGTCGTCGTCAGCGATAAGACCGACAAGACCATCGTCGTGAAGGTGGAGCGTCGCTTCACCCATCCGGTGATGAAGAAGACGGTTCGCCGCTCGAAGAACTACCATGCGCACGACGAGGCCAACACGGCCAAGGTCGGCCAAACGGTGTTCATCGAGGAGTCCCGTCCCTACTCCAAGACCAAGACCTGGAAGCTGGTCGAGGATCAGGCGGCGGCCGCCGAGGCGGCCGGTACGGCGGTCTGAGACTTCTCTCGGCACGATCTTCGAAGCGGGCGCGGAGCGAGAGCTCCGCGCCCGCTTTCGTTTGTCGGCGGGGATCGAGAAACCAGTACTGCCTGCTCGCAGCCGGCACCCTTCAGCCATGCTCGGCCGGCGGGCGATCGCCGACCTGCCGCCGAGCACGGGCAGGCCATAACTGAAATCGTACCGTTCCTGACATTGCCGCACGTCCGGAAGGCTGACGGCAGGCCACGGGAGGTGAGGCACAGGCTGCCTGTCTCAACGCTCTCGGCAGTCATCCTCGATGCTGCGCCGATGGCGCGGCTGAATCGACACCTCTTCGAGTTCGAACAGCATCGCGCGGACTCGAAGCCTCTCGAACACTCGACGTGCGAGGGCCTTTAGCTGTACGGGCCGGCCGGCACCGGCATGATCCTATGTCATCCGCTCTCTCGCCTTGAACCTCCCTGAGCGTATGCCGGCCTAAGCCCGAGAGATGCTGCCTGACGTGGCCAGGGCGGATACGGCTCTATAGATCGTCGCAGCAATCATCGAAGGGCAGAGCCTCCTTGCCGGCTCGTCCAGACGCTGCCGTTGCGAGTTCGACAATCCGTTAGCCGATGGGATTGCGGCTGCCGACGGCCTCGCCGTGGTGAGCATCGGAGGCCTGATCCGCCTGCTTCGGCAATCCCTGAAAGGTCACCTTCCAGATCGCCGCGGCTTCACGCCTCTCAGCAACGTAAGCGACGCCTTAGCGGGCGAGCGGAGACCGTGGGACGGTGCTCATCACCGCTGAGCGGGAGCGCCGACCTCGGGCGATACATGCTGCTCGTCTGAACGCTCCAACCGAGCATCGTGGTGTGGGAGGCTGCCGATCTTGTTCGCAGCTCTCGTGAGGGAGCCAGCAGCCCGAAGACTGTGGTGCAGCTCAACTGTCTGCCCAAACGAGATGGACGGCCTGCGCGACGATGCCGACGTGCTGTTCATCCTTATCACAAACCGTCCGGAAGAGGCCGAGGAGGCGCTCGCCTCACGCCCAGGACTCGTGGGTGAGGCGATCGAGATCGCGAACCCGGACGCAGCCTGCCGCAGCCGGCTCGTCACCCTCTACGGACAGGCTCTCGCCTTTGAAGACGGCGCGGTCGATGCCACCGCTGCCCGATCGGAGGGGCGAGTGCGGCCTTCGTCACGGAGATGCTCGGCCCTCTCGTGCAGGCCGCCAACGCCGCGGACGCAGGCAACCGGATCTCGGTTGCGACGGCCAATGCTCAGGACGGAAGCGGGTGGCATAGCGACGGTGATCGACCGCAACCGGTCCGATAGCCCGTGTCCCGATCGAGGCAGGGCATTCGCTCGGCATGGATCCTTTCGGACCGATTCCGCCGCGAGCGCGGGTGGGCTTCGCCGGCTCAGCCCTTCTTCTTCTTCGGATCGCGGTTGCCCGCGGCACGGATCAGGCCGGCGAGGCCCGCCTCGATGACCATGTCGGCGGCCTCGGAGGGGGAGAACCAGCGCGCCTCGCGCTGGCCCTGCTCCGGGAACTTCTTGAGTTGTTTACGCACGTCGAGCGGGAACACCGTCACTTGGCAGAGGACCGCATCGCGGTTCTTCAGGCGCTTCTCGTAGAGATAGAACCCCAGTGGGCGCTTCCCCACGCGTCCGACGATGCCGGCCTCCTCGTAGGCCTCGCGGGCAGCCGCCTCGAACGGCTTGCGCCCCTTCATCGGCCACCCCTTGGGAATGATCCAGCGCCGGGTTTCGCGGGAGGTGACGAGCAGGATCTCGGTTCCGCCCTCAGGGGTCCGGCGCATCGGCAGGACGCCAACCTGGGGCCGCGCTTCGCGGCTGCTCTCGATCGGGCCGGCCGTCATACTTCTGAAACGCCCTGCGGCCGGCGCAGTTCGCGCTCAGCATTTGCCGCTGGGCCTGCCCCGCGCGGGCGAAGACAAGGCCAAACTTCCTTGAAGGATTGATGACGGGGAGGCACGTCGCTGCAATCGGAGCTGCCGTCGCCTTCCAGCGATGAGCGACAAGCGTCAGTACCGGAAGCCGCGCCTGCAACTCAACCGAAATTTAACCGGCAAAGGGAAGCGAGCCGCCACGCCTTACGGCCGTCAGCTCGCGCTCGACAGATTCTCGATGAGCGCGTTCAGGTCGGCCCGCATGGCCTGGATCTCCGGCTCCGACATGTTGAGCTGGCACATGACGGATTGGCGCACGGCGACCGCCTCCGAGCGAAGCGCTCGACCCTGATCGGTCAGAGCGATCTCGACCTCGCGTTCGTCGGACTGCCGGCGGCTACGATTCAGCAGGCCGCTGGATTCTAACCGCTTGAGCACGGGTGTGAGCGTGCCGGAATCCAGGCGCAGCCGTCGGCCGATCTCGGAGACGGTGATGCCGTCGTTTTCCCAGAGCACGAGCAGAACCAGATATTGCGGGTAGGTCAGCCCCATCCGTTCGAGCATCGGCCGGTACGATTTCGTCATCCGGTGAGCTGCGGCGTAGAGCGCGTAGCAGAGCTGATTGTCGAGCAGCAGCGGATCCCTCAGCACCTCTGCGCTCTCATTGGGAGCATTCACGGTTCACATCCTGCCGTTCGACAACGCCTTCCGGCCGCTACGCCGGGAGACGGGGCGTACCTGCCGACGATCCTCAACCCTACCGCGACTGCCGACGATAACGGATGCAGGGCGGCGGGGCATATGCACAATTGTCCCAGTGACCGCGCACCGGCACTTTCTCCACCGCCGGTTCGGCCGTTCGTTCTTACTGCTCTTGAGCGAACACGCAAAAAGGCGGCCGTGAGGCCGCCTTTCGCACCGGTCAGATTGTCACCCGTTCTGCCGCGTCTTGCGGCAGCAAATGGGCTCAGGCGGCGTCGGCGGTCTCGACCGCGGTCGGCCCGGAATCCTTGCCGCGGGCATCGACGTCGCGGTCCACGAACTCAATGACGGCCATCGGAGCGTTGTCGCCGTAGCGGAAGCCGGCCTTCATGATACGGCAGTAGCCGCCCGGACGCGACTGGTAGCGCGGGCCGAGCACCGTGAAGAGCTTCTTGACCATGTCCGCGTCGCGGATCTGGGCCATGGCGAGGCGGCGGGCATGGACGCTGTCGGTGCGGCCGAGCGAGATCAGCTTCTCGACGACCGGACGCAGGTCCTTGGCCTTCGGCAGGGTGGTGACGATCTGCTCGTGCTTGATCAGCGCGGCGGACATGTTGGCGAACATCGCCTTGCGATGCTCGGCGGTACGGTTGAAGCGGCGACCGCGATAGGCGTGACGCATGTTGGCTGGTCCTTCTCAGTCACGGCCGCCGTGCCACGGTACGGCCGAGTGCCCTGGGGCTGTTTTCATCGAACTCCGCGTAACCCAGCGGCGGGATTCATTTGGGATTGCCCGCCCCGGCTTCGCTGGGGCGGACGGTCGAGCCGGCCCATCGCGCACCGGCTTGGGATCGGCCAAACAAGCGGCGCCGTGCAGCGCCGCCCAATCCGGCCAGGGACGCTTCGCCCCTCAGTAGTGCTCTTCGAAGCGCTTGGCGAGATCCTCGATGTTCTCCGGCGGCCAGCCGGGAACGTCCATGCCGAGGTGGAGGCCCATGCCGGCGAGCACTTCCTTGATCTCGTTGAGCGACTTGCGGCCGAAGTTCGGGGTGCGCAGCATCTCGCCCTCCGACTTCTGGATGAGGTCGCCGATATAGACGATGTTGTCGTTCTTCAGGCAGTTCGCCGAACGGACCGACAGCTCCAGCTCGTCCACCTTCTTGAGCAGCGCCGGGTTGAAGGGGAGCTGCGGCGCGAGCGGCGCGGCCTCTTCCTTGCGGGGCTCCTCGAAGTTCACGAAGACCTGGAGCTGGTCCTGGATGATGCGGGCGGCGTAGGCCAGCGCATCCTCCGGCGACACGGCGCCGTTGGTCTCGACCGTCATGGTCAGCTTGTCCTTATCGAGATCCTGGCCCTCGCGGGTGGTCTCGACGCGATAGCTCACCTTGGTCACCGGCGAGTACAGCGCATCGACCGGGATCAGGCCGATCGGTGCGTCCTCGGGGCGGTTGCGGTCGGCGGGGACGTAGCCCTTGCCGGTGGCGACCGTGAACTCCATGCGGATCTCGGCCCCGTCGTCCAGGGTGCAGATCACGAGGTCGGGGTTCAGGATCTGGATGTCTCCGACGGCGCCGATATCGCCCGCCGTGACGAGGCCGGGGCCGGTCTTGCGCAGGGTCATGCGCTTGGGCTGATCGGTCTGCGAGCGGATGGCGATGGTCTTGATGTTGAGGACGATGTCGGTCACGTCCTCGCGCACGCCGGGGATCGAGGAGAACTCGTGCAGCACGCCGTCGATCTGCACCGAGGTGACCGCAGCGCCCTGAAGCGAGGAGAGCAGCACGCGGCGCAGCGAGTTGCCGAGCGTCGTGCCGAAGCCGCGCTCCAGCGGCTCGGCGACCACGGTGGCGACCCGCTTGGGATCGTCGCCGGCGGAGACCTGCAGCTTGTTCGGCTTGATGAGCTCTTGCCAGTTCTTCTGAATGACCACGGTCCTACCTCTTGCCAAACCCGCGCCGCCGGCGTCCCGGAAGGCGCTTCGGCCGGCCCTTGAACGCTCGTCGAGCGCCCGGACCGGTCCCAAAAAACTATTGCTCTTCGCCGCCCACCCAGAGGGCGGGAACGAAGCTGTAGCCGGCGCCATCCCGGGCGACGTATCCGAGCGCCGGGAACTCCAGATGCGAGCCGGCGATGAAGGTCTTCTCCGTCGCCACCTCGTCGAGCACCCGCTTGCGGGTGGCGCGCGCCTGATCCCCGTCCACGTCGAAGGCGACGCCCGCCTCCGGCTGCTTGAACTGGATCGCGGGCATATGCACCACGTCGGTCCACATCAGCAGGGACTTGTCCCCCGATACGATCCGCATGCCGCAATGGCCCGGCGTGTGGCCGGGCAGGGGGACAGCGGTGATGCCGGACACCAGCTCACCGCCCTCGTGCTTGCGCAGCCGCGCAGCGTACGGCGAGACCGCCTTGCGGGCATTCTCGAAATAGGGCTTCGCCGCGTCGGGAGCCCGCGACAGCGCCTCGTCGGGAAGCCAATGCGCGGCCTCCGTCGCATGCACCACGAGTTCCGCATTCGGATAGGCCGCGCTGCCATCCTCCCGGATCAACCCGCCCGCATGGTCGGGATGAAGGTGGGTGAGCAGCACGGTCTCGATCTCCTCCGGCCTGACGCCGGTGAGCGCGAGGGCCGCGGGCACCCGGCCCATCGTGGCGGGACCGAAATGGCCGTAGCCCGAATCGATCAGCACCGGCTTGCGGCCAGCGCCGGTGACGAGGAAGGCGTTGAGCGTGACGACCGGAGCCTCGGAGCGGAAGCCCGCGCGCTGGAGCGCGCCGGCCTCTTCCTTGGAGATGCCCGTGACGAGATCGAGCGAGCCCTGAAACCAGCCGTCGTTGAGCGCGGTGACCGTGAGGTCGCCGAGATTCCAACGCAGTGCGCCGGGAAGGGGCTTCGATCCGTCCGCCATGGGCTTCTCCGTTCGGGATTGCTCCGAGTCTCGTCCGATCAGACGCGGCGACGCTTGCGCGGGCGGCAGCCGTTGTGCGGGATCGAGGTGACGTCGCGGATCGAGGTCACCGTGAAGCCCGCGGCCTGGAGCGCGCGGAGCGCCGACTCACGGCCCGAACCGGGGCCGGAAACCTCGACCTCGAGGGTGCGCATGCCGTGCTCGGCGGCCTTGCGGCCGGCATCCTCGGCGGCGACCTGGGCGGCGTACGGGGTCGACTTGCGCGAGCCCTTGAAGCCCATCGCGCCGGCGGACGACCACGAGATCGTGTTGCCCTGCGCGTCGGTGATGGTGATCATCGTGTTGTTGAACGAGGCGTTCACGTGCGCCACGCCGGAGACGATGTTCTTGCGTTCGCGGCGGCGGACGCGGGTCGGTTCCTTGGCCATTCTGTTCTCGCTGGTCCTTCAATCACGCCCGTAACACCAGGCGCTCGGGATTCTTTTGTCACTTGGGCGCGGCTGCCGTGCAGGGCCGTCCCGATCAACCGCCGACGCCGAGGGACACCCGGCGCGACGGAAAGAAGGCCGAGCGAAGCACGGCCTTCCAATGCCAAAAAATTACTTCTTCTTGCCGGCGATCGGCTTCGCCTTGCCCTTGCGGGTGCGGGCGTTGGTGTGGGTGCGCTGGCCGCGGACCGGGAGCTGCTTGCGGTGACGCAGGCCGCGGTAGCAGCCGAGATCCATCAGGCGCTTGATGTTCATCGAGACTTCGCGGCGCAGATCGCCCTCGACGAGGTAGTCGCGGTCGATGGTCTCGCGGATCTGGAGCACCTCGGCGTCGGTGAGCTGGTTCACGCGGCGCTCGGCCGGAATGCCGACCTTCTCGGTGATCTCCTCGGCCTTCTTCGGGCCGATGCCGTGGATGTACTGGAGCGCGATGACGACGCGCTTGGCGGTCGGGATGTTGACGCCTGCGATACGGGCCAAGATGATCTCTCCATGTGGCGAGCCTCTTGCCCGCCATCACACCAGGATAAGCGCGCGTCCGGTGGAGGCCGGCCCCTGCGCGCCCGCCCAAAACGACAAATCGGCCCGCAAGCAGCCTTTCAGAGGCGCCTCGGACCACATCCCGCTTGGACGAAGGGGGTCCGCCTAGCGCGGGCTCGCCGGCTTGTCAACGCTTCGCGTGCCGGAAAGCGCTCGACGCGCCGTCGACCCGCTGACGACGCATGAGAGGAGATGGAAAAGCCCGCCCCGGTGGACCGGCGGCGGGCTTCATCATCGTCGGAGCGAGAGGGCCTCAGGAGGCGGCCTTCTCCCGAAAGGCATCGAGCAGCCCGGTCACGTCGCCCGTCACGTCGTCGATCGGCTTCATGCCGTCGATCTTCCGCAGCAGGCCGGTTCCGGCATAGTAGTCGGAGAGCGGCGCCGTCTGCCGCTTGTAGGCGTCGAGGCGGGTCTTGAAGACCTCCGGCGTGTCGTCCTTGCGCACCGGCTGGCCCTTCGCCGCCGTCTCCTCGGCGCGCTTGGCGATGCGACCGACGAGCGCGTTCTCGTCGACGACGAACTCGACCACCGCGTCGAGGGCGATGCCCTTGTCCGCCAGCATCGCGTCGAGCGCCTTGGCCTGTTCGACCGTGCGCGGGAAGCCGTCGAGGATGAAGCCGTTCCTGGCATCCGCCTCCTCGATGCGGTCGGCGACGATGCCGACCACGACCGCATCCGGCACGAGGCCGCCGCTCTCCATGATCGACTTCGCCTCCAGTCCGACCGGCGTCCCGGCGGCGACCGCCGCGCGCAGCATGTCACCCGTCGACAACTGCGGAACGCGGTAGCGCTCCACGATCCGCTCGGACTGCGTGCCCTTACCCGCTCCCGGCGGTCCGAGCAGAATGATCCGCATAGCGTCTCCCCGTCCTCAAGGCCCGGCGCCGGGCTCGTTTTTCATGGGCGGCGGGCCCCATCCTAAGCCACGCCGTCGTCACACCGCTGTGATGCGCAATTCCGGCGCGCGCGTCCACCGAACCTTTGTCGGAGGCTGCTCGATTGTCAGGCGGATCAGCGCCGGCGTGTCGTGGACGCGCCGCGCAGCTTCGCCTTCTTCACCAGACCCTCGTACTGGTGCGCCATCAGGTGCCCGTGGATCTGCGCCACGGTGTCCATGGTGACCGAGACCACGATCAGGAGCGAGGTGCCGCCGAAGCCGAGCGCGGCCGAGGTGTAGGAGGCCACGATCTCCGGCACGAGGCAGACGAAGGTGAGATAGGCCGCGCCGATCACCGTGATGCGGGTCAACACCTTGTCGATGAAGGCCGCCGTGCGCTCGCCGGGGCGGATGCCGGGGATGAAGCCGCCCTGCTTCTTCAGGTTGTCGGCCGTCTCCTGCGGGTTGAAGACGATGGCCGTGTAGAAGAACGTGAAGAAGATGATCAGCCCGGCATAGGCCAGCATGTAGAGCGGCCGGCCATGGCCGAGATAGGCCGTCAGAGTCCCGAGGATGCCGGTCGAGCCCTGGTTGGCCGAGAAGCTCGCCACGGTCGTCGGCAGCAGGAGCAGCGACGAGGCGAAGATCGGCGGGATCACACCCGAGGTGTTGAGCTTGAGCGGCAGGAACGAGGATTGGCCCTCGTACATCCGGTTGCCGACCTGGCGCTTGGGGTAGTTGATCAGGAGGCGGCGCTGGGCGCGCTCCATGAAGACGATGAAGTAGATCAGCGCGATCGCCGCGATCGCGGCGCCGAGCAGGATCGCCGGCGAGAGCGCGCCGGTGCGGGTCAGCTCCAGGGCGCCGAAGATCGAGGCCGGCAGATGGGCGACGATGCCGGCGAAGATGATCAGCGAGGAACCGTTGCCGATGCCGCGCGAGGTGATCTGCTCGCCGATCCACATCAGGAACAGCGTGCCGCCGGTCAGCGTCACCACGGTCGAGAGGATGAAGAAGGGGCCCGGATTGATCACCGCGTTCGAGCCCTGCAGGCCGAAGGCGATGCCCCAGGACTGGACCAGCGCCAGCACCACCGTGAGGTAGCGGGTGTACTGGTTGATGACCTTGCGGCCCGACTCGCCCTCCTTCTTCAGCGCCTCAAGGCTCGGCACGACCGAGGTGAGGAGCTGCACGATGATCGAGGCCGAGATGTAGGGCATGATGTTGAGCGCGAAGACGGCCATGCGCTCGACCGCGCCGCCCGAGAACATGTTGAACATGCCGAGCACGCCGCCGGCCTGGTTCTGGAAGTTCCGCGCGAACTGCTCGGGATCGATTCCCGGAATCGGAATGTAGGTGCCGAGCCGGAAGACGATGAGCGCACCCAGGGTGAACCAGATGCGCTTCTTGAGTTCGTCGGCCTTGGCGATGGCGCCGAAATTCAGGTTGGCGGCAAGCTGCTCGGCGGCTGAGGCCATGTCTCGTATCCCGGAAAATGCCGTCGGGACGCGTCTCGAGCGGTCCCTGAAAGCGGAAACGGCGGCCGCGTGCGAGCACGGGCCGCCGCTTCGGCGTTCGACTTAATCGTGGTGTCAGGCGGACGCAACCGCGCCGTCGGTCGCGCCGCGATGGGCGACGCCGGAGGCGAAGGTCGTGGTCACCGAGCCGCCGGCCTTCTCGACGGCCTCGACGGCCGACTTGGAGGCGCGGGTGACCTCGAAGCTGAGCTTCGCGGTCAGCTCGCCGACGCCGAGCAGCTTCACGCCGTCGCGGGCCCGGGCGATGATGCCGGCCTTCACCAGCGCATCGACCGTCACGGGAGCGGAGGCGTCGAGCTTGCCCGCATCCACCGCCGCCTGGACGCGACCGAGGTTCACCTCGTTCAGGTCGTGGGCGTGGATGTTGTTGAAGCCACGCTTCGGCAGGCGACGATGCAGCGGCATCTGGCCGCCCTCGAAGCCTTTGATGGAGACGCCGGTGCGGGCCTTCTGACCCTTCACGCCGCGTCCGCCGGTCTTGCCCTTGCCGGAGCCGATGCCCCGGCCGACGCGCATCCGGTTCTTGGTCGCGCCTTCGTTGTCGCGGATCTCGTTGAGCTTCATGGTGGAGCCCTCCTTACGCCGCGGCGTCGTCGAGGACGCGCACGAGGTGCGCGACCTTGCGGATCATGCCGCGAACCGAGGGAGTGTCCTCCAGCTCGGAGACGCGGTGCAGCTTGTTCAGCTTGAGGCCGATCAGCGTCGCGCGCTGGGAGGCCTCGCGGCGGATCGGCGAGCCGATCTGCTCGATGCGGACAGTCTTGGTAGCCATGCTGCCCTCCCTTACGCGACGGCCGCGTCGGAGGTGTCGGCCGGGTCGGCATCGCGGCGACGGGCCTGGAGGGCCGACACCTTGAGACCGCGACGGGCCGCGACCGAGCGCGGGCTGTCCTCGTTCTTGAGCGCGTCGAAGGTGGCGCGCACGAGGTTGTAGGGGTTGGACGAGCCGAGCGACTTGGCGACGACGTCCTGCATGCCGAGCGTCTCGAACACGGCGCGCATCGGGCCGCCGGCGATGATGCCGGTACCCTGCGGCGCCGCGCGGAGGATCACCTTGCCGGCGCCGTGACGTCCGTTGACGTCGTGGTGCAGGGTGCGGCCCTCGCGGAGCGACACGCGGATCAGACCGCGCTTGGCGGCTTCCGTCGCCTTGCGGATCGCCTCCGGCACCTCACGGGCCTTGCCGTGGCCGAAGCCGACGCGGCCCTTCTGGTCACCGACGACGACGAGCGCCGCGAAGCCGAAGCGACGGCCACCCTTCACCACCTTGGCGACGCGGTTGATGTGGACGAGCTTGTCCACGAATTCGCTGTCGCGCTCCTCGCGGTCGTCGCGGCGACGACCCTCGCGTTCACGTGCCATATCTGTTTCCTGTTATCTCACTGACGCGGATCGGTAAGACCCGCTCGCTCGATGTGCGTCCCTCCCCGCGAGGGGGAGGGAGACGGTGTCTTAGAAGTCCAGGCCACCCTCGCGGGCGGCGTCGGCGAGAGCCTTGACGCGGCCGTGGAAGATGTAGCCGGAGCGGTCGAAGACGACCTTGGTGACGCCCGCAGCCTTGGCGCGCTCGGCGACGAGCTTGCCCACCGCCTCGGCCGCCGCCTTGTCGGCGCCGGTCTTGAGGCTGGCCTTGAGATCCTTGTCGAGGCTCGACGCGGCAGCGAGCGTGCGGCCCGCGGCATCGTCGATGACCTGGACGTAGATCTGCTTGGACGAGCGGAACACCGACAGCCGCGGACGGCCGTTGGCGGTGGCTTTGAGGGCCCGACGGACCCGCGCCTTGCGGCGCAGGAGGGCTTCGTTCTTGTTCGACATGAATCGCCCTCCTTACTTCTTCTTGCCTTCCTTGCGGAAGATGAACTCGCCGGCGTACTTCACGCCCTTGCCCTTATAGGGCTCGGGACCGCGGTACTCGCGAATCTCCGCCGCGACCTGACCGACGCGCTGCCGGTCGATGCCCGACACCACGATCTCCGTGGGCTTGGGCGTCACGATGGTGATGCCGGCCGGGATTTCGTACTCGATGTCGTGGCTGTAGCCGAGCGAGAGCTTGAGCGCCTTGCCGGCCATCGCGGCGCGGTAGCCGACGCCGGTGATCTCCAGCTTCTTCTCGAAGCCTTTGGAGACGCCCTCGACGAGGTTCGCCACCTGGGCGCGCGACGTGCCCCACAGGGAGCGCGCCTGCTTCGACTGGTCCTTGGGCTGCACCGAGACGGCGCCGTCCTTGAACTCCACGATGACCTGGGGCGGGACGACGAACTGGAGTTCGCCCTTCGAGCCCTTCATCTTCACCGTCTGACCCGTGACCGTGGCGGTAACGCCGGACGGGACGGGGACGGGCTTCTTGCCTACGCGAGACATGTCGCTAGTCCTCCGGATCAGAACACCTTGCAGAGCACTTCACCGCCGACGTTGCGCTCGCGCGCCTCGTGATCGGCCATGACGCCCTGCGGGGTCGAGATGATGGTGACGCCGAGGCCGTCGGCGACGCGCGGCAACTCGCCAACCGACGAGTAGACGCGGCGGCCGGGCTTCGACACGCGCTTGATCTCCCGGATGACCGGGCGACCGTCGTAGTACTTGAGCTCGATCGCGAACTCGGTGCGGCCATTGCCGAGGTCCTGCACCGCGTAGTCGCGGATGTAGCCCTCGGACTTCAGCACGTCGAGGACCGAGGCGCGCAGGCGCGAGCCGGGGGTCTGGACGACGTTGCGGCGACGGCTCTGGCCGTTGCGGATGCGGGTGAGCATATCACCCACGGGATCGTTCACCATGGATGCCTCCCCTTACCAGCTGGACTTCACGAGACCGGGGATGAGACCCCGGTTGCCGAGCTCGCGCAGAGCGACGCGCGAGATGCCGAGCTTACGGTAGTAGGCCCGCGGACGGCCGGTCATCTCGCAGCGGTTGCGGATGCGGGTGGCCGACGAGTTGCGCGGCAGCTCCGCGAGCTTCAGGCGCGCCTCGAAGCGCTCCTCCATCTCGCGGGACTCATCGTTGGCGATGGCAAGGAGGGCCTTACGCTTCTCGGCGAAGCGCTTCACCAGATCCTTGCGGTGGTTGTTCTTCTCGACTGAGCTTTTCTTAGCCATGTCTGTCTCCAGTGTCCGCGTCTAAGCGACGTTGCCGCCGCTTACTGCCGGAACGGGAACTTGAAATGGGCGAGGAGAGCCTTGGCCTCTTCGTCCGTGGTGGCGCTCGTCTGGACGACGATGTCCATGCCCCAGGTCTGCTCCGCCTTGTCGTAGGAGATCTCCGGGAACACGAGGTGCTCCTTGAGGCCCATGGCGTAGTTGCCGCGGCCGTCGAAGGAGCGCGGGTTCAGGCCGCGGAAGTCGCGAACGCGCGGCAGCGCGATCGTGATCAGGCGATCCATGAACTCGTACATGCGGGCCTTGCGCAGGGTCACCTTGCAGCCGATCGGCATGCCCTCGCGGACCTTGAAGGTCGCGATCGCCTTGCGGGCGCGGGTGATGACCGGCTTCTGGCCGGCGATGAGCGCGAGGTCGCCCGCCGCAACGGTGGCCTTCTTCGAGTCCGCGGTGGACTCGCCGACGCCCATGTTGATGACGATCTTCTCGATCTGCGGGACCTGCATCGGGTTCTTGTACCCGAACTGCTCGATCAGCTTCTGCCGGACGACCTCGTCGTAGTGCTTGCGCAGACGCGGGACGTAGGCGTTCTTGTCGGCCTCAGCCATCGATCTGATCCCCCGTGGTCTTGGCGAACCGGACCTTGCGTCCGTCTTCGAGGATGCGGAAACCCACGCGGGTCGGCTTACCGTTCACGTCCTGGAACGCGAGGTTGGAGAGCTGGATCGCAGCTTCCTTGGAGATGATCCCGCCCTCGGCGTTCTGGGTCTGCTTCTGGTGCTTCTTGACCAGATTGACGCCGCGCACGAAGGCCTTGCCGTCCTTCGGCATGACCTGGATGACCTCGCCGGAGCGACCCGCGTCGCGACCGGTGAGAACGACGACCGTGTCGCCCTTCTTGATCTTGGCGGCCATCACAGCACCTCAGGAGCGAGCGAGATGATCTTCATGTGGTTGCGGGCGCGCAGCTCGCGCGGCACCGGCCCGAAGATACGGGTGCCGACCGGCTCCTTCTGATTGTTGATCAGAACGGCGGCGTTCTTGTCGAAGCGGATCACCGAACCGTCGGCGCGCTTCACGTCCTTGGCGGTGCGAACGACGACCGCCTTCATGACGTCGCCCTTCTTCACGCGGCCGCGCGGGATCGCCTCCTTGACGGAGACGACGATGATGTCGCCGACGCCGGCATACTTGCGCTTCGACCCGCCGAGCACCTTGATGCACATCACGCGGCGCGCACCCGAATTGTCGGCGACGTCCAGATTCGTCTGCATCTGGATCACGGGAGTGACCTTTCCTTGTTTCAGGCGGGTTTCCGCACACGGACGGTATTGCCCGGCGGACGACGCCTGATGGGGATCTGATGTCCCCGGCTCATGTGAGAGACCGCGCTATCGGCGTGGGAACGCCGGCGCGGTCACCGCGTACGAAGGGATGCGAACATCCCAAGGACTGTCGCGAAGGCGTGCCCGATACTACGGACGCGTGCGGTGTGCAAGCGGGAAGCGATGCGAAATCGTTCGGCGCTGGGGGCTGTCAGGCCCGCGCGAGGCCCGGCGTGTGGGCGTCATCGGCATGGCGGAGGCCGGCGCCAACGGCATTGCGGCCCGCCCGCGATCGAGCCGCGCTGGCGCCCCTCCTGGATCCGCTTGGCGGACGGGCGTTCTCAGGGTTTCCGTTCTGCGGGGGGGCGTCAGCAGCCCTTGCAGATCGAACCCATGGTCTTGTTCATCTTGGCGTCCCAGGCCTTATCGCGCGCCTGGGCGGCGCGTTGCGCCTTGAGCATCTGATCCTGGGAGGTCGGGGTGACCTGCCCCTGGGGAATGCCGGGCGCCGGCGGCTTGGTCTGTCCCGTCGCCGTGACGCTACGGCCGGTCGGGGTCAGGCGTGTGTCTCCCCCGTCCTGCGCGAGCGCGGGACCGGCTGCCATGAGGCTGGAGAGCAGGAGGGCGGAGACGGCGATCGAACGACGCATGGCTTCTCAATCACTCCCTGGCGCGGGCCACCGGTGCCGATGGGCCCGGACGGATCTGGTTTGGCGCGAAGGATGATCTTGGACGATCGACGTCGGGCCGACATCCCTGCCGCGTGACGGTCGCGTGCCCGTCGCCGACCTGCCACGCGCCTGAGCGACCTAGGTGGCACCGGAGCGGGCCGGCGGCAAGCGGCGCTGCGGCGCCGCGCCGGCCGGTCCCGTGCGGAGACGCACCCGGGCATGGAAGTAACCGCGTCGGGGCCGGCATCGCGGAAGCGGGCTTCGCCGTGAGTGGGGCAGGCCTTGTCAGTGCGTCTCGGGCTGCGCGTCGGCCACCGCACTGGCTTTCGAGTAGCTCGTCCGCGGCCGCCCGGTCGGGTCCTCGAAGGATCCCGCCCAGAGGCCGAGGCGCTTGCCCCATGCCACCGTCTCCGCGCCGACATAGGCGGCCTTTCCGCCCCGCTCCGCCATGGCGTAGCCCTTCTCGGCCATCCA
>Ga0233425_10005490_pt1 | contig 19971 bp, 16 predicted proteins | sample Watercolumn_Towu_2_FD_181712 | JGI IMG/M metagenome (GOLD analysis project Ga0233425, IMG submission 181712) | Freshwater microbial communities from Lake Towuti, South Sulawesi, Indonesia - Watercolumn_Towuti2014_140_MG | ecosystem: Environmental > Aquatic > Freshwater > Lake | place... | reverse complement strand
CGACCGGCAGAGTTCGCTCATCATCACCGGCAACGGCGACGTGCTCGAGCCCGAGCAGGGCATCGTCGCCATCGGCAGCGGCGGGCCCTACGCCCAGGCGGCGGCGCGGGCGCTCCTCGAGAACACGACGCTCACGCCGGAGGAGATCGTCAAGAAGGCGCTCACCGTCGCCGGCGACCTGTGCATCTACTCGAACCAGAACCACGTCATCGAGGTGATCGAGTGACAACATGGAGCGGGCGCAGCCCGCGAACGACCGTTACCCCCTTCCACGGGAAGGGGGTCAGGGGGAAGGCGGTTATATGTCCACGATGACGCCGCAGGAAATCGTCCACGAGCTGGATAAAAACATCGTTGGACAATCCCGCGCCAAGCGCGCGGTGGCCATCGCCCTGCGCAACCGCTGGCGCCGCGCCCAGGTGGCCGAGCCGCTGCGCTCGGAGATCACGCCGAAGAACATCCTCATGATCGGCCCGACCGGCGTCGGCAAGACCGAGATCGCGCGGCGCCTGGCGCGGCTCGCCAACGCGCCCTTCATCAAGGTCGAGGCGACGAAATTCACCGAGGTCGGCTACGTCGGCCGCGACGTCGACACCATCGTGCGCGACCTCGTCGAGATCGCCATCAAGGACGGCCGCGAGGCGGCCATGCGCGCCGTGCGCGACCGCGCCATGGACGCCGCCGAGGACCGCGTGCTCGACGTGCTCCTGCCGCCGGCGCGCAGCGTCGGCTTCCACGGCGATGCGGAAACCGCCGAGGAAACCGCTACGCGGCAGAAATTCCGCAAGAAGCTGCGCGAGGGCGAGCTCGACGCGCGCGAAATCGAGATCGAGGTGGCTGCACCCTCGGCGCAGATGGAGATACTCGCCCCGCCCGGCATGGAGGAGCTGACCTCGCAGATCCAGGGCATGTTCCAGAACCTCGGCGGCGGCAAACGCAAGACGCGCAAGATGAGCATCAAGGAGGCGCTCAAGGCGCTCGCCGACGAGGAGGCCGCGCGACTGGTGAACGACGACGAGATCAAGCTCGCCGCCGTGCAGGCGGTGGAGCAGAACGGCATCGTTTTCCTCGACGAAATAGACAAGATCGCCTCGCGCTCGGAAATGCATGGCGCCGATGTTTCGCGCCAGGGCGTGCAGCGCGACCTGCTGCCACTGGTCGAGGGCACCACCATCACCACCAAGTACGGCATGGTCAAGACCGACCACATCCTGTTCATCGGCAGCGGCGCCTTCCACCTGTCGAAGCCCTCCGACCTGATTCCCGAGTTGCAGGGGCGCTTTCCCATCCGCGTCGAGCTGGATTCGCTCTCGGTCGGCGATTTCGAGCAGATTCTCACCGCGACCGATGCCTGCCTGACGCGCCAGTACGAGGCGCTGCTTGCCACCGAGGACGTGACGCTCGACTTCAAGGCCGACGGCATCCGCCGTCTCGCCGAGATCGCCTTTGCCGTGAACGAGAAGACCGAGAACATCGGCGCCCGCCGGCTGTATACGGTGATGGAGAAGCTGCTCGAGGAAGTCGCCTTCGACGCCGGCAGCCATGGCAAGTCGGCGTTGACCGTCGACAGCGCCTATGTCGATGCGCGCCTGAAGGACCTGGCGCAGAGCGAGGACTTGGCTCGCTACGTGCTGTGAGCTTGTCGGGAGCGCGCCCCGCCGCCGGGCCGCCCCAAGACGGGGCAGCCAACTATCTGCGAGCGCAGCGAGCCGCCGTCACCCCCTTCCGCGGGAAGGGGGCTGGGGGGTAGGCTCCATTTTTATGCTCCTGCGCATCGTCTCCATCATCTTCCCGCTGTTCGCCATCGTCCTGGCGGGCTGGCTCTACGGCCGCGTGCGCAAACCGGACATGTCCTTCGCCAACGAAATCAACATGGACGTCTTCGTGCCGGCGCTGGTGTTCGCCACGCTCGCCGGCAAGTCCTTCGATCTGGCGCGCTACCAGCCGCTGGCGCTGGGCGCCCTGATCGTGGTGCTCGGCTCCGGCCTGCTGGCCTGGCCGCTGGCGCGGCTGATGAAGGTGGAGGCGAAGACCTTCGTGCCGCCGATGATGTTCAACAACTCCGGCAACATGGGCCTGCCGCTGGCCGTGCTGGCCTTCGGCGAGGCGGCGCTGCCGGCGGCGGTGATCCTGTTCCTGGTGGAGAACCTGCTGCACTTCTCGCTCGGCATCTGGCTCCTCGATCACAAGGCGAGGCTGTCTACGCTCTGGCGCCTGCCGGTGATGCTGGCGGCGCTGGCCGGGCTCGGCACGAGCCTGGCCAGCATTGAACTGTGGCCACCGCTGCTGACGGCGATCCGCATGGTCGGGGAGATCTCGATTCCGCTGCTGCTGTTCTCGCTCGGTGTGCGCCTGACCGACGCCAGCTTCCACACCTGGCGCATCGGCATGGCCGGCGCTGCGCTGCGCCCCCTCATGGGCATGGCCATCGCCTGGGTCGCGGCGCGCCTGCTCGGCCTGGACGGGCAGCACAGCGCCATGCTGTTCCTCTTCGGCGCCCTGCCGCCGGCGGTGCTCAACTATGTCTTCGCCGAGCGCTACCGGCAGGAGCCGGAGAAGGTGGCCTCGATCGTTATGATCGGCAACTTCGCTGCATTGCTGTTTATCTCGGCGGCACTCGCGATGGTTCTTTGATGCCCACCCCCCATCCCCCGCCCCTGGGGCGGGGGTGACGAAGGTTCGCGGGCTTCGCCCGCTCCATGTTGTACGCTGCCCGGGTTAACTCCTGACAGGTTTTTTCATCAGCTTGCGCTGCAGGGTGCGGCGGTGCATCTTCAGGGCGCGCGCGGTCGAGGAAATGTTGCCGTCGTGCTCCTTCAGCACGCGCTGGATGTGCTCCCATTCGAGGCGGTCCACCGAGAGCGGCTCGCTCGGCGGGGCGATGTCCGGCTGCGGCGCCGTTGCCTCGAAGGCGGCGAGGATGGCCTCCACGTCGGTCGGCTTGGCCAGGTAGTGCGTGGCGCCGAGCTTGATCGCCTCGACCGCCGTGGCGATGCTGGCGTAGCCGGTCAGCACGACGATGCGGCAGTCCGGATTGGCGGCGAGCAGCGGCGCGATCAGCGTCAGCCCCGAGGTGCCGGCGATGTTGAGGTCGAGCACGGCGCGTGCCGCGCGCGCCGAGGGAATCAGCACCAGCGCCTCCTCGGCGCTGTGCGCGCCGGCGACGTCGAAGCCGCGTCCCTTGAGCGCGCGGCAGAGCACGCGGTTGAACGTGGCGTCATCGTCGATGACGAGCATTTTCTGCGATTCGCTCATCGGACTGCCCTCCCCCCGGCCCCCTCCCCGAGGGAGGGGGTGACGCCGGTTCGCCGCTGCGCGGCTCCATGTGTTGACTGCACCGCCCTTCGGGCGGCCCTGCGGACGGTGTTCATGTCGCCCGTATCCTCTCCAGCGGAAGCTCGACGCGCGTGACGGCGCCGCCGCCCGCGCGGTTGGCCAGCACGAGGCGGCCGCCCAGGCGCTCCACCGCGGCATGGGCGAGAAACAGGCCGATGCCGGTGCCTTCGGCGCGGGTGGTGATGAAGGCGCGCCCGGCGGCGAGCAGGACGGCCTCGTCGAAGCCGGCGCCGTGATCGCGCACCTCGAGACGCAGCTGCGCCGCATCCCACTCCGCCGTGATCTCGATGCGGCCGTCGCCGGCGTCGGCGGCATTGTTGAACAGGTTGAGCAGGGCCTGCTCGAGCGTGGCCTCGCCCGCCACGTACGGGGCCGCCGTGCCGTGAAGGCTGACTTTTGCCCCGGCGTGCGGGCGCAGCCGGCGCCAGCGTTCGATGACCTGCTCGAGCCAGGCGTCGAGCGCGAGCACCGCACCGCCCTCTGCGCGGGTTTCGCCCGCGCGCGCGGCAAGGCCGGTGATGATGCCCTTGCAGTGTTCGATCTGTTCGCGCAGCAGGGCCAGATCCTCGCGCGCGTCCGCGCCCAGGGTCGGGCCGCGCTCCAGCTCGCCGGCGAGGATGGCCATGGTGGCGAGCGGCGTGCCCAGCTCGTGCGCGGCTCCCGCGGCGAGGCTGCCGAGCGCCACCACGCGTTCGTTGCGCAGGGCTTCCTCGCGCGCCGCGGCGAGGGCGCGGTCGCGGCTGCGGATGGCGGCGGCCATGCGCGCGACGAACCAGGCGATGAGGGCGGCGGAGGCGACGAAGATCAGCCACATGCCGGCCAGGTGCAGGCGCGTGGCGCGCTCCGCGTCGGGCACGGGCAGGGGCAGGTTCCAGAACACCAGCAGCGAATAGGCCGCGACGCAGAGGGCGACGATGCGCCAGAGGAGACGGCCTGACAGCACGACGGCGGCGATGGCGATGGTCGGCAGGTAGAGCGAGACGAGGGGGTTGGCGGCGCCGCCGCTGAAGAAGAGCAGCAGGGTCAGCGCCGTGATGTCCACGCAGAACTGGGCGAACAGCTCGCTGTCGCCGCCCTTGCCCGGACGCCGTTGCACGAACAGATTGAAGCCGGCGAGCAGACCGAGGATGGCCAGCATCGGCGCCAGCGGCAGCGCGATGTCGAGCAGGGGGTCGGCGCCGAGTATCAGCGCCAGCCAGCCGGCCACGGCGAGCCAGCGCATCAGCAACAGGCGTCGCAGGCTGTCCTTGCCTTCCTCGGGACGGGCGGGGTCGGGATTCATCATGTTTGTGCGTCTGATTCTAGCGGATGTCACTTGTCGCGGCCCGGCTGCGTCAAATTGCCACATGCGGCAGCGTGCCGCATTCTGTACGCTGCCCCGCTCCCTAAAATGCTTCCTTTCGACATACAGCAAAAGGAAGCCGAAAGCAATGCGCGCATCAATTCGCCTGATCGCTGCCGGCCTGTTCGTGCTGCCCGCCGTCGGCGCGGCGCAGGACACGGAACTGGGGGAGGTGCGCGTCACCTCGACCACCATCGACGACCGCTTCACCTCAAAGCGCACCGAGCCGTTAAGCGTTCATGACATCAGCGGGGACAGCGTCGATGAGAAACGGCCGCAGAATCTAATTCAAATGCTGCAGGCCATTCCGGGTGTGACGGCTGACCTGAGCTCGGGTGACGAGATCAAGATCAAGTTGCGCGGCATCGAGAACCAGCGCTACATGGGCGAGAAGCCGGGCGTGGCCATCGTCATCGACGGCGTGCCGGTGTTCGAGCGCACGGGCAAGGTGAACGTCGACCTGGACAACATCGAATCGATCAAGGTCATCAAGGGCGGCGCCTCCTATCTGTTCGGCGAAGACGCGTTGGCAGGGGCGGTGATCATTACCACCAAACGCGGAGCGCGCCACTCGGGAGTGACGGCGATGGCGGACGTTGGGTCGTGGGATTACAACCGGCAGCTCCTGCGTGGCGGCCTGGCCGGGTCGTGGGGCTCGGCCCATGTTCAGGCCACTCATCGCGCAAGTGATGACTACTACTGGCAGTCAGCCTACAAGACGAACTACCTGGACGGCAACCTGCGCCTGTATCTTACCGACCGCTCGGATCTGACATTCGGCTTCGAGAAATCCGACCGCATGAAGGACAAGCACGGCTCTGTGGTCGGCGCCTTGCAGGCCGAACTGGACCCCAAGGCCAAGCTCGGCCGCGACTACACGCGCAAGTACGACGTCAATCTCGAAAAGTTCAACGTAAGTTATTCGAACGACTATAGCGAGCGCGGCAACGTCATGCTGCTTGCCTACCAGTACAAGGACCATACCAATTACTGGTCCGCGCCCCAACGCTTTTCGAGCACCGGCGCGGTGGTGACCAGCCAGGATGCCTATACGCAGGGCAACGATTACAACCAGACCCAGCGTGGCATCAAGGGCGAGTGGCGCACGAGCGCAGGGAACTTCGGCTGGCTTGGGGGTATCGATCTGCGCCGCAACGAGTACATCAACGACGTGACTGCCATGGTGAGCTATCGCAACTCGCCGACATCGCCGGTCATCGCGCAGGGCAGCGTGCTGGCAGATGATGTCACGCGGGAGAGCGTTGCGGCCCTCTATGGCGAGTTGAAGTATGCGGCGACCCGCTCACTCACCCTCACTGCGAACGCAAGACATGACCGCATCGGCCTGGACTATCAGGGCAATCCCCTCTACAACCGGGCAACAACGGTGGATAAGTCAAAAAGCTTCAATGTCAATTCCTGGCGGCTGGGGGGCACATACGCGCTTGCGCCAGCAAGCGATTTGTTTGCCGGTTTGTCCTCTGGATTCAGAACGCCCACCGCCGAGCAGCTGTACGCCGGCAGCATTTCGCCGACCGGCTCGACGGCAAGCAACGAAAATCTCAAGCCGGAAAAATCCCTGACCCTGGAAGCCGGCGTTCGCCGGAAGCTGAACCTGTTTGGCAACAAGAGCGACTTCGAGGCGGCGCTTTTCCAGATTCAACGCAAGGACTTCATTCTCGCAACCAGCGGCCAGTACAGCGGTTCAGGCAGCGCCGCTCCATTGGCGAACAGCTGGGACAACATAGGCGGCGTGCGCAACCGCGGCCTTGAGTTGTCGCTGAAGACCGACAAGCAAAAAGATGTCTGGCTCGACACGGCCTATACGCTCATCAGCGCACGCTTCACGAAATATGACAATTTTTTGCTCGGGCTGGGCAACACCCAGGGCACTTACAGCGCCGCGTGCGCAGTGGGCGGTGCAGGGGTGAACAACCTGGAGAGCGGCCGTTGCTACCGCACGGTTGGCTACGACAACACGGGCAACAGCGTGCCGCGCGTGCCGCGCCACCAGCTGTTCGCGACGCTGGGCTGGAACGCAGCGCCGGGAGTGGTGCTGCGACTGGAAATGGACGCCAAGTCCTGGTCATGGGCGGACGAGATCAATCAGGAAAAACTGCCGGGGCGCACGCTCTTCAACCTGCATGCCACCTACGATTTCAGGCCGGGCGGCATTCTAGGAAACAGCAAATGGTCGCTGTTCGGGCGCATAGACAACATCTTCAACAAGGAGCACTGGACGATCGCGAGAGGCACCAACGACGCCAGAAGCAATCTGAACAACCTGTACGACGGCGTATATAACGCCAATGACATGTCCATCATTGTCGGCAAGCCGAGGGCCTGGATAGTCGGTGTGACCGGCACGTTCTGAGTAAAGCGCCATGAATAGACTATTGATCGCATCGATCCTCTCGGCCTGCCTGCCCGTTGTGGCCTGGGCCCAGCATGAGCACCATGCCGCACCGGCGGCCAGCGCTGCCCCAGCCAAGGCGGAACGCCCGGCCCGGAACGAATGGACCCGGCAGCCGCTGCTGCTGCCGGGCAAGAACCCGCGCGGCGAGCGCGCTTCCGCCCAGCTGAGACTGCAGGGCATGGCCACTTCCGCGCTGACCGTGTTCGCGCCAGCTGGGCCGGCAGACCGGCTCAAGGTGGACTACCCGGTTGGCGCGGAGGGCGCGCGCATCGAGCCGGGTGAGTCCAAGACCGGCAACTACCACTGGGTGATTGCCCGGGAGGAGTCCGCTGATGTCGTGAAAGTGGCCTCGACGGCCTGGTATTTTGGCAATCCCGGCGACTCGCCCAAGGCCTTGCTGAAGATTGTCAAGCACGAACTGGAGATCGTGCCCGACCCGCTGCCGCGCGAGCACGGCCGTTACCGCGAGAGCGAGAAATGGCGCTTCCAGGCGCGCTTTAACGGCCAGCCGCTGGCCGGCCAGCCCCTGCTGCTGGAGACCGAGTTCGGCAGCCGCGCAAGTTTCGTCACCGATGCATCCGGGGTGGCCACCGTCCTCTTTCCGCGCGACTTCAAGCCGACGCAAGAGGGGGGCGAGCATGCGGGCCACGGCCGGCGCTACGGCAAGTTCGTGTTGTCCGCCGAGAAGGAGGCCGACGGCCGCCGCTACCTGACGGCTTTCAACCTGTCCTACGGCGAGGATGGCGACCGTAACAGGAGCCTGGGCTGGGGCGCTGCCTTCGGCCTAGTCGGCATGCTGGCGGCGGCGCCCCTGCTGCGTCGGCGCAACGGCGGACAAGGAGATGTGAAAAATGCTTAAGACCCTGTTTCCGACCCTCGGCCGCCTGCGCCTCTGGGTGCAATTGCTCATGCTGTTCGTCACTGTCTACGGCAGCGTCTTCGTCGGCAGCTACATGGCCGACAAGATTTCCAACAATCTGCCGGCCCTGTCCTGCGCCTACGACCAGATGAACGGCGGCTACTGCGTGCTGATCCCGACCCAGCACATCCTGCACCATCGCATCGGCGAGGGCATCGTGCGCGCGCAGCAGCTCACCTTCGGCATGGTGCTGCCGCTGCTGATGTCCTTCGTGTCGTTCTTCGCCTTCTTTTTCGTCATTGGCAAGGCTTTCTGCGGCTGGGTCTGCCCGCTCGGCACGCTGCAGGAGCTGATCGGCAAGTTCGGCCGCCGCTTCGGCATCGGCCTGCGCCGCCTCGAATCCGGCGACCTCGGCGCGGCGAAAAAGGCGCGTCCGGTGAAGTGGCTGCTGCTGCTGGGCCTGGTATTCCTGCTGCCGCTCACCACCGGTCTCGGCGTCACGCCGCACAGCCTGGGCAACCCCTATTGCGACATCTGCCCCTCGCGGGTGGCGACGACGCTGCTCTCCGGCAACACCGAGCAGCTCGCGCTGCGCACGAACGACAACATCAGCTTCGGTCTCGGCGCCATTGCCAACCTGCTGATTGGCTTCATACTGGTGGGCGCGCTTGCCGTGCGCCAGCCCTTCTGCCGCATCTGCCCGCTCTTGGCCTTCAATGCCGTCTTCCAGCGGCTCTCGCCGATGCGCCTGGCGAAAACGAAACACGACAGTTGCGACAAATGCGGCATCTGCACCGAAGCCTGTCCGATGGACATCCCCGAGATCGCCAAGGCGGAAGGGCGCAAAGCCTACAACGAGGACTGCACCCTGTGCGGGCGCTGCGCCGAATACTGCCCGCAGGAAGGGATCATCCAGATGAAGTGGGGGCCTTTCGCGCTGTTCTCGTCGCGCCGCGAGTACTACAAGAACCGCGTCAAGGGCGAACTGCCCGATGGCACGGTGAAGCCGATCAAGTACGTTATGAACGCGGCCAAGGGCGGCGAAGCCAATGCTTGAGGAAATCGCCGCCGGCCAGGTGACGCTGGCCACCGTCTGGCTGCTCGGCGTCTCGATGGGGCTGACGGCGTGCACGGTGACCTGCCTGCCCTTCATGGGCACCTGGGCATTGGGCCGCGCCAGCGGACAGGGCGAAGCCTTTCTCCATACCGGCGTGTTCCTCGCCGGGCGGGTGATGACCTATACCCTGCTGGCGGCGCTGGCCGGCGCTGTCGGCCTGGGCCTGGCGCGCGCGCTGGGCGGCGCCTGGGGCAATGGCGTGATCGGGGCCGCCAGCGTGCTGGCCGGGCTGTGGCTGCTGGCGCGACGCAAAGTCAGCCGCTGCAACACGGCGACAGCGACGACGCAGCCGATCCATTTCCGGCGCAAGGCCGACAGCCTGCCGCCGCTCTTCATGGGCGCCGCGCTCTCGCTGACGCCTTGCGTGCCGCTGGCCTCGCTGCTGGCGCTGGCGGCGCATGCCGGCAGCGCGCAGGCGGGGGCCGCCTATGGCCTGGCCTTCGGACTTGGCGCGGCCATGACGCCCATTCTCGTCCTGGTGCCCCTGGCCGGACGGCTGGGCCAGGAGATGCGCAAGGGGCGGGAATGGCTTGCCCGCTGGCTGATCTGGGGCGCGGCGCTGGTGCTCATCGTGCTGGGCCTGCGCCGCCTGATGCTGTTGCTGTAAGGATTATGGCCACCGCGCTGGCCACCCATCGACCGACCCTGGCGAATTTGCAGGGGACGCAGGCAAAGCGCGAGCGCTGGCTGGTGCTGCTGGTGATCGCCGGGGCGCACGTGGGGCTGATCGCCTGGCTGCTGCACGCGGGCATCGTGCCCAGGCAGAAGGCGCTGGAGGTGCTGCAGGCTTTTCTGGTGGTGCCGCAAAAGATCGAGCCGCGCCTCGAACAGCCGGCGCCACCGAAACCCGAGCGAACCGTGCGGCGCACGACACAGCCGGTAAAGCCCGTAACGCCGCCGCCCATCAGCGCCCCTGCGGAGGCGCCGTCGCCGGTGGTTGCGACCCCGCCAGCGCCGGTGGAGGTAAAGTCGACGCCGCCGGCTGCGGCACCGGCAGCGCCGCCGCTCGCAGTCGAGGCGCCGCGCTTCGACGCCGACTACCTCGACAACCCGAAGCCGGCCTACCCGGTCTCCTCCCGGCGCCGCGGCGAGGAGGGTCGGGTGGTGCTGCGGGTCCATGTCAATGCCGGCGGGCGCGCGGCAAAAGTCGAAGTGCAGATGTCGAGCGGCCACAGTCCCTTGGACGAAGCGGCCGTGGCCGCGGTGTCGCGCTGGCGCTTCGTGCCGGCAAGGCGCGGCAGCGAGGCGATCGCCGACTGGGTGCGGGTGCCCATCGTGTTTTCCCTGAAGGATTGAGAGAGGCCCGGAATGGAAGGAACCCTCATGAACGAATCGCTGGGCTTTGCCCATTTTCTGGCCCATGCGGACTGGGTGGCGCGCGGCATCCTGTTGTTGCTGGCTGTGGCCTCCATCGGCACGTGGTACCTGATTGCCATCAAGGCCGTCGCATTGCTGCGCCAGCGGCGGGCGAGCCGGCACTTCATGGCGCGCTTTTGGCAGGCAGCCACACCCGAGGAGATCGCCCGGGAGGCGAGCCTCAGCGCGGGGCGCGATCCCTTTTCGCATCTGGTGCAGTGCGGCTTCGAGGCGGCGGAATCGCTGCGCGCCGATCCGGCCGGCCGGCCGCGTGCCCTCGTGACGGGTGCCGCGCCGGACGAGTTTCTGACGCGCGCGCTCAAGCGTGCTATCGACGGCGAACGCAAATGCATGGAATACGGCCAGACCTACCTGGCCTCGGTGGCGTCCAGCGCGCCCTTTGTCGGCCTCTTCGGCACGGTGTGGGGCATCTATCACGCCCTCATAGCCATCGGCGTCTCCGGACAAGGCACCCTGGACAAGGTGGCGGGACCCGTCGGCGAGGCGCTGATCATGACCGGGCTCGGCCTCGCCGTCGCCATTCCTGCCGCGCTGGCCTACAACTTCTTCGTGCGCAGCACGCGCAACTCGCTGGCCGAGTTGAACAGCTTTGCCCACGACGTGTTCGCCCTGCTCGCCATCGGCGACAGGCGGTCCATAGGCGCCGCAGCGCAGCCGGGCGCCAGCGACCAGGTCATGCCGCTCGCGCGGGCGCGCCAGCGACCGCTCCAGGCGACGCACTGAGGCAACATGGCCTACAGCGCATTCGAATCGGAGGAGGGCGCGCCGCTGGCGGAGATCAACATGATCCCGCTGATCGACGTTATGCTGGTGCTGCTGATCGTCTTCATCGTCACCGCGCCCTTGCTTACCCATGCCGTCAAGGTTGACCTGCCGCGTGCGCAGAGCGCCACGAACCAGACGCCGCCGCAGCACGTGCAGATCGGCGTCGATGCCGCCGGTGTGGTGTACTGGATGGGAGAAGCCGTTAACCTGGCGGAAATGCGCGATCGGATGGCGGCCATTGCATTGCACGATCCGCGAACGGAACTGCACCTGCGGGCGGACCAGAAGGTGGCCTATGGTGTCGTCGCCCAGGTGATGAGCGAGGCGGTCCAGCGGGGCCTGACGCGCATCGGTTTTGTCACGGACCCGTCGAAGAATTGAGACGGTGATGTTCCTGTAAAATGTCGTTCATTTTGTTCGGAGGTAAGCATGAAATCCATCGTTGCCACGCTCGCCCTTGCGGCGCTTTCCCTTTCCGCGTACGCCGACGTCGCCGTCAAGGAGGCCTGGGTGCGCGGCACCACGCCGGCGCAGAAGGCGACCGGCGCCTTCTTCGAGATCACCAGCAGCGAGGCCGGTGCGCTCCTCTCGGCCAGCAGCCCGGTGGCGGGCGTGGTGGAGATCCACACCATGAAGATGGAGGAGGGTGTGATGAAGATGCGCCCCATCCAGAAACTCGACCTGCCAGCCGGCAAGGGCGTCAAGCTCCAGCCCGGCGGCAACCACATCATGCTGATGGAACTGAAGGAGCAGATGAAGTCGGGGGCCGTCGTCCCCATCACCTTGAAGATCGAGGGCAAGGACAAGAAGGTTCAGACCATTGAGATCAAGGCCGAAGTGCGCGATCTCGCCGCGCCGGCTACCATGGACAAGGGCCACAGCCACGGCATGAAACACTGAGCGGGAGCGGTTCAGAGAAAGCGGCGCCAAGGCGCCGTTGTTAAGCCCGGCGTTCGCGCCGGCCTTCGACGAGGGAATACACCGCTGGCACCACCACCAGCGTGAGCAGGGTCGAGGAAATCATGCCGCCGATGACGGCGATCGAGAGCGGCTGGTTGGTCTCGCTGCCGGCGCCGAGGCCGAGCGCCGCCGGGAAGAGGGCGAGGATGATGGTGGCGGAAGTCATCAGCACAGGCCGCATGCGGATCGGGCAGGCGTTGCGCAGCGCCTCGTCCACTCTCATTCCCTCGCTGCGCCGCTGGTTGGTGAGGTCGACCAGCAGGATGGAATTCTTCGCCACCAGGCCGATCAGCAGCACCAGCCCGATCATCGAGTAGATGTTGAGCGACTGGCCGAACAGCCAGAGCGCGGCCACGCCGCCGATGATGGCGAGGGGCTGCGCCAGCATGATGATCAGCGGCTGCAGGAAGGAGTTGAACTGGCTGGCCAGCACCATGTAGAGCAGCACCAGGGCCAGCGCGAAGGCGAACACCATGTACTTCATGGTCTTGCCGAACTCCTCGGCCTGGCCGATGAATTTCACCTGATAGCCGGTCGGCAGCACCTCGGCCGCCGCCTCGCGTACCTTGGCCACGGCGTCGCCGAGCGGGATGGTCGGCGAGGCGAAGAAGGTGGCGGCGTACTGCAGGTCGAAGCGGCCGATCACCGCCGGGCCGAGCTGCTCGCGGAACGTGGCGACGGAATCCAGCCGCACCAGCTTGCCGTCCTTGCTGCGCAGGAAGATCTTGCCGAGGTCGGAGGGCTGGCGGAAGGCGCCCTCGCGCGCCTTGACGCGGACGTCGTAGCGCTGGCCGTCGCCCGGTTCGTCGTTGTACTTGGCGATGTCGATGCCGCCGGTAAGCATGTTCACCGCCAGCGCCACGTCCTGCGAGGTCAGGTTGGCGGCGGCGATGCGCGCACGGTCGGGCTGGAAGACGAGCTGCGGCAGGTCGAGCTGCAGGTCGGTGTCGAGCCGCCCGATGCCGGGCTCCGAGGCGAGCTTGCCCTGCAGCTCGCGCGTCAGCCGGCCGATCTCCTGCAGGTTCTCGCCCACCAGCACGAACTGCAGCGGTTCCCCGCGCTGGCCCTGGATGAGCGGGTAGGGGGCGGCGAAGACGCGCGCACCGGGGATGGCCGCCAGCTCCTTGCGGATCAGCGGCAGAATCTCCTGCTGCTTCAGCGTGCGCTGCTCGCGCGGCGCCATGCGTACCACGACCAGACCCTGGTTCACCTGGCCGACCGTACCCAGGCCGATCAGCGCGAACTCGGTGACGATCTCCTGGTGGCCGTTGAGGATGTCTTCGACCATGCGCAGGCGCGAGTCGGTGTACTCGATGGAGGAGCCGAGCGGCGTGCGCAGGTAGACGAGGAAGCGCCCCTCGTCCTGGTCTGGTGCGAAGCCCTTGCCGATGAGGGAGAAGGGCAGCCAGCTCGAGACGAGGGCGGCGAGGGTGAGCCCGACCACCTTCCAGCGGTGACGCAGCGCCTTGTCGAGCAGGCTGCGGTAGGTGCCCTCCAGCCACTCGAAGAAGCGGTCGAGGCGGTGGTAGAGCGCGCCGTGCTGCTTGTCCACCTTGAGGTAGCGCGAGCAAAGCATGGGCGTGAGCGTCAGCGAGACGAAGAGCGAGACCAGCACGCCGAAGGTGACGACGACGGCGAAGGAGCGGAAGAACTGGCCGATGATGCCGCTCATGAAGATCACCGGCGCGAAGATCGACACCAGCGAGAGCGTGGCGGCGATGACGGCGAAGACCACCTCGCGGCTGCCGTTGATGGCGGCGCTGACCGGTTCCGGATCGATCTCCTCGCGGTGGCGGAAGATGTTCTCCAGCACGACGATGGCGTCGTCCACCACGACGCCGATGAGGAGCAGCAGCGCCAGCATGGTGAGCGAGTTGAGCGTGTAGCCGAAGAAGTAGATGACGGCGATGGCGCCCATCAGCGAGACCGGAATGGCCAGCGAGATGATGAGGGTCGAGCGCACCGAGCGCAGGAAGAACCACACCACCAGCGCGGCGAGGAGGGTGCCCTCGATCAGGTGTTCCTTCAGCGAGGCGACGATTTCCTGGATGAAGACGGCGTCGTTGGAGACGACGGACAGGCGCATGCCCGGCGGCAGCTGCGGCCGGATCTCGTGTTCCAGGCGCGCCTTCACCTTCTCGACGATCTCGACGGTGTTGGTGTTGGTGATCTTGACGATGCCCAGACCGATGGTCATTTCACCGTTGAAGCGCGCCAGCTGGCGGTTGTCGGTGAGGCCGTCCTCGACGTCGGCGATGTCGCGCAGGCGGATCGGCATGGCGCCGCGGTAGCCGACGATTAGCTGCGCCAGGCTGTCGATGCTGTGGAATTCGAGGTCGAGCTTGACCAGATGCTCGGTGGTCTGGCCGACGACGAAGCCGCCGGCGAGCTGGACGTGCTCCTTGGCGAAGGCGTCGGTGATGTCCTGCGCGGTAATGCCGTGCGCCGTCATGCGGTCGGGACGCAGATTGACGCGGAGGGTGCGGTCGCGCCGGCCGCCGAGGCGGACTTCACCGACGCCGTCGATGGTCTCCAGCTTCTTCTTGACGACGTTGATGGCGTACTGGTTGAGCTGCTGCTGCGTGCGGTCGCCCTGCAGCGCCATCCACATGATGGGCTGGGCGTTGGTCTCCACCTTGGCCACGATGGGCGGGTCGGCGTCCTTCGGCAGGCGGCGCAGCACCTGGTTCACCTTGGCCTGCACCTCGTTGAAGGCGACGTCGATCCTCTTCTCGAGGTTGAAGGTGATGTTGATCACCGAGACGCCGGGCGAGGAGGTGGACTGGATGTGCTCGATGCCGGGAACGCTGTTGATCGAGGTTTCGATGACGTTGGTGATGCTGGCGTCGACGATGTCCGGGTTGGCGCCCTTCAGCGCGGTGGTGACGGAGACCACCGGGAATTCGATGTAGGGGTAGCGGTCCATGCCGATGCGCTGGTAGCCGATGAGGCCGAACAGCACCAGCACGCCCGAGAGCATCCATGCCAGGACGTGGCGCCGGATGGAAAGCTCGGGCAGGTTCATTTCTTTGGATCGGTCTGGGCGGGGACTTGCGCTGCGGGGGCGCCGTGTTGCGGCGACTGACTTTCTGCGGGCTTCGGCACGGCCGGCTTGGCCGGCTCCTTGATGGCGACGGCGGCGTTGTTCGTGAGGAAGCCGGCGCCGTCGAGGGCGACCGTCGTGCCCACCGGCAGGCCCTTGAGGATTTCCACCATGCCGGCGCGCCTGGCGCCGACCTCGACCACGCGCTGCTGCGCCTTGCCCTCGACGATGGCGTAGACCACCTTGCCAGCTGGGCGCAGCACGACACTCTGCTCCGGCACCAGCACGGCCTCCTCGCGCCGGGCGATGACGACGGCTGCATTGACCGTGCCGCCGGGGCGGAAGCCGGCCTTGTTGTCGATATCCACGATCACGTCGAGCGCGCGTCCGGTTTCCGACACGCCGGGGCGGATGTCGCTGACGGCCGCCCTCACCTCGGTGCCGGGCAGCATCGGCAAGGTGAGAATGCTCTCCTGGCCCTTCTTCAGGCGCGGCGCGGCGGATTCGGGAAAGGGCAGGTGGGCGCGCAGCAGGCGTGAGGACAGCAGCCGGAAGAGCGGGTCGCCCACCTTGACGTAGTCGCCCGCCGAGACGTGCCGCGTCTCGATCACGCCGTCGAAGGGCGCCACGACGCGCGCCTTGCCCTGGCTGCGGCGGGAGAGGTCCCCGCGCGCGCCGGCGGCGGCGAGCTGCTCGCGCAGGGCGTCGCGCTGCGTGCGCGCGTCATCGGCGGCGTTCTGCGAGATGAAGCCCTTCTGCACCAGCTGCTGCTGGCGTTCGACGACGCGCTCCTGCTGGGCGAGCAGGGCCTCGGTGCGCTTGCGCTCGGCTTCGTCGGCGCGGTTCTGCAGGGCGAAATCCGTGGCGTCGATGACGGCCAGCAGTTCCCCCTTGCGCACCGCCTTGCCGGCGTTGGCATGCACCTGCACCACCTTGCCGGCGACTTCGGCGCCGATCTTCGGGTCGATTACGGCCTCGAGGGTGCCGAGGGTTTCCTCGACCACCTCCATGGTGCCGGCCTTGGCCTGGGTGATGGTGATGAGGGTCGGCGGCGGACCGGCGGGCTTCTTTTCCTCGGCCTTCTGGCAGGCCGTCAGGGCCAGGGTGGCGGCCAGGATGACGATGCGGCGGTTCGACATGGCGTTTCCGTGTGTTGCTGGGTCAATCAGGGCAAGACATGCTCGCCGGCGAAAAGTTGCGCGACCTGCTCGCGCTCGCGTACCAGAAAGAGCTGTTCGCCATCGACCATCACCTCGGCGGCGCGCGGCCGCGTGTTGTAGTTCGAGCTCATGGCCATGCCGTAGGCCCCGGCGGAGCGGATGGCGAGCAGGTCGCCCGCCGCGACGGCCAGCCTGCGGCCGTGGCCGAGAAAGTCGCCCGACTCGCAGATCGGCCCGACGATTTCGTATTCCGTGGCCGCCCCTTGCCGCTGCCGGACGGGCTGGATGTCGTGCCAGGCGTCGTAGAGGGCGGGGCGCATGAGGTCGTTCATGGCGGCGTCGACGATGGCGAAATGCTTCTCCGCGCCGTGCTTGAGGTATTCGACACGGGTCAGCAGGAGGCCGGCGTTGCCGACCAGCGCGCGTCCCGGCTCGAAGAGCAGCTTCTCGCGGCGGCCGGCGAGCACCGACAGCAGCGGCGCGAGGTATGCGCCGGCGGTTGGCGCCGCCTCGTCGCGGTAGCGGATGCCCATGCCGCCGCCGACGTCGATATGGTCGAGCGCGATGCCTTCGGCGGCCAGCGCGTCGACCAGGACGAGGAGCTTCGACGCCGCCTCGGCGGCGGGCGCCGGATCGAGCAGCTGGGAGCCGATGTGGCAGTCGATGCCATGGATGGCTACATGCGGCAAACCGCGTGCGCGGCGATACAGGGGCAGGGCCTCGTCGAAGGGGATGCCGAACTTGCTGCTCTTGAGCCCGGTGGCGATGTAGGGATGCGTCTTCGGATCGACGTCGGGGTTCACGCGCAGCGACACCGGCGCCCGCTTTTGCAGGCTGCCGGCGACCTCGTTCAGCGTTTCCAGTTCGGCGGCCGATTCGACGTTGAAGCAGAGGATGCCGGCCTCGAGTGCGGCGCGCATTTCCTCGCGCGTCTTGCCGACGCCGGAGAACACCACCTTGGCCGGGTCGCCGCCGGCGGCCATGACCCGCGCCAGCTCGCCGCCGGAAACGATGTCGAAGCCGGCGCCGGCGCGGGCGAAGAGATTGAGGATGGCCAGGTTGGAGTTGGCCTTGACGGCATAGCAGACCAGGGCATCGCGCCCGGCCAGCGCCTGGCGGAATTCGTCGAGGCGTTGCAGCAGCGCGGCGCGTGAGTAGACGAAGCAGGGTGTGCCATGGCTTGCCGCAATCAGCGGCAACGGCACGCCTTCGGCGCAGAGGACGCCGTCACGATGGTCGAAGAAATTCATCGCGAGGCGTCTTTGCCGGCTTTGCTATCATCGGCTTTCGGCGGGGTCGCCGTCGAAGCCGACGGTTGCGCACTTTCTGCCGGCGCGGGTTTGGGCGGCAGCTTGAGGCTGGTCCGGCTGCCGCAGGCGGCCAGGATCAGGAGCGCGCAGAGTGTACTGAGGAGAATGGCCAAGGTACGCATGATGCAGCGATGTTAGCAGAAGGTCCGAGATGGAAGAAACCGAATTTGATGCCGCCGCCGCGGCCGCGCTGGCGAGGCTGGAGCAGGCGCTCGATGCCTGCACGGCGGATATCGATTACGAACTGCAGCCGGGGGGCGTGCTCGAGCTGGAGTTCGGTGACGGCAGCAAGATCGTCGTCAATCGCCATGCCGCCGCGCGCGAGATCTGGGTGGCGGCGCGTGCCGGCGGTTTCCACTTCCGCCACGAGGGCGGGTGCTGGGTGGATACGCGCAGCGGCGAGGAACTTTTCTCGGCCTTGAGCCGGCTGGCCTCCGGGCAGTCCGGCGAAACCGTCGTCCTGGCCTGATTACCCCGAGATGTTTGAATTGGGCGGCGGAATGGTCATCCGCTGCGGCGAGCCTGGCTCGCCCTGTTCCTGCGGCGGGGGTGGCGGCAGGTTTTCCTTGTAGATCAGCTCGGTGCCCTTGTCTGCCTCGCCCGAGCCTTCCGCCGGAATCCTGATGGTGATCAGCCCTTCCGGCGTCGGCATGCTGGATTCGGGCACACCCTTCAGGGCTTTCTCCATGTAGCCGATCCAGATTGGCAGGGCGGCGAAGCCGCCCGTCTCGCCGTTGCCGAGCTTCTTCGGCTGATCGAAGCCGATCCAGGCGATGCCGACCAGCGAGGGCTGGTAGCCGCAGAACCAGGCGTCGACGAAATCATTCGTGGTGCCGGTCTTGCCGGCCAGGTCGCCGCGCTTGAGGGCGAGGGCGCGCGTGGCCGTGCCGCGTCGCACGACGTCGTGCATCATGCTGTCCATCAAAAAGGCATTGCGCGGATCGATGACGCGCAGGTTCTCGTCGCCGGCGACGACGGGCTGTGACTCGGCCAGCATGTTGCCCTTGTCGTCGAGGATCTGCTTCACCACATAGGGCTGGATGCGGTAGCCGCCGTTGGCGAACACGGCATAGCCGGTCAGCTGCTGCCAGGGCGTCACGCTGCCCGCGCCCAGCGCCATGGTGAGGTAGGGCGGGTGCTTGTCGGATTCGAAGCCGAAGCGCGTGACGTAGTCCTGCGCGTATTGCGTGCCGATCGATTTCAGGATGCGGATGGAGACCAGGTTCTTCGATTTCGCCAGGCCCGTGCGCATGCTCATCGGGCCCTCGTATTTGCCGTCGTAGTTCTTCGGCTCCCAGGCCTGGCTGCCGGTTTCGGCGGCGGAGACGACGAGCGGCTCGTCCTGGATGATGCTGGCTGGCGTGTAGCCTCTTTCCAGCGCGGCGGAATAAATGAAGGGCTTGAAGCTGGAGCCCGGCTGGCGCCAGGCCTGCGTGACATGGTTGAACTTGTTGCGGCTGAAGTCGAAGCCGCCGACCAGGGCGCGGATGGCGCCGTCGATAGGGCTGGCGGCGACGAAGGCGGCCTCGACCTCGGGCAGCTGGACGATCTGCCAGTTGCCCTTGTCGTCCTTCTGCACGTAGATCAGGGCGCCGCGGCGCAGGCGCTTGTTGGCGGGCGCCTTGTCCTCGAGCATGCGCTGCGCGAACTTGAGGCCGTCGCCGGAGACCTGCACCGTCTCGCCGCCGCGGCGGTAGGCTTTCACCAGCTTCGGGCCGGCCTCGAGAATCACGGCGGCATGGATGTCGTCGGAGTCGACCTCGTCCTGCAGCGCCTCTTCCAGCACCTCGTCCAGCGCCGTGCCGGGCTGTCCCAGGTCGACGTAGCCCTTCGCGCCACGGTAGCCGTGGCGCCTGTCGTAGTCGAGCACGCCGCGGCGCAGGCTGGCATAGGCGGCTTCCTGGTCGGCCTTGATGAGGGTGGTGATGACGCGCAAACCGCGCGTGTAGGCCTCTTCCTGGAAACGCTCGAAGGCGATCTGCCGTGCCATTTCCGCGACGTGGTCGGCGCGCACGGCGAATTCGTTAACGTCGCGCTTGATGCGCAGATCCTGCTTTTGCGCCTCGGCCAGTTGGGCGTCGTTGATGTAGCCGAGCTCGCGCATGCGGCGCAGGACGTAGAGCTGGCGCTGCTTGGCGCGTTTCGGGTTGGCGACTGGATTGAAGCTGGAAGGGGCCTTGGGCAGGCCGGCCAGCATGGCCATTTCTGCGACGGTGAGGTTCTTCAGCGGCTTGCCGTAATAGATCTGCGCCGCCGCGGCGAAGCCGTAGGCGCGCTGGCCGAGGT
>Ga0233425_10005489_pt1 | contig 19971 bp, 23 predicted proteins | sample Watercolumn_Towu_2_FD_181712 | JGI IMG/M metagenome (GOLD analysis project Ga0233425, IMG submission 181712) | Freshwater microbial communities from Lake Towuti, South Sulawesi, Indonesia - Watercolumn_Towuti2014_140_MG | ecosystem: Environmental > Aquatic > Freshwater > Lake | place... | reverse complement strand
TTGCATCACATTCATGGTGCGATTACCTATAGATTTTCTCTAAAAAGGTTTAACTGGTCGACATAAAATTGCGATTTGCTGGACTATCAAAATTACCAATTATTAGATAGTTAACACACTGAAAAGCCAGTATATATAAGGTTTATAGCCAAAATAAGCAGCGAACTTTTAATCCGTTGGTCGTCGTGCACAAGCGCGTTTCATTAGTCATGCAATCAGCCTGGAAGGTAATCTGAGCAAGGTTTTCAGGGTGACCTTTTGGTTAATGAAGGCTTGATAAATGGAAAAGCTCACATTACTGTGAGCTTTTTAAAATTGGCGCGCCCGGAGCGATTCGAACGCCCGACCCTTTGGTTCGTAGCCAAATACTCTATCCAACTGAGCTACGGGCGCAAGGGTGTTTCATTTCAGAAAACGCGTGCATTATAGCACACAATCTGAGGAAACTGGCGGAGAGAGAGGGATTCGAACCCTCGATACAGATTTAAGCCCGTATGCTTCCTTAGCAGGGAAGTGCCTTCGACCTCTCGGCCATCTCTCCGGTACTACTTCGAGGGCGCAACTATACGCGAAACCCCCTTAAAAATCAATTTAATTCCCACCCTCGATGGGAATTATGCGTTTTCCAAATCAAATGCTTTGTGCAGTACGCGCACCGCAAGTTCCATATACTTTTCTTCGATCACTACTGCGATTTTGATTTCGCTGGTGGAGATCATTTGAATATTGATGCCTTCTTCGGCCAGCGTGCGGAACATTTTGCTGGCAATGCCGACATGCGAACGCATGCCAACGCCCACAGCAGAAACCTTGGCAATTTTGTCGTCGCCGTTGATCTCACGCGCGTGGATATGTGGTTGTACTTTATCGCGCAAAATGGAGAGTGCTTTGCCCATCTCGTTTTTATGCACCGTAAATGTGAAGTCAGTAGTGCCATCTGCGCCGGTGTTCTGGATAATCATATCAACATCAATATTCGCTTCGGCAACCGGGCCAAGAATCTGGTAAGCGATACCAGGTTTGTCAGGCACGCCCAATACGGTGATTTTGGCTTCGTCGCGGTTGAACGCAATGCCTGAGATAATCGGGTCTTCCATGTTGTTTCCTTCGTCTTCCTCAAATGTAATCAGCGTGCCGTCACCTTCATCCTCGAAGCTGGAGAGCACGCGCAATTTAACTTTATATTTTCCGGCGAACTCTACTGAGCGAATTTGCAATACCTTGCTGCCTTGGCTAGCGAGTTCGAGCATTTCCTCAAAAGTGATTTTTTCTAGGCGGCGCGCTTCTGGCACGATGCGCGGATCGGTCGTGTAAACGCCGTCCACATCGGTGTATATCTGGCATTCATCAGCTTTCAGTGCGGCTGCCAGTGCTACGCCGGTGGTGTCTGAACCGCCGCGTCCCAGCGTTGTGATGTTGCCTGCTTCATCTGCCCCTTGGAAGCCTGCAACCACCACCACATAACCGTCGTTTAAATCTTGTTTGATGTTGTGTTCGTCAATGTTCAAGATGCGTGCTTTGCCAAATGCGCTGTCAGTCACGATTCTGACCTGCGACCCAGTGTAGCTCTTGGCTTTGATGCCAAGTTCCATCAAGGCAAGCGCCGTCAGGCCAATTGTCACTTGTTCGCCTGTCGAAACCATCACATCTAGTTCGCGCGGGTCCGGGTCTGGCATGATCTCTTTTGCCAGGGAGATGAGGCGGTTGGTTTCGCCCGACATCGCCGAAACCACCACGACGACTTGGTGCCCCATTGCCTTGTAGCGCGCCACGCGCTTGGCTACATTGCGAATCCGTTCAGGATTGGCGACAGAGGTGCCGCCGTATTTTTGTACGATTAATGCCATTTTTTACTCATCGTTATAGTTTACTTTTTACCCAATTCTCAACGCTTGCCAAGGCTTTTGGCAAGTTGCTCGCATCCGTGCCGCCTGCCATGGCCATATCCGGCTTGCCGCCACCTTTGCCGCCTACCTGGCCGGCGACATGATTGACCAAATCACCGGCTTTAATTTTAGCGATTAAATCTTGCGTTACGCCTGCGCACAAGCTCACTTTGCCGTCGTTAACCGAAGCTAGGACAATCGCGGCAGATTTAAGTTTGTCCTTTAGCTTGTCCATGGTTTCGCGCAATGCGTTGGCATCCGCGCCTTCCAGTGCGTCAGCCAGCACTTTGACACCATTGATATCCACTGCTTGTCCGGCCAAATCATCGCCCTGCGAAGAAGCCAGTTTCGATTTCAAGCGCGCCAGTTCTTTTTCCAGAGATTTTGCATGCTCGCTTAATTGCGCAACCTTGTTGGCTATTTCGTTGCTTGGCGCTTTGAGCTCATTCCCCAATTGGGCAATCAGCGCCTGCTGCGCGTTAATCAGCTTTAGCGCACCCTCTCCGGTCGTTGCTTCCACACGGCGTACGCCTGCGGCGACACCGCTTTCAGCCGTGATTTTGAACAGGCCGATATCACCGGTGCGGCTGACGTGTGTGCCGCCACAGAGTTCGCGTGACGAACCAATGTCCAGCACACGTACCTCATCACCGTACTTCTCGCCAAACAGCATCATCGCACCGGTTTTCTGCGCTTCTTCAATCGGCATTACGCGCGCTTGTGTCGCGGCGTTGGCCAGAATCTCGGCATTCACGATGGACTCGACCTTGGCGATTTGCTCATCCGTCATCGGTGCGTTGTGCACAAAGTCAAAACGGGTTTTGTCTGTATCCACCAAGCTGCCTTTTTGCTGCACATGCGCGCCCAATACTTCACGCAGCGCTTTATGCATCAAGTGAGTGGCCGAGTGGTTGCGCATGGTGGATGCTCTGGAGGCCGCATCTACATTGGCTTTCACGGCATCACCTACGTTCAGCATGCCAGTTTTCAAAATGCCATGATGTCCAAATACCGCGGCCTGAATTTTTTGCGTATCTTCCACAGCGAAGATGCCGTTGTCACTTTTCAACACGCCGTTGTCACCCACCTGGCCGCCGGATTCCGCATAAAATGGCGTAGTGTCCAACACCACAACGCCCTGATCACCTTCATTCAAGCGGCTTACAGGCGTGCTGTCTTTGTACAAGGCAAGCACTTTGGCGCTTGTTTCGAGCGTTTCATACCCTTTAAAATCTGTGCCAGCGCCTTTGTATTCAAGGTTGGCCGCCATTTTAAACTTGCCCGCCGCGCGCGCCTGTTCTTTCTGTTTCTGCATTGAATAGTTAAAAGAACCAACATCTACCTCAATGTTATATTCGCGACAAACGTCTTGCGTAAGGTCTAACGGGAATCCATACGTGTCGTGTAGTTGAAATGCTAGTGAACCATTAAATTTTTCAGGATTTACTCTTGGGCGCTCAACCCCTCTAGCGCGTTGCTGTTCAACGTCTTGGAATACCCTAGCGTCTATAAGCCTCAGTTCAGTCTGGAGAATTTCCATTCCGCGCTCAATGGTTTCAAAAAAGCGGTCTTCTTCCTGCTTCAGCGTATTCGTAATGCGCGGTTGTTCGGCTTTCAGTTCGGGGTAAGCATCGCCCATTTCGCCCACCAAATCGGCCACCATGTTATGGAAAAAAGCCTTGCGGGCGCCTAGCTTGTATCCGTGGCGAATCGCGCGGCGGATAATGCGGCGCAGTACGTAACCGCGGCCTTCGTTGCCTGGAATCACGCCATCGGCAATTAAAAAGCTGCAGGCGCGGATGTGGTCGGCCAGCACTTTCAGGCTGGGGCTGTTCAAATCGGTGGCTTTGGTTTCGCGCGCAGCGGCGGCAATCAGACCCTGGAATAAATCGATTTCGTAATTGGCATGCACGCCTTGCAGCACAGCGGAGATACGTTCAAGCCCCATGCCGGTATCCACGCTGGGTTTTGGCAGCGGATGCATTACGCCCGCTTCGTCGCGGTTGAACTGCATGAATACGTTGTTCCAGATTTCGATGAAGCGGTCACCATCTTCATCCGGGCTGCCCGGAGGGCCGCCTGGAATATGGCTTCCATGGTCATAGAAAATCTCGGTGCAAGGGCCACACGGGCCGGTGTCACCCATCATCCAGAAGTTGTCCGATGCGTAGCGCGCGCCTTTGTTATCGCCAATGCGCACGATTTTTTCCGCCGGGATGCCAACCTCTTTGTTCCAGATGTCGTAGGCTTCGTCGTCTTCTGCATACACGGTCACCATTAGACGTTCTTTGGGCAGTTTGTAGACTTCGGTCAGCAGTTCCCATGCGTATTTGATCGCGTCGCGCTTGAAGTAATCGCCAAAGCTGAAGTTACCCAGCATTTCGAAGAAAGTATGATGGCGCGCGGTGTAGCCGACGTTTTCCAAGTCATTGTGTTTGCCACCGGCACGTACACATTTTTGGCTGGATGCCGCGCGGGTGTATGGGCGTTTGTCGAAGCCCAAAAAAACGTCTTTAAACTGGTTCATGCCTGCGTTGGTGAACAGCAGTGTGGGGTCGCCATGTGGAACTAACGAGCTGGAAGCTACAACCTCGTGGCCTTTGGAGGCGAAGAAATCGAGAAACGCCTGGCGTATTTCGTTGCTACTAGGTTTTGCAGATAATTTAATTGTCATCGTCGAACTTACTGTTTAGTACTTTCTTACTATCCAAAATTTTTTTTATGGTTTCAAAGCCAAAACCACGGCTTTGCATAAATCTTGCCTGTTTTGCCCATTCCTCGCGGCTTGTAGGCGGGGCTTTAAATTTTTTGCGCCATACCTCTCGTGCGTTATCCAGCTCAATTTCCTTCAACTGAGCAACCGCACTTGCTACCAGTTCATCCGGCACACCTTTTTCGCGCAATTCTTGCGCCACCTTGCTTGCGCCGAACTTTGCTTTTCGCGCGTGCACGATCTGCTCGGTAAAGCGTGCATCACTCAGCCAGCCGCGTTTGTTAAAGTCCTCGAGCAACGCGGCGACATCATCACCTTCTTCTGCAAACCCCTTGAGCTTTTGCGCCAGCTCATGATGTGAGTATTCGCGTTTAGCCAGATACTCCAGGGCGCGTTGCCGCAGGGATTTTTGTACCGGCTTGATGCTTAATCTTCCTCACTGCGCGCTGCTGCCATGCTTTCATTCAGCTGCTTTGCATTTGCGCGGATTTTTGCCTCAATCTCGGCAGCTACTTCCGGGTGTTCTTTCAGGTATTCCTTGGCGTTCTCTTTGCCCTGGCCGATTTTCTCGCCGTTGTAGCTGAACCATGCGCCGGCTTTCTCCACCAGCTTCAGGTTCACGCCCAGTTCGATGATCTCGCCCAGACGGGAAATTCCTTCGCCGTACATGATGTCGAATTCTGCTTGTTTGAACGGAGGTGCTACTTTGTTCTTGATGACCTTAACTCTAGTCTCGCTACCGACGATTTCGTCACCTTTCTTGATGGCGCCAGTACGACGGATATCGAGACGCACGGAAGCGTAGAATTTGAGCGCGTTGCCGCCGGTGGTGGTTTCCGGGTTACCAAACATCACACCGATCTTCATGCGGATCTGGTTGATGAAGATGACCAGTGTGTTGGTGCGCTTGATGTTGCCGGCGAGCTTGCGCAAGGCTTGTGACATCAGGCGTGCTTGTAGGCCCATGTGGCTGTCGCCCATCTCACCTTCAATCTCGGCACGAGGAGTCAGCGCTGCAACGGAGTCGATGACGACGATGTCCACACTACCGGAGCGTACCAGCATATCGGCGATCTCCAGTGCCTGCTCGCCTGTATCTGGCTGACTGATCAAGAGTTCGGGTACGTTCACACCCAGTTTGGCGGCATATTGAGGGTCCAGCGCATGTTCCGCATCAATGAACGCTGCCACGCCACCTAGTTTCTGCATCTCGGCGATGACAGAAAGCGTAAGCGTTGTTTTACCAGAAGATTCCGGGCCATAGATTTCCACGATACGTCCACGCGGCAACCCGCCGATGCCAAGTGCGATATCCAGGCCGAGCGAGCCGGTAGAGACTGGCTGCACTTCTTCGCCAATGTCGCTGTCGCCCATGCGCATGATGGAGCCTTTGCCGAACTGTTTTTCAATTTGCGACAGTGCGGCAGCAAGTGCCTTGCTTTTGTTTTCATCCATGAGATTTGCCTTTGTTTTTAAGCGCTTAAATACGAATAAATTTAACCTGCAATTATTTCATATTTTGGCTTTTTAAGTAAGCGCGGCAAAGGTGCAGCAATGAAATTTAAGCAAGTCATTTGTTGTCAACTTATGAATGAGGAATGCGTTTTAATAAATGTCTGCCAAAGAAAAAAATGGAGAAGCAAAATGAAATTATTCAACACACTTTTTGCCGTGGCTTTGGTTGGGTTGGCGAGCATTTCCAGCGCTCAGGCGCATGGGGATGTCGGTTGGAGCATCTCGATAGGCAGCCCATATTATGCTCCAGCACCAGTATATTATTCGGCGCCGCCTGTGGTTTATTATGGTGCGCCCACGGTATATTACCGCGCGGAGCCGCGTGTAGTTTATTCCCCTCACATTTCGCATGGTTATCGTGGCCATCATGACGGCTGGAAACATCATGGCTGGCGTGGTGAGCATCGTGGGTGGGGTCGCGGCGAAGGCCGAGGCCATCATCGCGGACACCATTAAATCTAGCGTGATTTCAGGGCATCTATCAGCCCTGACAAGGCTGTGGTAGCTGACTGGATACGGATTTCCTGCCGGTTGCCACTGAAGTGACAGGTTTTGGTGGCAGGCATAATGTCAGTGCCTGCCCAGGCAAAACACACGGTGCCTACAGGTTTTTCGGCAGTACCGCCATCTGGCCCGGCGATGCCGGTGATGCTGCATGTGATTTGCGCCTGGCTGTGCTGGAGTGCGCCTTGTGCCATTTCCAGGGCGGTTTGCTCGCTGACGGCGCCAAATTTTTCCAGCGTTTCAGCTTTAACTCCCAGCATCTGCATTTTTGCTTCATTGCTGTAGGTGACAAACCCGCGGTCGAACCAGCCTGAGCTGCCTGCCACGCTGGTAATGGCTGATGCGGCCATGCCGCCGGTGCAGGACTCTGCCAAAGCGAGCATCCAGCCTTTGGTCTTAAGTGCTTGACCCAGCTCGGCCGCTAGTGTGTCGAGTGTGTCCATATGAACAGGCCCAAAACGCAGGCGATGGTATAAACTGCGGCGAGGAGGTCATCCAGCATCACGCCGAAACCATTTTTGAATCGTGCATCCAGCTGGCGAATGGGAAACGGCTTCCAAATGTCGAACAAACGGAAAAGTGCGAACGCCGCTAGCCACCATAGCCAGTTCATGGGCGTGAAAGCCAGCACCAGTATGATGGCGACGATTTCATCCCACACGATACTGCCGTGGTCCGCTACGCCAAGCACCTTGCCAGTCTTATCGCAACACCAGATACCCGACCCGAACAGTACCAATAAAACAGGCGCTTGCCACACCAGTGGCAGCTTGAACAGCAATAAGGCCAGCGGCATGCCCACCAATGTGCCAAATGTGCCTGGTGCTTTGGGAGCCAAGCCGCTGCCAAAACCTAGCGCGATGAAATGTGCGGGGTGCTGCAGCAGGAATTTCAAGTCGGGTTTCATTTTTTGAAATGGTCGTATCCGGTTTTTTGTAAAGTCATCGCTTGATTGTCAGCATCATAGATGGTCAAGCCATTTTCTGCACGAATATTGCCGATGCGCGACAGTTGCAGGTTCAACGCCTGTCCAATCTTCTCAATACTTGCCCTGGCTTGCTTTGGTGCGGTAAAACATAGTTCGTAATCGTCACCGCCGCTTAAAATCATGGCCTCAAACACCGCATCCCGCTTGGCTTCCAGGGCGGGTGGTTTGGGAATTTTTTCATAGAAAATCTCCGCGCCAAGGTGGGATGCCGCCAGAATATGCCCCAGGTCTTGCGCCAAACCGTCCGAAATATCAATTGCACTATTGGCTATATTGCGTAAAGCCAGCCCTAGCGCGACGCGTGGCATTGGCCTGTGAAGCGCATCCAGACTGGCTTTCAAGGCATTGTTTTCGAGCTTGATTTTGCCTTGCAGATGCGCCAGACCGGCCGCAGCGCTGCCGATTTGACCGCTCACCCAGATGTCGTCACCTGCTTTTGCGCCATCGCGCCGTAGCGCCAAGCCTTGCGGAATTTCACCAAAAATCGTCACGCTGATATTGAGCGGGCCGCGCGTGGTATCGCCGCCAATCAGGTCTACATTGAACTTGTCCGCACAGGCAAAAAAGCCACGCGCGAATTCGCCTAACCAGTCTGGATCGTTCTCAGCAAGCGCGATAGATAATGTCACCCATTTGGGCTGCGCGCCCATGGCGGCCATGTCCGAAACATTCACGGCAAGCGCTTTCCATCCGATGTCGTAAGGTGCGGCATCAGCAAAAAAGTGCGTGCCGGCGACCAGCATGTCGGTGGAAATGGCGAGTTGGCAGCCCGGGCTAACGCTTAACAAAGCGGCATCATCGCCCACGCCCAAGTCGGTGTGCTTGGTTGGGTGGGTGAAGTGGCGCTGGATTAAGTCAAACTCGGAGGCCATATTGTTGTGTGAATTTCTGAAAATAGTAGGCCACAAAAACGCCAGCCGTATCGGCTAGCCAGTCTAATAAGCTGGCGTCGCGCGTGATGGTCAGCATGCCTTGCAGCGCTTCTGTTCCCGCACCATAGATGGCCATGCAGGTCAATATCCATGCGGGTTTTGAAGGGTAGGCTTTCAAGCCGCTGAGTGTGAGTCCGGCAAATCCTGTCGCATGCAGCAGCTTATCAAAATGCGGGAATGGCGGAGGCTTTGGCGTTATTTCTCTGAGCAGAAACCAGGTGCAAAACACCAGCAACAGCCAGAACAGTGTCGTCCAAATGTTTCTCAACATCATTTTTTCGGCCTGAATGCTTTGCACACCGCTTCGTTGGTCTCTAAATAAGGCGCGCCAATGAGGTCAAGACAATACGGCACTGCTGCAAATATGCCATGTACGATTTGCTTGCCGGACTCGTCCTTCAGGCCTTCCAGCGTTTGTGCGATGGCTTTTGGCTGGCCTGGCAGGTTGATGATGAGGCTGTTGCCGCGAATGACCGCAACCTGACGTGACAGGATGGCGGTGGGGACGAAATGCAGGCTGATTTGCCGCATTTGTTCACCAAATCCGGGCATCTCCTTATCGGCGATGGCCAGCGTAGCCTCGGGTGTTACATCGCGGTTGGCTGGGCCTGTGCCGCCTGTGGTTAGAATCAGGTGACAGCCTACGTTATCTACCAAGTCGGTCAAGGTGTTTTCTATCGTTGGCTGCTCATCGGCAATCAGGCGAGTTTCCAGTTTGAACGGCGTAGTCAGGGTTTTTTCCAGCCATTCACGCAGGCTAGGGATGCCTTTATCCTCATAGATGCCGGAACTGGCGCGGTCGCTGATAGACACCAGGCCGATATTTAATATATTCTGCATTTTGGGAATTGTTTTATTGTTAACAAGTCTAGTAATCAGGTTTAAGCGAAATCATAACACTGAACATACAAGGGCGAACCATGCGGTCATTACTCATCCTTTTTTTGGCATTGATTACACTTTGTGCGCAGGCAGATGAAAACTGGTATGCCAAACATTATCAGACACAAACCAAAGGGCAGTTGGTTTCGATACAACCAGAACCCAGGACCGAGATTTATGTAGGTAAGAGCAGGCAGGAAGACAATATCAACATGTTGGAGCAAGGTTATGATCTGATGGGGACTTCCAGTTTTGAGGCAGCAGATGTGCCGCCAGAGCAGGCGCTTGCGCATGGCAAGGAGATTAAAGCCGACAAAGTGCTGGTATATGTCACCAAGTCCCGAAAGAAAACACCTATCGGTCAGATGGAATTTATCCGTGAAGCCAGAAAATCAGGCAAGGAACTGACGGAAAAGGATTTCCAGGATGTCCCCAACTATCGTTATTACGCCAGTTACTGGGCTAAATTGCCATCGCCTTTGCTGGGTTTGCATGTCATCAAACTGGTGCCAAAAGATGTAGATATCGCTCCCGAGGAGGGTGTGAATGTCATTGCGGTCATTCAGGGGTCGCCCGCTGCGCAGGCAGGTCTGCAAAAAGGGGATGTATTGCTGGCGCTTGATGGTAAGGCAGTCAACAGGCCTGAGGAGCTTGCCGTGCTCGTGGGTGAACTGCAGGGTCGGTCTGTTCCAATGGAAATTTTGCGTGATGGCGAGAAAAAGACCTTGCAGGCGCAAATCAACCAGCGTTAACTTGTTTAATTGGCTATTCCAGCAAATCAAGTTTTTGTGCCAGCCAGCGTGTGGTCGTCGCCTGTAGCAGAATCGTAATCAGGATGGCCATAAATGTCACTGAGGCTATGACGTCGGCATGTGGTACCTTGAGTCCGACCAGCATGCCTGCCAGCGCACCTGGAATCACGCCGGTTTCGCGCGTCCAGCACATAAAAAGCAATTCCCGAACTGTCCATTTGGCGCGCTTGTCTGGCCATGCGCACGCAAACACTACGATGGGTCGCGCAATCAGTACAAAAGCCACGACCACACCCAATGCGCTCCAGAAGTATTCGCGCAATAAGGCGAAATCTACCTGAGAGCCCAGTAATACGAAGATAAAGATGCGCATGATCAACGAGGTCGTCAGGATGAAGTCCTCAAGACGATCTTCGTCATCCGCGCTCATCTTGAACCCAAACAAGTCTTTGTTTCCCAACAGCAGGCCAAAAGCAAATACGGCCATAAATCCACTGGCGTGCAGGTTGTCAATGCTGAGATAGGCTGCCGCTACCGACATGATGGTGACCAGCGGAGCATACTCTGCCAAAAAGCTGTAGCGGTCGTGTGCAATCAGCACAGCGGCCAGGTAGCCCAGCAAGGCGCCACCCAGCAGGCCTAGTAAGGATTGCTGCAATAGATCCAGCAAGCTATGGCTGAATGAGAACCCCGCACTTGAAGTGGCGACTGCCAGCACGGTGAATGTCAGAATCGCTCCCATCGCGTCATTAAAGGCGGATTCGCTCATCACGGTTTGCGCTACTTTGGCACGGATGTTGATTTGTCTGAACACGGGAACCAGCGTTGCCGGGTCGGTCGAAGCGATGACGGCTCCTAGCAGCAGGGCGAAAATGAATGGCAGGCCCAATAGCCATTCGGCGGCAAGAGCAGTCAAAAATGCGCTGATTAGCACACCGATGGTGGAAATCGCCAAAAGCGTTATCCAAACCTGTCTGAGTACGTTGAGACGAATAGATGCGCCACCATCAAACAATATGTAGCAGGAACCAAAAATCAGCAGCAGTTGATTCAGTGTGCTATCGACTTGCACATTGATCAGGCCTATGCCGGCATTACCCAGAAAGATGCCTGACAGTAAGAATAGCGCGACATCCGGAATTTTCAGCGTGCGCGCCAGCAGGCCGGCCAGTGTACCGCTGGCTAAAATGATGCCGAACAGGAACAGCAGTTCTTTTGCGTGCAGGATGGCGGGAGAGTGCTCCATCATGTCTCCGTTTGTTCCGAGATCTGCCGAATCAGCTGGAACAGCTCGCGACTGCTCTTGGGCGGCTTATTCGCGGCAGTTTCTTTTTGCGCATTGCGTATCAGTGTCCGCAATTGCTGGCTGTCGGTGTTGGGGTAAGTGTTTAAAAAGTCGAATACCGCTTGCGCGTCTTTCAGCAGGCGTTCGCGCCAGCGCTCCAGTGCGTGGAAGCGCGCATTTTCTTCATGATGTTTGCCTTCCCAGCGTGCGAGCTGATCGACGATGGGAGCCACATCGATGTCACGCATCAGTCTGCCGATATACTGCATCTGACGGCGAATCGCGCCGTTTGCGGTGATGCGTTTGGCCTCGGCTACTGCTTCCAGCAAGGCCTCGGGCAGGTCGAGTTTCGCCAGCTTTTCTTTGGGCAACTCTATCAGCTTCTTGCCGATGTCTTGTTGCGATTCCGCCTCACGCTTGAGCTGGCTTTTACTCGGGCCGTCATAAATGGTAGGTCCTGAATTTTTATCGGGTGTTTGCATGTGTTTTCCTGTAGCACAGGTATGATAGCAGTTTTGAGTTTAAGCATAAATCGGAATGGAACTGGAAGCTTTAAAACAATTGACGCAAGATGTACTGAAAATCGCCAGACAAAAAGGTGCCAGTAGCGCTGAAACGGAGCTCAGTTACGGTACAGGACAAAGCGTCTCGGTACGCATGGGTGAGTTGGAGAATATCGAGTACAACCGCGACAAGGGGGTGTCTGTAACGGTGTATTTCGGCCAGCGTAAAGGCTTTGCCAGCAGTTCGGACCTCAGCCCGCAAGCGCTGCAGGATACAGTGGAGGCGGCTTGCAATATCGCACAATTCACGGCGGCGGATCCATATTGCGGGCTGGCAGATCCTGCTTTGCTGGCCAAGGAAATTCCTGATCTCGACCTGTATCATCCCTGGAATGTCAGCGTGGATGAAGCCGCCGAAATCGCCAAGCGCTGCGAAGCCGCCGCCATGCAGGTGGACAAGCGCATTACTAACTCGGAGGGTGCCAGCGTTTACAATAGCGATGGCGTATTCGCGTATGCCAATTCGCACGGCTTTGTCGGCGGCTATCCTAGCACGCGTCACAGCATCAGCGCTTCGGTGATTGCTGAGTCGGGCGAGACGATGCAGCGCGATTACTGGTACACCAACGCGCGCGATGCGGCTGAGATGGAATCAGCGGAAGCCGTTGGCAGGCGCGCCGGGGAGCGCGCCGCAAGGCGGCTGGATGTACGCTCTATCAAGACAGGGCGCTATCCGGTGCTATTCGAGGCATCACTGGCTTCCGGCCTTATTGGAACGCTGGTGAGCGCAATTTCCGGTGGTAATCTGTATCGCAAATCTTCATTTTTGCTGGATAGCTTGGGTACGCAAATCGCCTCCGGTATTTTGAATATCCAGGAATTGCCGCATCTTAAAAAAGGCTCGGCCAGCAGCGCTTTCGATAACGAAGGCGTGGCGACCCGCGACCGTGTACTGGTGCAGAATGGCGTGTTGCAAGGCTATATGCTGGGCAGTTATTCCGCACGCAAACTTGGCATGCAGACCACTGGCAACGCAGGCGGCGCGCATAACTTGATCGTGGCAAGCACGGGTGAAGATTTTGATGCGCTACTCAATAAAATGGGCACAGGCTTGCTGGTGACAGAAGTGCTAGGGCATGGCCTGAATATGGTCACCGGTGATTATTCGCGCGGCGCGGCCGGTTTCTGGGTGCAAAATGGCGAGATTAAACATGCAGTGGAGGAAATCACGATTGCCAGCAACATGAAGGATATGTTGAAGCAAACCGTGGCAATTGGGTCAGATATCATCCCGAATGTGGCGCGACAGACCGGTTCTATATTGATAGAACAGATGACAGTGGCGGCCAGCTAATAAAAAAGCCCCGATTTGGGGCTTTTTTATTTCAGTGCAGCTTTGTTTACTTGGTTTCTTCCGGCATTTCTTCGTCTGCCGGTTCAAAGCCATCGTCCGCAGGTTTGATGTTTTCTGCTACACCATCTGCTACCAGGTTGGCGCGGCGCTGCAGGTAAGCATCGCGCATAAATGCATATGGATCCAGCGCGGCATTGTCAACAAAGTCCTTTGCATCCAGCAGTTCGGTACGTCTGTCGAGGAACTGACCGGCACGCAGCTGGTTATGCAGGCGGATTTCACCGATATTATGTGTATAAGTGATCGGGTCAGTCGTGACGGTGTCGAACACCAAGCCGGTTGTGTCGCGCACAGTGCTAGGGCCCAGGAAAGGCAATACCAGATAAGCGCCGTTGCCTACACCCCAATGACCTAGTGTCTGACCAAAATCTTCTTTATGCACGGGGATATTGTCCATACCGGCAACATCGATGAACCCGGCCAAGCCAAAAGTGCTGTTGATGACGAAACGGCCAGCCTCACTGAAGGCGTTGGCAAATTTCAGCTGCAGCAGATTGTTCAGTACTGAAGTAATAGAGTACAGGTTGCTGAAGAAGTTGTTAAAGCCTTTGCGTACCGGGGTAGGCGCCACGTTTTTGTAGGCAGTAGCCACGGGTTTGAAGAAAGCGCGGTCAGTCACATCATTGAACTTGTAAATGCCGCGATTCATGCCCTCGAGCGGGTCACGATTCGTTGCTGTCGCGCAGCCAGTAACCAGCGCCGCGATGGCGATAATCAGTAACAGTTTTAATTTTGTACGCATCATGCTTGTTTTAGTATCCCCTGTAATGTCGCATTATCGCCGAGCTATACAGCGATGTCTATCCCCTTGAATAATGACGGTGTGTCAGCTAAGGATTGTTGTTGGTTTACAACACTTGCCGGGGAAATGCGATCTCAAGTATCAGATATAGCGAAGCAAGCTCTGTGCCGCAACCGGTATTTTGCGTGGTTTTTTATTAACCTATTGATTTTTTGTATAAATCAAGCGCCATGATGCGCTGTGACGCATGATCCACGATAGGTAAGCAATAGTCTTTTTCGGCAGAAAAGCCAATTTCCTGTCGCCGATGTGACGGAATTTGCCAAGGCGCATGGATTTCCTTATCACTTAGTAAGGCCAGTTCCGGCACGTATTTGCGGATGAATTTACCGTGCGGGTCAAATTTCTCGCTCTGTGCGAGCGGGTTGAAGATGCGGAAATAAGGTTGTGCGTCACAGCCGGTACTGGCCGCCCATTGCCAGCCGCCGTTGTTGGCGCTCAGGTCGAAATCGATCAGTTTTTCCGCAAAATAACGTTCACCCCAGCGCCAGTCTACAAGCAGGTCTTTGACCAGAAAGCTGGCGGTGACCATCCGCAGGCGATTGTGCATCCAGCCTGTCTGGTTCAGCTGGCGCATGGCGGCATCCACGATCGGGTAGCCAGTCCTGCCATCACACCAGGCCTGAAAAAGAACGGTGTCGTTAGGGAAGGGGATATGCTCGTATTCGGGTTTGAAGGCATGGCCTTCAGCTACCTGCGGGTGGTGGTGCAGTATCTGAAAATAGAAGTCGCGCCAGACGAGCTCATTTAACCATGTCTGGGAGCCAGCATCCATGCGGCTTGCAGCCTGCCTTGCCAGATACCTGATGGAGACTGTGCCGAAACGCAGGTGTACGGACAGGTATGAAACTCCTTTGATAGCAGGAAAATCGCGCGCATCCTTGTACCGGGACATGCGGTCCTCAAAGTCTTCGAACAAGGTTTTGCCGCCAGACATGCCGGTAGGCAGGCGCAATGCCTGCAGGTTCGTGCGCTGGAATCCCAGTTCTTCCAACGACATCAAAGGGCTTGGCGAGATTTGCGCCAGGTGCCGGATATAGTGATGCACCGGGTAGGGTTGCAGATAAAACCCTGCTACATCCTCCGCCAGTTTCCTTAAATGTGCATTCTTGTAGGGGGTGAATACGGTGTAAGGCTTTCCGGCCTGGCTTAATACTTCATCCTTTTCAAAAATCACCTGATCCTTAAAGTCGTGGAAGGCAGCTCCATTTATTTCAAGCACAGATGCCACTTGCGCATCGCGCTCGACTGCGGCAGGTTCGTAATCGCGGTTGATGAACACCGCCTGCACTTCCAATTGTTTTGCCAGCGCAGGGATCAGTTCTGTGGCCTTGCCGCATTGCACGATCAGATCGCCGCCCCTAGCTTGCAGAGCCGCCTTTAACTCGTGCACGCTTTCCCAGATGAATTCGACACGACGGTCAGCCTGGTCGGTCAGTTTGTCGAGAATTTCGGTATCGAAGACGAAGGCACAGTAAACGGCCTGGGAAGATTTGAGTGCATGGTATAGTGCCGCATGGTCAAAATCGCGCAAATCGCGGCGGAACCAAACCAGGGATTTAAGATAAGTTACCATGGTTTTTTAGGAACGCGGCGATGCAGATAAGTTCGTTATTTGTGCGATGACAATGCGCCTCCCAGAATGGCGGGAGATTTTTGTTGGCCCCTGAATTTGGCGTAATCGAACTGATCTTTTAGCTGCATGGCCATCAGCATGGTTTCCTCGTCACCATCAGAGAATATTCTTGCACAGATCTCTGCGCGATATGCGGAATCATCCCCCAGTCTTCTGGTGTCAATATGTCCCACATATCTACGCGCACGTACAGAAAATCGTGCGAGTAATAATAATCTATCTTTAGTCATGTGCTTATATTCGTTAAATGTTGTTGTTTCGAACGGCTTGCCAAATTTCTTCTCTGGCATGTGAGACTGATGCACATTGCGTGCCATGTCCTAGTAAGTGATTTACGGCCAGAAAATGTAGTTCTTGACCGGGTTTAAGCCGTTTTAGGGATGAATGTTTGAATAAAGGCGCAGTTTTGATCTGGGGCGTCGTCAGCGATGACGGGAAATCGACACCTGGTTATTCGCGATGGTAAGGATGGCCTTGGTTGACGGTGTGGGCGCGGTATAGCTGTTCACATAGCAAAACGCGCACAAAGGCATGCGGCAGCGTCAGCTTGGAAAGGCTCCAGAGCCAGTCCGCCCGCTGCTTCAGGCTAGGATGCAGACCATCCGCGCCGCCGACGAGGATGCTGACGTCCTTACCCAGGCCTTGCCAGGATTTGAGTTTTTCCGCTAACAGCAGCGTGGTCACTTCCTGGCCGTGTTCATCGCAGGCCACCAGAAAGTCCTTGCCCGCAGCTTCCAGAATACGCTTGGCTTCAGCTTCCTGCACAGCTTCGCTTTTGACATCGCTACGCTTGTCCGGCTTGATTTCGATGATGTCGAGCTGCAGCTCGCGCGGCATGCGCTTGGTGTATTCCGTACAGGCATCCGTGACCCAGCCGGGCATTCTATGGCCGACCGAGATGATGCGCAGTTTCATTTTGGGCAGGATTAAGCCGCTTTGGGGCTGATGTTTTGAGATGGCCTGCGTGCTTCGCCTTGCGTCCAGAGCTGTTCCAGATTGTAGTAGGCGCGGGTGGCAGGTACCATGACATGGACTATCACATCGCCCAAGTCCACCAGCACCCATTCACCTTCTTTTTCGCCTTCAATGCCGCGTGGTTCGATGCCTTTTTCTTTCAGCTTTTCGCACACGTTATCCGCAAGCGCTTTGGTCTGGCGACTGGAATTGCCGCTGCACACGATCATGTAGCTGGTCAGGCTGGTCATGTTGCGTACATCCAGTACGCTGATGTCAAAGCCTTTGACATCTTCCAACGCGCCTACAACGGCGTCCCGAATGGCTTCCGGGCTCATTGCCGCGCCTGTGATTTGATCTGAACTCATGGATTATGCTGCTTGGACAGGGATTTCACGTTTTGAATGCAAGATGCGATTTTTTGCATCTACATACACCAGTTGCGGCGCGTATTTTTCCAGCTCCAGCTCGGAATAATTTGCATAACTGGCGATGATGATGATGTCTTTCGGATGTGCCTTGTGTGCGGCTGCGCCATTCACCGAGATGATACCGGAATTACGCTCGGCACGAATGGCATAGGTGCTGAAGCGCTCGCCATTGGTGACATTGTAGATGCTGATCTGTTCGTACTCGCGGATATTGGCGGCTTCCAGCAAGGCCTCATCAATGGCGCAACTGCCTTCGTAATGCAGCTCGCTGTGTGTCACATGGACGCGGTGGAGCTTGGATTTCAACATCGTTCTTTGCATGCAAAGTCGTCAATATCGTTAAAAGGGATGCAATTATAAAGTTATCAACAGGTTAGCGCAAAAATTATTTTGTATCAAAATGTTTTTGTATGACTAAGTATAGCGTAACTTGCACCAATCCAGATTTAATTGGCTTGTAAAGTAATCTAGTCCTTTTAGCTTACAGAATGCATGTCTCAGTCAGTCAAATTCTCATAAAGCACCTTTAATATGCCAGCATTCGTTAATCTTAATCAGGAGTCGTAAATGAAACATTTAAGGCAATTGGTTCTGCTTACAGGCATGTGTTTGGTTAGCCTAAGCGCATGGGCAGACAACATCACCAATTTTGGTAATATCCCTGTTCCATCATCATTGAATTACGGTAATTCGTTTACTTCAGCCGCATCAGGCACCACCTTTTTCGATGACTACATTTTTACGATTCCAGACGGGTCAGCCAATTCCGTAACTTCTTCGATCAATCTTGGATCCTTATTGGGCATAGACAGCCTGCAAGCACGTTTATACAGTGGCAATGCACATTACACCGGCGCAGTTGCTCCAGGTACATTGCTAGAAGCCTGGGGGACTGTGGTGAACTACAGTCCGGGCGTTTCGGCGACTACGGTCGTGCTGGATCCATTATTGCTGATGGCAGGCACATATACCTTGCAGATACGCGGCACAGTGACAGGGCTGGCTGGCGGATCCTACGCAGGTGTGCTGAATGTAACACCACCGATTCCAGAGCTGGAAACTTATGCTTTGTTATTGGCCGGCTTAGGCATGGTGGGCGCAGTGGCGCGTAGAAAAGTTAAGCACTAATCGTGCGTAGTGGGCACATCGTCGTGTGCCGAACGCCGAGGCAGGGAAAGCTCTGACCTCGGCGTTCTTTTTGGTTCAAAGCGTAAGCTCAATATTGTCAATGAGGCGAGTCGTGCCAATTCTGGCTGCGCCTAATATCACCAGATGCTTTTCATCTGGCGACGGTTGGGCGAGGTTGCTGGCTGCGCGTACCGCAATGTAATCTACTTGCCAGCCTTGCTCACGCAGCGCTTTCTCGGCACTGGTCTGTAAGCCAGTAAAATCGCGGATTCCAGAGGATATGTTTTGTAGGACAACGTGTAGCGCCTGATTGAGCTCAATCGCTTTATTACGCTCTTCCGCACTCAAATAACCGTTGCGACTGCTCATGGCCAGGCCGTCAGCCTCGCGGCTTGTCTCGGCAGCGATGATTTCAATCGGCAGGTTGAATTGCCGCACCAGTTGTTTGATGACCAGCAGCTGCTGAAAATCCTTTTTGCCAAAGACAGCCACATCAGGTTGTACGATATTGAACAGCTTCATCACCACAGTGGCGACACCGGAGAAGTGACCAGGGCGGCTTGCGCCACAAAGCGTATCAGCTAATGGTGGCGGGGTGATGGTCATGGTTTGGTTCAACTGCTTGCCATCGAAATCGGGATACATCTCCTCTACCGTTGGCGCAAACACAATGTTCGCTCCAGCGGCCTGCAATTTCTCGCAATCCGCCTGCAAGGTGCGCGGGTATTTGCCAAAATCCTCATTCGCGCCAAACTGCAGCGGGTTCACAAAAATGCTCGCCACCGCGACCCCAGCATGCTGCTTGGCGATTTCCACTAGGTCGATATGCCCGGCATGCAGATTGCCCATGGTCGGCACAAAGGCTACATTTTTCTGCGAGGATTTTTGACTGCCCTGCAAGGCAAGCGCGGCGCGGATTTCAGCGATGGTGTGGATGAGTTGCATGACAGGTATTTTTTATTTGCACTGATTCAAATACTCTAATGATACATCTTTGATATGACGGTAGGAGTCAAGTATCTGAAAGAAGGCTTCTTGTGAAGTATCAAATGCAGTTTTGTTGCGCGCATTCAAGACAAGAATGTTAATGGCATTTTCTTCATCCAAGTAGCCTATTATTTCGTGATTGTTCCAGCTATCACCACTAAATTTAGCAATTGTCGCAGAAGTTCCGTTGGTGAGTTTGTAAATGGTTTTTTCTACTAACTTATAATTGGGATGGCCATGGGATTGATAGTCGCTCAATGTAAAATCGATTTGCTGGTCTACGGATTTAATTCTGTCGGTTTTGGGGCGGGTACGCAAATAAAGCATCACGTCGCCTTTTCCCCATTCCGTGCCTACCGGGTAGAATACCAATCTGATTTTGAATTCGGCGCCAGATTCGGAGTCAATAATCCAGCCTTTAGGGGCGGTCATCGAAAAGGTAAGCCCCGGGTTTGTGACAATCCCACAAGCACCGCTCAACTTTTCAGTTCGACCATTCAAAGAGGCACTGGATAATCCCAACAATAAAAGTAAATGGGTCTTAGGAAGCAAAGCACTTGTTAAAGTGTGATAACTTCCTGAAATGGTTAATAAAAATAGATACTACAGTCGCTCTAAAATCACAGAGGCTAAATTCAGGCAACTTGTGCGCTGTTTTG
>Ga0233425_10005488_pt1 | contig 19980 bp, 20 predicted proteins | sample Watercolumn_Towu_2_FD_181712 | JGI IMG/M metagenome (GOLD analysis project Ga0233425, IMG submission 181712) | Freshwater microbial communities from Lake Towuti, South Sulawesi, Indonesia - Watercolumn_Towuti2014_140_MG | ecosystem: Environmental > Aquatic > Freshwater > Lake | place... | reverse complement strand
GGCGGCTTCTTTGGGGTTGACCTCAATATACTCAACTGTCGGTGCATCATAAAAGCGCTGATAAATTTGGCGCATAATTTCAAAATCTTTTTTCTCCCAAGCCCCGATCACCACCCTATCTGGTCGAATTGATCCTAAAATTGCTTTACCCTCTACTAAAAATTCCGGATTAGAAACTACGCCATAATTTTTGACTCCAACTTTATCTAATATTTCTTGAGTCCTGTCTACCATATCGATAGGCACTGTGCTCTTATTCACAATCACTATGTAATTATCCTGTTTTTTACTATTTCTATTTTTTAATATTATTGCCAAATCAGTGGCGGCCTGTAAATAATAACTCAGATCACTCTCGCCGGTATCGCCAATTTCCGGGGTTGGAAGACACATAAAAATTGCCTGGCAATCTTCAATAAAGCCTTCCATTTTGACTTTGTCTGTGGTAAAATTGATTCGTTCTTGATTACGAACTAATAAGTCGCCAAGGCCTTCTTCAAAAAGACAAGATTCGATAGTGGAGCGATCTTTTGAACTGAGCATACCTATCCTTCTTTGATCAATATCATAAACCAAAACATCATGTCCGGAAGAGGCTGAAACAGCGGCTGAGCAAGCCCCGACAAACCCAGCACCAATATATAAAATTTTCATAATATAGCCAGGCTAGAAATTATTAAACCTCAATTATTATAACTATTTCTGGCATTTTCGTCAAATTGACTATGGCCAAAAAAACACTAATCATAGTGACCAAAGGGACATTAGGCGGAGCGCAACAATTTGTCTTAAATTTAGCCAAAGGAATGGCTAAAAAAGGCCACCTCGTTACCGTCGGTTTTGGCGATGGTGACTTTTTACTAGAAAAACTAAAAGTGGAAAAGATTGACTGTCATCAATTTAAATATCTCCAAAGAACAAAAAATATTATCTCAAACTTATTGTTTATATTGGAACTAAAAAAATATATAGAACAAAATAACTTCTCAATCATACATTTTAATAGTACTAATTCTCTTTTTGGAGCAATTGGAGCAAAGATCTCCACAGTAAAACCAAAGACTATTTTTACTTTTCATGGCCTTAGCTATCTCGACGTTGATTCTAAAAAAAATTTATTGATAAAATCAATATTTTATCTATTTTTTAGGATTTGTCTGCGCTTTATAGATAAAAATATTTTTATCTGCCAGTCCAACCTAGATTATGCCAAAAAAATTAAACTGATAAAAAATGGAGAAATAATAGCCAATGGAGTTGAAAACAAATACCTCAGTAAAAATCTGGCGAAAAATTTTCTGTCAAAAATCACCTCTGTTGATTTAAAAGACAAAAAAATTATTGGCTCGATTGGTCGGCTATCTTATCCAAAAAATTACGAATTCCTCATTAAAGCCGCTTCTAGGCTCTGTCCTATAAATAACGATCTCGTATTTATAATCATAGGCGAAGGTGAAGAAAGAACAAAATATGAGAGACTAATCAAACAATATAATCTAGAAAAAAAATTTTTCCTGCTTGGCGAAATAAGGGAAGCGGCATTATATATTAAGGCATTTGATATTTTTGTTTTGACCTCTGAATTTGAGGGGGTACCAATGACCCTGCTAGAGGCATTAGACAGTGGCGTGGATGTGCTCGCGAGCGATGTTGGTGGTATTAAAATGGTACTCAAAGATATAGAATCTATTTACCAGCCTAATAATCTAAACGAATTTGTAGAAAAAATTAAAAATCAAATAGACAAACCAAAACAGATGACGAGGAAAAGCTTGTTTTCTGTAGATATAATGGTAGATGAATATCTGAAATCTTATGACTTATGAAAAAAACTAAAATTCTACACCTAATCAGCGGATTAGAAATTGGCGGAGCAGAGACCATGCTGTCGCAGGTATTGCCACTATTAAAAAATTTTGAACACATAGTGTGCTCTTTATCTGGTCCAGGAGCACTTGGGGAAAAAATTGAAAGTTTAGGTTTTAAAGTGATCTACCTAGAAGGCGGTAAAAAATTTTCTTTAAAATCAATCATACAGTTCCATAAGATAATTAAAAAGGAAAGACCGGACATTATATCCACTAGACTGATCCATGCCGATATATTTGGAAGGATTTTTGGCAAACTATTTGGCACAAAGAAAATTGTCTGCATTTTGGAATCAATTCTAGATAATCCTAAATATGACAAATTTTTCTATATAGAAAGAATATCATCTTGCCTGGTGGACAGATATGTGGCAGTTTCCAATGCGGTAAAAAATAAATATATCAAAATGGCCAAAATTAAACCAAAAAAAATTGTCACCATATACAATGGCATAGACTTAAAAAAATTCCAATTATCAGAAGATAAAATAATTACCAGAAAAAAATTAGGCTTATCAATAGACGACACCATCATTGGTTATGCCGCCAAAATGCGACCAGAAAGAAATCATTTGGCTCTAATAAAAAGCATCGCCATATTGGAAAAAAAATATCCAAAAATAAAATTACTCCTTGCTGGGGATGGACCAGAAAAAAACAACCTGATGCAATTGTCGGAGAAACTCGGTATAGCTGATAATGTGACTTTTCTAGGACAACGCAATGATATACCACAAATTTTAAATTCCCTGGACATCTTTATATCCCCTTCTCAATACGAAGGAATGTCAGTGGCTATTTTAGAGGCCATGGGAATTGGATTACCAATAATTGCCTCGGATATTGAACCAAATAGAGAATTAATAGAAGAAAACAAAGATGGGATATTGGTGGACCAAAATCAACCAAGTTTGATAGCTGAAAAAATCAAACTTCTATTAGACAATCCTATCATAATAAAAAAATTGGCCATCGCCGCTAAACATAAAATAAAACTGTTTTCTTTGGAGAAAACAGTTTCTGAACTTGATAAATTATATAAGCAAATATAATTATTTATCTGAAATTCCAAGCAGGTCAGGATGTAATTTTAAGTAATCAAATAGAGCATCTGCCGCCCAAGTGTGGCCGGTTTCGTTCCAGTGGCCATCACAAGGAAAAGCTATTTCTTTTTTTTCAGATAATGATCTTTGCTGAAAGTATGGCAAAAGCGGTAAATAGGCAAACTTATTTCTCTTAGAAATATCTTCCAAATATTTTTCCGGCTTGTTAAAATCAAAAACATATTTACCGATAAAATCTTCCCCGGCCAATAATTCGGGATAAACACGATAATTTTCAGCTAGAGAAACTAATAAAAATTTTGATCCACCGTTTTTTATTTCTTCGTTTTCAGCTTTGAGTATTGATTCTTCTTTTTTCCAGACATCATTCCAAATATCTGGATAATCTTTTAAATATTGCTGATAATCCAATGGGGCGCTAGACAATCTCGATTGTGAAAGATTTACCTGCGAAGAACTACTAATCTGAGTATCTTGTTTGTTACTAAAGATTCTATTTTTTACTAAATAAAATTTCGGATAGACCCACATTACAAAAGCTGAACGACTAGCTAATCTTTTGGCAAAGGCTTTAACACTGTTATTCATCTTACTACTAAGATCAGATTGTGCTTTTTCTAAATTCAGCTCACCATTTGCCTTAAAAGTTGGAAATAATCTTGGAGAATTTGAACCATCTAACTCAGCCAACTGTCGATTGCTATCTTTGAGATCATTCCATACTAAAAAATTATTTATCACTAGATCTGGATGAAATTTAAGTGCGTATTTTTTTGCATATAGAGTATTTAGGTAGGTCCCATTCCCAGAATGACCAAAAGCTAAAACCTCAAATCTCTTACCAGTATAAGAGAATTCTTTGTTTAATTTATCTTCAAGCAACTTGTGGAACGTCTTACTCAACGGGACTTGCAAAGCCTCTACAAAAGAATCACCAACCATTGCTACACGAATTACATTTAATGGTTTATCCTTAGTATATTCTTTATCATAAAAACCAAAACTATTTACGCTAACCGCATTATTAAAGCACTCTTTCTTCCAATCACCCCTCCAATTAGGAATAATGGTCATGAGGCCAGTATTATTATCGCGCTGAAACACTTCGCCAGAATATCCTATTTTTCTAACAATAATTTCTAACGAAAAAAAAGTTACTATAAGTGTAAAAAATAATAAAAATATTTTTTTAAAAAGATCCATAGTTTATTTAAATATTTATCCCTTTACTAAAATATAAGCATTTAGATTAGCAATAATCAATATCGACATGATTAGACCTATATAAACAATATCAGATAACACTTTACTATATTTTCTAAGAAAATTGCGTAAATAATCCAAACCTATAACTGATGTAGGATAGATTATAGGAAATAATAAAAATGATAATGTATCACGAAAATAATTCATCCCAAAAAATAACAAAAAGAAACTAATCATCAATGAAAAATATAATAAAAACTTATTTTTTAAGTCCATTTTATATAATCCATAAAAAGATAACGGCACAGGTAACAATAAAAATCCATATATTAATGAATCAAAAAATTTTGGCAGTGCTGAAATCAAAATTCTACCCATCTGGTATGGTTGCCAATTAGCACTCTTTAAAAACCAAGTACCCTGATCATAATAAGTAACATTTACCATGTTATATGGTAAATGAAGGCCAAATTTTACATATAAAAACCACAATAAAGTTGGAACAAATTGTAAAAATAAAAATATTAATCCCTCCCTAATACGCCCAAAATACCATGCCAAAAATAATACAAAGAAACTAATTGCAAAAATCTGTTTTCCTAAAAGGAGTACACCAAAAATCAAAGAATATGCTATTAGACGATTTCTGCTTGAATGTTTGCGATAATTATTTAAAAGCCATAGTGACACCGCCACCACAAAAATCTCAATAATTCCGGAGCTGGTAGTCTGGCTCAACAGGGAATGAGTAAATGGAGAAACAATCAAAAACAACGCGCTGATAAAAGCATTTTTAGGGCTAATAAAATCAAGCAACAATAAAAAAAATAATATTGACGATATAATCATCAGTATTACATTTACTACTATAAAAACTCCGAAGATAACTGCGTAGCTAGAAGAATTTAGAAATAAACTTAACGGTTTTAGTATAATAAAAGCAAAAAAATTATATAGCGGATGATCTATATAAATATTCCGCTCTTGATAAGATTGGGGAAAATTTTTAGCCAAAAATAAAAAACTGGTAGCATCACAAATAATATGGTAATCCGGGAACCAATTAAAAAATATTTTTGCTAAATTGAAATCATCTGACTTTACACCAATTACATCCTTCATTCTTGCAGTATTACTTCCCAAAAAATAATTAGCGGGGTGCTGACATTCGTTGCCAGGATCATAGGCTGGGGAGAAAAAACTAAAAAAAGTCTGAAAAAATACAGCCAAAACTAACAAATAAATCATCGTTTTTTTGGACATATTTAATAGAGAATTAATTAACCAATCTGACTCTGTCGCCATTTTATATAACGATCAATCCCCTCCCAAATACTAACCTTAGGCTCAAAACCAAGCTTTCTGGCCTTGTTAATGTCAGAACAAAAACGAGAAACCTCACCTGGTCTAGAATGCGTATATTCCACCGATACGCCTATCTTCTTGGCTATATATTCGGCGATATCCTTCACCGAAGTTTCTATTCCGGTTCCAAAATTATAAACTTCGCCAGCGGTATTTGTAGTATTCAAAACCAAATCATAGGCATCCACTAAATCGCTAATATTCATATAATCCCTGGTCTGCATGCCGCTACCAAATATCTGTAAATTTTCACCACTGAGCGCTTTCTTTACTAAAATCGGAATTAGGGCACCGAACTGACCCTCTTTTTGGCCTTCTCCGTATATATTAAAAGGTCTTACCACTGTCACATTAGTACCAAAACTTTTATAATAAGCAAAACAAATCCTATCGGCAGCTGCCTTGGAGGCGGCATAAGGACTGTGTGGACGTAAAGCTGATTCTTCGTCTAGACAAGGTTTGTCTGGCAAGACTCCATAAACTTCGCAAGTACTGGCGTATATTAAACGATTAGAATTCTCTCTTACCGCTTCCAAAACATTGACTGTGCCATTGATATTGGCCTCAAAAAATGCTAATGGATCTCTAAGAGACTCATCTACATTAATCCTAGCCGCCAAATGAAAAATTACATCATGTTCGCGCACGCTTTTACGTACTAGTTCCTTATCGGTTACACTCCCCCAAATAATCCTTGGCTTTCTTTCAAAAAAATTCAAATGTCTTTCGGACTGGTCGCTTAGGGTATTTAATACAGTCACTTCATACCCTTTATCCAAAAAACGCTTGGTCAAATGTGCTCCTTGAAACCCCAAACCGCCGGTAATTAAAACTTTCATAATAATTGAAAATTATATTAATTATCATTCCGCCCTATATGTAAACTTTAAATATTATAATCATTTTATTTATTTTTGACAAGTCATCTTATTCTTCCATACAAAAGTAACTCTCCCTTTTGCGAGATTAATTTGAAGGCACTTAAATGATCACTAAAATATTTTTTAAAATCAATATTGTAAAGAAACTCGGGACGATTTTTATTATGCACTACTACATAATCAACTAAATTAAAATTATCAGCTGTGTACAAGTGAGCTCTGTTGGCAAAATGTAAAGTCAAATCTGGTGAAACTGCCAAACGGCTATTATCTGGGATGAGTTTCTTAATAGAGTCTATATCGCTATAATCTAGATTAACAGACATTTTTGTCCTGTTGACAGATCGTTCTGTTAGAATAAAACACCGATCAATATAGATATAGCAAAAATAAATTTAATGATTAAAACAATATGCTTGGTATTATATCTTTTATAAATAAAATATATAATATCATTATTGTACAATTTATATAATCCGCCTACTGAAGCAATAGATAAAATTGCAGAGGAGGCAAAGCTATGCTGATCAAATGGTGATGCATACCCTAAAATATATATTCCCATATCTACTAAAGCTAGAACTATCAATGGAGAGAATACAGATGGAAAAAATGATAACATAACCGCCCAATATTTTAAGTTGGTATTATTTAACAGAAAATTTAAATAATTTCCTGAGTTGGAAATAATATTCAAAAAACCAACAGCATGCACTGGCTTGCTATTGGATAACATTGGAAATAAATAAAGACCAAAAAAAATGAAAAAAATTGAAATAAAAATCGTAATCAATCCATATTTTTTATATTCATCTTTTCTAAACAGCAAACCAACCCCGAACAAGAGACCTAAGAATGGTAAACTTTCTTTTAAGCCAAGTAGTAATATTAGAGACATCAAAAAATAAAGAAACCTTCTTTTTACAAAAAATAAGGCACTCAAAAATAAAAACAATGGTATCAAACTATCATGATGGAAGCCATGAGACGCATCTAGAGTCGCTCCAATAACAGCTGGATGAAATAAATATGCTAAAGTAAGTAAAATTGATATTCTCTTATCATTAAGTAAATAAACGGAAAAAAAATAAAGTAAAATGGCGCTAAATGCTACAGCTACACCCTGTAAAAAGAGTAGCCATACCGGATATGGAAAAAAATGATATATTGGCACCAATAATAATATGGTTGGAAAAAAATGCTCGCTTAAACCTGAATCTATACCCCTAGAATAAAATAATTGATCAGAATATAAAATTTTATTTTGAAAATCAGTATTCCATAGCATGTTGGAATAAAGTGCTATATCTAATGTCAACAAAAAATTCTTATACCTATCAAACTTCACAAACAAGATTAATGATAACCAAAAAAATATTATAACTGATATTAAGAATATATTAAAATATTTCATCTTAGTAATCATAAACATAACATCATCTTTTTGATCATCAAAAAGGCATGCTTTAACCTTATTTTCTTGCCGTCATTGGTTTTACGCGGCAGATAAGTAACCGGCACTTCTTGAACTCTAAATCCTTTTTTTATTACTTTACCCAAAATCTCAACCTCAATTTCAAAACTGTTAGCAGTTAAACTTATATCTTTAAGAATATCGGTTTTAAACATTTTATATCCACAATTTACATCAGTCAGATGAGAAAAAAATAATAAATTAAAAAATGTCGTAATTAATTTATTGGCTAAATAATATTTAAAATAATTCTTGCCAAAATAAGCAAAATTTCTGCCCATAAATCTAGACCCTAGAATCAAGTCGGCTTTACTTTCCAATAGAGGCGTAATAAATTTTTTTAAATCATTTGGATCAAGCTCTAAATCGGCATCTTGGAAAACAGTTAATTCGCCATTAGATACTTTTATACCACTGCGCAAAGCGGCTCCCTTACCTTGATTCTTATCATGAAAGACTACCTTATACTTCCGGTCCAAAGATCTTAATATATCCTGAGAACCATCAGTAGAACAATCATCAACAATGACAATTTCCTTCTCTGCTGGCAAATCCAACAATTCTAATTTTTCCAGTACTTTCTTGATAGTCCTGGCTTCATTAAAGCAGGTAATAATAATTGACAAAGTCATACCTATTGTGAAATTAAGCTCTTAAATAATTTCTTAATAAACGATGGGGTGATCTGCCTTATACGAGGCCAAGATAAAAATAAATAATAATATTTTGGATACAGACCAAACTTTATTGACTGACGCCTGGCCAATTTGGCAAATTTCTCTTGTTCTTTAAATTTTTCTACACCAATACCACCAGGTGTTTTTCTCCATAAAAATAAAAACTTTGGCAAATTAGACACCTCAAAAGAGGCAATAAATTTTAGCCAAAGCTGTAAATCTTGGGCGTATTTAAAAGTCTCATCATATCCACCAACTGATAAAAATGCTTGTTTTCTAAACATTACCGCCCCATGACAGAACTGACCGGAAAAAAATATCAACTTTTTTATTTGATTGTGAGTCACACCGGGGCGATGCTCTCCTATTTCCATTCCACGATCATCAATTATCTTGGCAAAGCAAGAAATCAAAGATACAGAAGGATTATCATCCAAAAATTTTACTTCGTCCATCAAACGATCAGGCAAAGAAATGTCGTCAGAATCCATACGGGCAATATATTCACCGCTTGCCTGCGCAATTAAACGATTTAAAGTCCTGGTAAGGCCAATATTTTTTTGATGAAATATCTTAATACGCGCATCTTTTAAGGCATACTCATCCAATATTTTTGAAGAATCATCAGTAGACCCATCATCGGTGATTAAAAATTCAAAATCAGGATAGGTTTGATCAAGTATACTATCTATTGCCTTCTTTAGATAGGCACTATCATTATATACGCTCATCACTATACTGACTTTTGGCATACCACAAAAATTTTATACAAATCGTGCTGATTCTCTTAATAAAATTAAAAATATTAAAAATTAAATATCTAAATTTATTTTCGACAAAATTTTTATCCAAATAAAACGGGATGGTTATATTAAAATCTTTTATCTTCAAATCGGAATCATACTTTCGTGCCATTTCAAAAGCTTCTTTGAAAGTTTTTAAATACAGCAAATACATCTCAAAACTTTCTTTCTTTGGTCTATTTTTTGTAAAATTAGCACCCTCTGTTAGGATTAATCTCCAACCTCCTTTGTAATGAACAACATGAGTTTGGTTGCTAATTTGCACCGACCTAGTCTCATTTAATATCGCACAAGGAATACCGCTAAATTTTATAGAATCATCGTCCGCTTCAATCGAATAATCGGTTACATTTTTTCTATATCCAATAATATTATAAAAGGACATCTGATCGGCTCCACCATAAGGGAACTTTAAGCTATTTGCTTTTTCAAAATCCTCTTTATTATTTAGAATCTCAATTGTTTTCTTTTTCCAAATAGTAAAAAAGTTGGCTACTTTTTTACTATTTTTGACTAACATTATACCCGTATTCAGAGGATAAATCCCGTCTTTGTACGTAAAAATTATATCAGCTGTAGAGCCAAAAAAAATACTGATATCTTTTAAAACCAGCATATCGCTGTCCAAAAGACACAGATCCTCATCTTGGTAGATGTTCACGGCATGTTCCCAGAAAATCGTCTTACTGGAAATTCTTTTTATTGAATCACTGTTAATTTTGAAATCTACCTTAACGAAATTAACTTTAGGAAATACCTTGGTTAATAAATCAATTTTCTTTTCATCAATATCTTCCCATAAAATAGAAATTTTTGCCTCAGAATTTGATTTTATAATAGAAAATATGGCTACCAACAAAAATCCTATGTATTTATCACCATAAGTCGAAATCACAAATCTAAAGTTATCTTTTTTTTCACTCATAACTTATGATTAATTATAAAAGAAGAACCATGCCAACCAAACTTATGGAATTCAGAAGCAACAAAGTTATGATTTTTTTCTAACCACTCTGTAAAGGCTTTTCTCTCTCCTCTATATGGTGATCCTTTAAAAAGAAACCAATTATCAAAAAGTATAATTGAGCCATCTACCAATTTATTAGTAATAAAATCCAAAGATAAAATTGCCGGTTCATACAAATCACAATCTATGTAGATAATAGCGGCCTTGGCGGCGCCTATTTTTTTGTCAGTTTCTAACTTACCTGCTCCTTCTAGTGTTTGTTCAAACCATCCGGGCAAGATTTTTACTCTTTTTAAATCAACCCCATCACTTTTAATTATTTTCAAAAAATCTTGTTCCGAACAACTACGACCACCTTTTTTTATTATACCAATATCATCATTACCGCTTGGTTCAGAAAAACCGGCAAATGAATCAAAAGCAAAAAAATTCATGCTTTTATTTTCTTTCAATTCAGCTAAGTGGAAGGCATACTTGAAAGTATCACCTCTATATACTCCAAATTCAAAATAATCTCCATCCACATGATTGTGCCTACAAAAATCAAAAGCAAAATTAATAGCCCGAGCACGATGTCTATTATACCTATACTTATACATCAAAATCGCCTTCTTTATTAAATTTGAAAGCATATAAATTTATTAATATAATCATTAAATAATATCATAAACTAAGAGAATGTCAAATAAAAAACTAATGATAGATAACTAATTCTTTCTTTATTGTCTCTTCTAAAGCAGAATTATTTAGAGCATAGAGCCTGGCCTGAGTAGAAATTTTTTTTCTTAAATTTTGATCAGTAAATAAAATAACTAAAGATTTGCTAAGTTCTACGCGATTCGTCGCACTCAAATAACCATTTTCTTGATGCTTTATAATTTCCCTAATTCCTCTCACATCTGTCCCTAGCACCACCATGCCACAAGCCATAGCTTCTAATAGAGCTTTTGGATTGCCCTCATATTTAGATGGCAAAACAAAAATCTCATGCTGATTGATTATGGCTGGCAAGTCATGATTGGAAACCTTGCCTAAAAAATTGACTTCTACTCCTAAATTTTTAGCCAAATGTGATAAATAATCTATTTGGCTTCCACTACCAACTATATCAAGAGTGGCCCCCGATCCAACCATCGCGTTAACTAGTTCTTCTAAATTTTTTTCTTTTTCTACTCGGCCAACAAAAATTAAACTTCTTGCTTTCTTTCCTACACTCATCGGCCTAAATAGATCCGTGTTAATACTATTGGAAATAACTAAAATTTTTTCTGATTTAATCAAATATTTTTTTATAACATATTCTTTAGCGTCAACGGTAGTTAAAATAATGCTATCAGCATTTTTATAACTAATAAATTCAATAATCCAAGCAATAAACTTTTTTAAAATACCCATCTTCCAATTCTGTGGCGATTGAGAAAATTGATATCCACATCTAATGACCAATTTTTTCTTTAGCATCCACTTGGCCAAAACAGCTGACCAAGAGCCCAACATCTGATTAGTTTTAAACCAATCACAAGTTCTTAATTCATTCTTATATAAAAAAGGAATTAAAAAACTATAAATTCTATCTGGAACATTTATTTTCTTTGGCAAAATTTTAATTTTTTTACCTAGCTTATCAGCATAATCCATGTCGTTTGACCCGTAAGTAATAAAAAAAATTTCATCAAAAAAATTACCTAGCTTAATATATGGTTCTATTTCTCTACTTAAAATTCCTGCTTCGTCCCAAATCTTTAAAGAGACCGCTTCGGTAAAAAATAAGGCCATCTTCATAATCTTGAAAAAAATAAATACATCTCACTTCCATTTCTTTCACCTCTACTTTTATTCCACTCCCTATCAGCCAATCTATCAAGTATCAAATCAACCGATTTACATAGTGGATAAATGAATAAAAATATTAAATTAATTGGAATAAATTTAATATTTCTTTTGAATCTTTCAAACAACAGGGCAGGCTGTCTCAAAATAGAAAAAAATAGAATAAGTAATTTATAAAAAAATAAATTAAAACTAGCAATAGCATTGTCCCCCTTAGCCAATAATATATTTTTAAAAATAAAAATTGGAGAAGCTTTGGTTATCCAATTGATGGCTCCAAAAAATTGATTACTATAAAATTGTTGAGACAGAGAAAAATTATATTTACCAAAAATTTTACTCAGAGACCAGCTACTTAATCGTCGAAGATGGCCAGGATCTTCAAAAAAGAATCTGCCATCTTGGGTAGTGTCTATCCCATTCTTAACCAATTTACAAAAATTAAATTCAAAACTACCTTCATTTCCACAAGGCAAGATGTGAAATAAAAAGGCATTTTTGGTTAATAAATTATTCATCTCCAAACTAGTCAGCTCTATATCTTGTACATGTTCTAAAGTATGATGAGAAAAGATAAAATTATATTTATTACTTTTTATCTCTGGATCATCACATAAAGCAAATTTAATATCGGGATACCTCTGTTTGGCTAATTTTATCCCCTCACTGCTAATATCGCAGCCTGTTACTTCCCAATTTGGCAAAGCCTTTTTTAAGATATTGCAAAAAACTCCATTACCGCAACCAAATTCTAATGCCCTACCAGAGGTAGGGAGATTCAGTTCTTTTAGTAATTTATAAATGCGGTTTATTTTATACAATGACCAGTCATCCATATATCCTTTACTATAACGTAGATTATAAAAATCAATAGCTTTAGATTTTTGTCTTAAGTCAATTGTCATAAAATTACTTATGAAAAGAACATCTAAATTCTTTTAAATCATTATTAAAATTCTTGATCAATATTTCCAAGTCTGACCAGAGTACGTCGGCTATTCGATTTTCATTTAAATTTTCTGAGACTAATTTATGACCATTCTTTGCTATATCTTTTAATTTATTCTGATTTTCTGGCAATTGATAAAATTTAATTTTATCTTTTAAATCGTCAAGGTTGTATTTCTCGTATGCAATATAATGGACGCCGTCTATCATGCCAAGTTTTGTATACATAGGGTCATCAGCTGCGATCAAGGCACAACCACAAGCCATACCTTCCAATGCCCCAATAGGCATTACTCCAGCTGCTTCTTCCGGACAAATAAACATTCTATAACTATTATATTTCTCCACTATATCAAATTTAAAATATTTATTTTTATAATTTGGCAGAAGCTTATATATTAAAAAATAAGGTAAAAAATTTTTAATTAATTTTATTTTAAACGAATCATCTGATTTAATTTTTCTTACATCATCTAAATCGTCAGCATAAGTGATTGAAGAATCAATTAAACCATCAAGCGATGCAACATTATCATAAATCTTCTTTCTCATCGGATGAACAAAAGTATTAGTACCAAAAAAATCAAAAAAATCCGTACAGCTTTTTGGCGGAGAAGTGAGTGTACCTGTGGCAAAACATCTATTCAATCTATCAAAAAAATTAGTTTTATTCTTAAAACGTCTACCGAAAACAAATGGCAATTGGTATACAAAATTAATATCTGGAAAATAATGCTTAAAAAATTCATTATTGACCATTTCTCCTTCACAAATTAAAAAATTATTTTTAATTTTTGAAACTCTAAGTTTTAAACGACTAGTATCGATATAATAATGCGTCAAATGAGTAATCACTACCCCACGAAATTCCGCCAGCCATTCATTATGATTATTTTTTGAAAAAGTATAGATAATATCTTCCTGTTGATTAAGACCGTTCAACCCAAAGTATATTCTAATACTAAATGGATTTATCCTATTAATTAACATCCAAGATACAATCTCTAAAAAAATTATGAGTCTTGGCAATTTGATACCAATCTGATTAAAAGACGAAAAATCATCAAATAAAAAAGCCACTTGTCTATCTGGGTTTTTAATAAACTGATTTATAAAATAAGAATACTTTGAAGTGCTCCTCTGTCTAAAAATAAAATTAAAAACTGGTATTCCTAGATATATATGTGGATTCAAAAAAACCAATCTCATAAAAATTATACTGTACCCAAATATTCATCAATAAAGGTATGGAGTTCGTTCGAATTTCTCTTTAAATTTACTGCTGTGCAAGAAGGATAAGGATTGGTGGAAGAAAAATCATTGATCAATATCCTTTTAGCATGCATCAAATCATACAAAATACGATGATACTTTAAACCAATTTTTTTTAATTGTTTTTCGGTGATTTCTCTAGCATATTCTTTTCTGCAGGTGGTAAGTATAACATGTATTTTCCCGCTATCATACAATTTATTTATACATTCTACATTTTCTTTGATCCCGTCAGTCTGCCCCCATTTTGGTTCAAAATATTCGCCAGAATTCTCCACCAACGTACCATCTAGGTCAACAAAAATGGTAGCATATTGTTTTGTGTAACCTATCCAATCAGACAATGTGCCCCAATCTAAATAATCAAAACAATTAATACCGCCAAATTTAAAGCCATCTAATATCATTTTATAAATGATATGGGAAATATACAGACTATCCTCATTTTTTAAAACCTCAAAATAATTTTTAAAAATTTTTACATCATCAAAACCATAACTACCGGTACAAAAATGTTTGCTAAGTATCTGCTTTTCGGCTATATTAGTTATTATACTCTCATTATTCTTAACTATATAGCTCTTATTTGAAGGATTAATATTCTTAAAATCATCTAAATTAGCATAGGAAATAAAATTTTTTCCATTGGCATTCATCCTAAAATAATTATCACAATCTTTAACACAAATACTGCCGCTAATATTTTCTTTTAATATAGCATTATAAACTGTTTCTGGTTGGTTTCTAGTTTGTTCATCTAGAATTACCAATTTAAAATTTCTAATGTTCTTGAATAATTTAGTTTGTTCATATATACCCTCCTCACATTTATACTTTTCCAAAGTACTCTTGACACACACTAAATAAATATTATCAAAAAAATCTAAATTTAATCCCCTTATAGCCTCAATAAACATGAAATTACCATTGGGATGCGTCAGTAGCCACTTAGGTCTAACATTTGGAAACCTGGTAGATAACCCACCTACCGGTAGAATTAAATTATTCATATAAAAAATTTTTTATTTGATTGATTAGAAAATTATATAATACACTATTTGTTTGGCAGTATGGCAAAGCTCTAACCAAATTGATAAATTGGAATAATTTGTAATAATTTATATAATATTCTTTATTTTTAAAATTTTCTTGTAATTTATCATCTATATATTTCAAAATTATTTTTATCTTTAATTGGTCATATTCCTGATTAGCCAGTTGTGTAGACCAACTAAAGCATGTGTCCTGCCGTAATTTCACCATATCCTGCAACGGTGTTTCTAAAAATGAATCCAAAAAATCTATCAATATAATATCTCTTTCATTTGAAAAAAGTATGTTAGATAAAGTCAAATCTCCATGACAAATACCAATTGGAATAAAAATTTCTTCTACTATTAATTTATCAAAAATTGCTTTTAAAAAAAATTTATCATTTTCGCTAGTCAAACTATCTAACGAAGAATTAAATTTGTTATTGATGACACTAAAATCAATCTTTTTGTACTCACAAATTTTCTCATATTGGTCTATTAATCTTATTATCTTATCTATAAAATAGATAAGATAATTTTTATCAGATATAGCAAAAAAACTAATAAAATCACTAATATTACAATATTCCATTGTAAAAGAAAATATGCCCTTTTCCTGTTTCTGGTTAAAAATGAGTGGTGATCTTATGTGATCAATTTTATTAAAGCTATTAAACTCCTGCTGTTTTTTGCATTGCGACAATAATCTGTTTGAATAACTAACATCTTTTGAAATTTTGACTATTTCTCTATCATTTAAAATCTCCAGATAGCATCCTGAGTTTCCTCTAATCATATCTACCAATTTACTTAATTAAAATAGATCGTTTGATCTTAACAAATTTTATATTAAAATACAAGCTTTTCATCTTCTTTATATATAGTATGATTTTTTAACCAAAAAGAGGCAGATAATAAAAAAAATAACGAAACTAATAAATTGGTTAATGCCGCCCCCCAAATACCGTATTTTTTTATTAAAAAATAATTTAACCCCAAATTAAAAATTGCCCCTAAAAATGAATACTTAGCATAAGACTTCAAGGCATTCATTCCGCTTGAAATTATCAAGTTCCATTTTATTTGTGATATTGCATATAAAACAGCACAGGATGAAAATAGTATAAACCAAAAGAAATTTATCGGATACTTTGTTCCATAAATCTTAAACATGATATACATCAGAAAAAAATTTATTATTAAAAATGGAAAAAATAAAATTTTTATCAACTTATTTAATCTATAATTAATTTCTGATTTATTACTAATTGCGGAAACCGTTGGAAAAAAAACACCCAAAAATGGGCTAAATCCTTTATTAATAAGTATCATGGAAGCACTCGAATAGACGGCATAAATACCGACTGACATAGTGCCTGTGAATTTATTAATAAAAAATTTATCGGAACTAAATATTACAAACCAACTAAATGAATTTAATACGTTTAACCATCCATATTTTAATAAAATTTTAAAATATTGTTTATCAAAAAATTCTATTAAAAAATTACGATAATTTGTTAGAAAAAAATAAAATATATAAAATATTAAACCGATCAATATAGAATATATATATAGATGATAAGTTTTTAATTCGGTTACAAAGAAAATAACAAAAAAAGAAATAAATATTATTATAGCATAAAATACTTGTAAAAAAGCCAATTTTTTAAACTCATGAAGACCCTTAAGTACTGAACCTGCCAAAATTTGAAATACATTTAAAATGCTATAAATAAGTGAAAAAATAAAAAGCACTTCTGGCAAACCAAAGATAGAAGAAAAAAAGTTCTTAAATATAAAGAAAAATAAAGTAGATAAAAAGATAAATGAGGCTATACTCCAAAAAGCAGTTGACATTATTTTCATCCTTTTCTCACTATCTTTATAACTCTCTGGCAAATATTTGGTAATACTTGTCTGAATCCCCATGAACATAGGGATTTCTAAAAAAGAAGTGATACTGGCAACTAAAATATATTTACCGTATTCTTCTGGACCCAAAACCCTTACTGCGACTAAATTTACAAAAAACAAAAAAAATGTGTACCCGATATTCCCAAAAGTAGTGTAACCTATATTCTTAAGAAAATTCTTAGTTCCCACCCCCATGCGTGTCTTAAAGATAATTATGTGAAAAAAATCAAGGAATTTGATAATTGATATTTTAAGATTTTCTAACATACATATTTTTACCAAATATTCTCTAGATCCGCTCTTAAATAATCATGACCTCTAATGACATAATAAGAATCTACAGCTTTTTTTTTCAAAAATAGACTATCTCTTTTTGAAAAAATTTTAGCCAAGATGGCTAAAGGAACTAAAAATATAATAAAAACAAAACTTAGAACAACTTTTGAAACCAGCTTACCAAGAATCAAAGAAAACTTTACCCAATAATAAGAAATTTTATTAGCAGAACGATCAGATATTAAACTGATCAGACCAATCAAAATGGCTAAATTAAGAAAAATATTATATTTAGTCAACAAAAATAAAATTGTAAAACCAGTGACAATGGCTAAAATATTTTCAATTTTGTCTTTCATATTAGAATAATGTATAAATAAATGGTGCAATCGCACTACTACCACCAAACACAACCAAAACACCAATAAATAACAATACTATGATGATTGGCAAAAGCCACCATTTTTTTCTCTCCTTTAAAAAATTCCAGATGTCTTTTAAAAATTCCATATTTATATATTATTTTAAATACTTAATTAATTCTTCGTTAACAATATTAGCTACTGCTGTGGCACCTTCATTTGTATAATGACTACCATCATAAAAATACCTTGAATCCTTTGGTAATATTCTCGCCAGATCTATCAACAAAACACCATATTCCTTAGCAACTTCTCTTGTTTTCTCATTGTATAATTCCAAAATCTGCCAGTCCAATTTTCCATTTTTTAGCTGATCTATTTTGACATTTTCTAAATTTACTCCGGTACTTGGATCAACTCCTTGACCCCACAACAGAGGCTGAGTCATCAATACAGGTTCCATTTGATTGTCTTTTGTGGTTTTTATTAATTTTGAAAGACGTTTATAAAATCCATCAATAAATAATTTATGTTTATCTAATTCTTTAGATACTAAATAATTGTCTAATTCCATCACCTCCATCTTTCTAAGATCAATATTGCCATGACCAACTCCATATTTCTTAGCCTTTAATGATCTGGCTACATTTACCAAAAAATTTACTAACTCACTTTTCTTTGAAGCAAAATCTAGCCAATTTGTATAACTATTTTTAAGCAATCTGTTGTCAAAACCATAATTTAAATCACCTCTGCTAACATCGTTGGCTCCGATTAAATATATCACTAACTTAGGTTTTATTCTTACCAAATAATCATCCAGGAGAATCTGGTGTCCAAAGGTGGAATGACCATCAAAACCAGCATTATTAACCCATACTTTTGGAAAATAAATTTTTAATTCTTTTTCTAATATTGCCGGCCAAGTTTTATCATCAGAGAGATAATAACCCTCTGTTGTACTACCACCGACAGCAATTATAGACAAAAATTCAGAAAAATTTTCCGGCATTTCTTCACCTCTAAAACCAAGGGAATTCTTGGTGTGCTTAATTATCGGATCTAAACTAGAAATCTTATCATTTTTTATAATATAAGTACGATTGGTGGGTAAAACAATCTTGCCGCCTTTTATCCTTTCCGGTATAGGATTGTAAACTCTCAAAAATATTTCCAAAATTATAAGACTTATCGCAAGACTAATAAATAACAGGCCTAAATTTTTTAAAAAATTACTCGTCATCCTTAATCAAGCTTAAATTCTTCTTTCCAATTTTCCTTGTCTTCCCAATTTGGTTGCTCTGTCTTCTTAAATAAATAGTCACCCATCACCAAATAATCCATTTCAGTACGCATAAAACATTTATAAGCGTGTTCCGGGGAACAAACTATCGGTTCACCGCGAACATTAAAACTAGTATTAACTATCACTCCATAACCGGTTTTTTCTTTAAACTTATTAATAAGTTTCCAATATCTTTCGTTGGTATTTTTATGGACGGTCTGAATTCTTGCCGAAAAATCTATATGCGTAACTGACGGAACATCAGAACGTAAAAAGTACAATCTCTCCATGATTGGCAGTTTGTAATAACTATCAGGCAACTTTGTTCGCCTGGATTTTACCACATCAGCTACCAACAACATGTATGGTGACGGTCTGTCTAGCTCAAAAAAAGATGAATTATCTTCAATTATGACCGATGGCGCAAAGGGTCTAAAACCTTCTCTATATTTAATTTTTAAATTTAATTTCTTTTGCATCTCTGAATTTCTTGCATCCCCCAAAATACTACGATTACCAAGAGCGCGCGGACCGAATTCCATTCTGCCTTGAAACCAGCCCACAACATTGCCATTTGCAATTATGGTAGATACTTCTTCGGTCAAACTATCAAAATTATCAAATTTTTTAAAGATAGCTTTGTACTTTCTAGAGGCAATTTCTATATCTAAATTAGAAAATTCCGGTCCAAGATATGATCCTTTCAGCTCGTCAGCTTCACCGCTTTGTTTTCTCTCTTTTCCAAAATATA
>Ga0233425_10005487_pt1 | contig 19980 bp, 19 predicted proteins | sample Watercolumn_Towu_2_FD_181712 | JGI IMG/M metagenome (GOLD analysis project Ga0233425, IMG submission 181712) | Freshwater microbial communities from Lake Towuti, South Sulawesi, Indonesia - Watercolumn_Towuti2014_140_MG | ecosystem: Environmental > Aquatic > Freshwater > Lake | place... | reverse complement strand
CCATACTCTGATACCTCCATATTTTTTCAGAATATGGGGTATGCAGTTTTGAACTTTAAATCCACTTAAACCTATGCACTTTTCAACTTTAAATGACATTTATTTACAAAACTATTGACAAATTTTAAGTAAGAAAAGTAAAATAGAAATCAAACTATATTATTGAGGTCAAACATGAAAACTATGGTAAGTGGAAAAGGGCAAGTAGTCATTCCTAAACCCATCAGGCAGGCCGTCAATATGCAACAGGGAGACTTGCTGGATGTCGAATTAGAGGGAAAGGTCATTGTCCTCAAACCTCTTAAACGGTTTCAGGCAGAAAGATGGCAGGATTATATCGGCATCGGTGAAGGGATAGTTGATGACTATCTTCAAGATAAAAAGCAGGAAAGAAGGAAAGAGGATGTTTATCCTTGACAGTTTTGCCTTGTTATGCCTTTTCGATAAAAAGAGGCCCAAGGAGAAAAAGATTATCATACATTATCTTGAAAAGGCTGAAAAAGGAGAAATCCGCTTATATCTGAGCAAGATTAATGAAGGGGAGATTTATTACAAACTCTTTAAATCCATTGGGGAGCCTATTGCCCGGGGCGTTCGGGAGGATTTAAAAAAAGGAATTTTTCCAATCACCATAGTGGCTGTAAATGATAAGAGGGTGGAAAGGGCCTCAGAGATTAAAGCCCAGTATCCGGTATCCTATGCTGATGCTTTTTGTATCGAATTGGCCAAAGAAATGAATCTCCCTATTCTCACAGGAGATCCGGAATTCGAACGGGTCAAAACCATTGTTGAAGTCATCTGGATGAAAGGGAGTTCTAGTACGTAAATAGAGCCTGAGGCCTCTCTTGGGTCTATCTCTATTTCCATCCTTCGTGACGCCACGCCCCTTGGCGGGGCATGGGAATTAGTTCATTGAACTTAAAAAATAGTCTAAATAGTAGGTCCAGAGAAAGCAGGAGGAAATAGAGGAATGAAGGGATTGATGGAAACAAGATTTGAAGGATTGAAATTATTGAATCGGGGCAAAGTGCGCGATATATACGATTTGGGTGACCAACTCCTCATTGTGGCCACAGACCGCATCTCGGCCTTCGATGTGGTTATGCCTAACCCCATACCGGGCAAAGGAATTATCCTGACCCAGATCTCCAAATTCTGGTTCAGTTTTCTGGAGTCCATCACTCCGAATCATCTGATCTCTATGGAGGTCAGAGACTTTCCTCCGGAGTGTCAGCCCTATAAAGCCGAATTAAAAGACCGGAGTATGCTGGTCAAAAAAACCAAACCTCTTCCGGTGGAGTGTATCGTCCGGGGTTATTTGTCCGGTTCGGGATGGAAGGATTATCAAATCGGCGGCAAAATCTGCGGGATAGATTTGCCTAAGGGGTTAAAGGAGTCCGATCGCTTGGAAAGACCCATCTTCACTCCGTCCACCAAAGCGGAGATCGGGGCTCATGATGAAAATGTCACCATGGAAGAAGTCAGGGGCCTTCTGGGTGATGAATTGTCCGATTATCTGACCAAAACCAGCCTGGCCATTTATGAAAAAGCCCGTCTCCTGGGCGAAAAGAAGGGGATCATTATTGCCGACACCAAATTTGAATTTGGAATGTTGGGAGACCAGTGCATCCTGATTGATGAAGTGTTGACGCCGGATTCCTCGCGCTTCTGGCCCCAGGACCAGTATGAGCCGGGAAGGGGACAGTCCAGTTTCGATAAACAATTTTTAAGGGATTATCTGGAAACCCTGGATTGGGGCAAGAAGCCCCCAGCCCCCGAACTCCCACAGGAGATTATCGATAAGACCAAGGCCAAATATGAGGAGGCCTTGCGGATTTTGACGAGCTAAAAGAAGGTCTAAGGTGTAAGGCGCACGGTATAAGGATTTTCATTTTTTTACCTTAAATCTTGAACCTTACACCTTTTTTATTTCCTGCTCTGGATAAACCGGCTGATGGACCGGTCGTAGGTTCTTTCAACGGCCTCTGAAAAAAAGCAGGCCGGCAATTCGCCGTTCCGCCGGTGATAATGCAGGCACTGGCAGCATAATCCCTTCCGCGAACAGGGTTCATAACTGCAATTGCAGTTCTTCATGTTTTCGTTGAGGTTCGGGCATTTTTCACGCATACTTTCAGTTCCGGCCATTCAAAAATCCTCCTTCAGTTTCAAAAATGGTGGTCATGACAAAACCGTCATTGATTATCCTTATTCATCTATGCGTTTTTTTCTCCTGCTCATCAAGTAAGGTCTTTAAAAAACGTCATTGGGTTTTTAGTAACCCCCTTCTCTAATAGACTGGGTCAGGTATAACCTGAATGGATTCAACCTGCGCTTTCTTATATGATTGATGGTGCTCATGGTTTTATATGTCCTCCGCAGGAAATAAGGAATGCAAGTCCGAAAGAAGGGTGTTCATGTCCGTGTAATGGCTGGAACTGCCGATAGAGAAATGCATCAAAATCTCCTTAAGTTCTGCTGAAAGGTACGGAAAGAGCTTTTGCAGATTGGCCACCCGATGAGGAAACATGAGCGACATATCAGTTTTTTGCAGGGCTTGTTTGAAATCAGGATACTTGGCCGGTTGCTGTCTGATATCGTGTATGGAATGCCGCCCCTTTCCCGCGACCTGGAGCAGGACATTCCCCAGACAAAACAAATCGTAATGAGGATAGGCAATTTCATAGTCAAAATCGATCCATTTGTATTGATTGGAAGATCTTTCCAGCAGGAGGTGATCGGCCCGGATATCCCCGTGATAGGATCCCCTGTTGTGCAATAGGGCTACCGCATCGAAACAATCGAGTATGGAGCGGATCACCTCGGGAAATTTAAGAAAGTAATAATCCCGGTGGGTCATATTGAGTTGACGCAGATATTCAAATAAGGTTGGTCCGAAAATAAAGTCGATGACCCGCACCTGGTTGCCCTGCGTGTCGGGCACGGCTTCGCCCTGCATAAAGTGGGGATGACCGTTCATCAGTTGCAGGACGAGGGCCTCCTTCCGGGCGCTCCTGAGGCAATGGAAGGTTTCCGAACCGATACGACCTGAAAAGGTCTCTTCAAAAACCAGTTTAATAATTTTGCGGTGACCCTCTGTCAGATCGATGGCTGTCTTGACCCAGTATTTGGGTTGCTCATCGATTCCGAAACGGCCTTCGCGGGCATTTCCCAAAACCAGATAATCATTACCGCCCAGACGAAGGACATCGCCTCCATCGATAGACATAAAGGCGGTGGTATCGTCGAAAATTTTGATCCGTCCTTTAGTCTGCCGTTCCAATACTTCGGTGATGCGTTGTTTGAGCTTTTCGGGGTCCTCAAAAATCATTGCCGGGCCTCTTGATCCGGTACAGGGTTTAAAGCGCTCCTCTATAAAAGGCCAACCGCCGGGCATAAGGCAGAAAGACCTTGATTATCTCTTGGTGCTCTTCCGCTGATAAGAGTTCAAAACTGCGTCCCACCTGACTTAGAACCTTAACCTCTTCCGGTGTGGAACAGCCGACAATGGCCAGAGTGACGGGCTGGGAGAGGGCAAAGCGGATCAGGATCTCAGCCGTTATCCCGGCTTGGGGAAAGAGATAATGGGAAGCCCCCAGGACCTTCATGCCAATAACGGCTATCCCTTTGTCCAGAGCGGTCTTTAAGGTTGAGGTCAGGAATCCTCCCAAGATTACTTCGATGGGATTGACCGGGAAGAGAACCGAATCGATGGGCCAGGCCTTGACCGCCTTGGCTAACAACTCCGGATCATGATGGCCGGTTAGCCCGATAAAGCGGATCTTCCCTTCAGTCTTGGCCTCGACAAAAGCTTCTAAAGCTCCACCGGGTCCACTGATGATTTCGAATTCATTTTCCGTTCTTAAATCATGGATCTGCCAGAGATCCAGATAATCCAGGCCCATGTTGGAAAGGGTTAGATCTAAATCCTTCGAGGCTTCCTTTTTCGTCCGCATGGCCGACTTGCTGGTTTGAAAGATTCTGGCCCGATCGAACCGACGACGAGGCCAGACCCGGCCGTAATAGATTTCGCTGCCGGCATAGGCCCGGGCGGAATCAAAATAGGTGATCCCTTGGTCAAGAGCCGTTTCGATTACTTCCTGAGCGGCCTTTTCTTTTCCAAAGGTCCTCAAAATCCCTTCTCCGCCTAAACCGATTATGGTCACCGGTTGGCCTGTTTTACCGAAGAGCTGCGTTTGCAAGGAGGGGGCGTCCATATATTTAAAATTAATCGGCGGCCGATAATTGTCAAGAGATTATTTCAGCCGTCATTTATCTATTTCTTTTTTTATTCTCTTGCTTTTGGAGGGTATCGGGAGCATAGTGTTTAAAATGTAAATAGATTTTCAAGAAACAACACCCGGCCCGCAAAGAACTCTGATAACTTCTTCCGCGGATCTTTTTTCCTCTGTTCCATTGCTTTTTATTAATTCGATCGGTTGACCGGCGCAGTGCAGCGAAGCCGGCCGATCCGAAATCAATGCCGCCCCGAAAACTGGGATTGCGCATTGACCTGACGCAAAGCCATTTAGCACCATTAAAGGTCCTGAAGGTGAGACAAAAGGACTATCTCCCTTTTTGGTCCTGACGAGGAATCTTTCAGCAACCATTTAAACAACCAGGAGGCACGGAGTTCCATGAACAAAAAAATTTATGTGGCTAATCTGTCTTCCGAAGCCAGCGAACCCGATATTAAAATCCTATTTTCCAAAGCAGGGGAGGTTTCCTCGGTCAAGATTGTCAGAGACCGACAGAACAATAAGGGAAAAGGGTTTGCCTTCGTAGAGATGTCCACTCAGTGGGAGGCCAGGAGAGCTATTTCGATGTTTAATAAAATAGAGTTTAAAGGTAGTGCCCTGTTGGTAAAAGAAGCTATTGCCAGGCGAGGCTTTGGAGGGAGATAGCGGTCACTCACAAGCTAACCATATCATTATACCATCATTGGTCAAATTATTCGGGGAGTGGCTGAGGACCTGGTTGAATTCCGGCAATATCCGGATCTTCTCCGTCTGTCCTGGAGAGATCAGGAGAGGCCTTAGCCTGTTGACGGCGCATCTCCTTATCCTTTTGTTTTTGTTTTCGGGCTTTTTCTTTTTCCATCTTCATAAAGGTGGGTTTTGATTTTTTGGCCATAAGGAATCCTTCTCCTTTATCTTTTTGGGTAAACCAATTCGGAGCGGTTCTCCGTTTTTCGCCGCTTAGCTAAAGGGGCCGTATACCGGGTTCTTGGGTATTCATGATCATCCGTTTTAGGGAGTCACAAAAAAGGACTTCCATCCTAGTGTCCGTAATGATTCGTTCCACAAAACCCATGCCGAAGACATGATGCTGGATCACATCCTTTAAACGGAAGGTATCTTGGGTTCGGTAGATTTTTATACGGATATTCGGTGTTAAACTGTTTTTCTTGCTTTCCCATTGGTTCGAGGCACCGTTGGACAGGGCCGATTTGACCTTATGCCCTCGGGCGGGATGGGGGGAGCCGATGGATTTCTTGAGGGAAGGATTTGCACTTCGGAAGTTATGCTCCGAACCGCAGGTCTTGCATTTTACCCTTGATACGGTTTGGTCACGTTCCACCAAAATAATATGGTTCAGCATCAATTTACATTTGGTGCAGTAAGCTTCGATATCATTTCCTATTAAATTAGACACATCGCTCTCCTTTAATTAGCCGGCCAATCCAGAAATTTTTTTGAATAAGGTAACAATTTAGAGTTATAAAAAGAATGTCTGACAGGATTTACAGGATGGCGTGGAATTAAAAACCCTTGAACCCTGGAATCCTCGAATCCGATTTATGGATTAAATAAGAATATTGTTCCCAAAAAAAAAGGCATCCGGAGTAGAATCCGATGCCTTCAACTCACCAATTAATCCGTTTTCCGAAAGAGTGAGACCGGATAAACGACTTATATAAGGAGAAAGTATAGTCTTTTATTATGGACTTGTCAATCTTGAAATAGTATTCCGGATTACCCAAACCGGCCGGTAATGTAATCCTCGGTCTGCTGCAGACGGGGGCGGGTGAAAATGATCCCGGTTTCATTGACCTCGATCAGTTTACCCAGATAAAAGAAGGCGGTGATATCGGAGACCCGGGCGGCCTGCTGCATATTGTGGGTGACGATGACGATGGTGTAATTTTTTTTGAGTTTTTGAATCAGGTCTTCGATCTTCTGGGTGGCGATTGGGTCCAGAGCCGAGGCCGGCTCGTCCATCAAAATGACCTCCGGTTTAATGGCCAGGGCCCGGGCGATACAAAGGCGCTGCTGCTGCCCCCCGGATAACCCCATGGCCGATTCGAAAAGCCGGTCCTTCACTTCCTCCCAGAGGGCCGCATCGATTAGGCTCTGTTCAACGGTCTCGGCAATCTGCCGCTTATTTTTTAAACCGTTGATGCGCAGTCCATAGGCCATGTTTTCAAAAATGCTTTTGGGAAAGGGATTGGATTTTTGAAAGACCATGCCGACCCGTCGGCGTACATCGACCACATCCACTTCCTGGGCATACATATCGATCCCGTCCAAGAGGATGGTCCCTTCAATCCTCGTCCCGCGGATGGTTTCGTTCATCCGGTTCAAACAGCGCAAAAAGGTGCTCTTCCCGCATCCCGAAGGTCCGATAAAGGCCGTGACCTGATTGTTGGGGATGTCTATGTTCATATCATCCAGGGCCTTCGTTTCATCGTAATAGAAATTAAGGTTCCGGACGGAAATCTTTACGTCCTCGGCGGGGATCTGGAGTGAAGAGGATGGTTGCATATTAAGAGGCCATCCGGGCTTTTTTGCGGTATTGATAGCGGATAAAAACGGCTATGCCGTTTAGACCGATGATCAGGGCGATCAGGACCAAACCCGTGCCATAGGCGATCGGTCGAACCCGGGCGATATCCTGATGCTGGGTGGCCAGGATATAAAGGTGATAGGGCAGGGCCATAAACTGATCAAAAAGAGATTTGGGTAGAAAGGGGACGAAAAAGGCCGCGCCGGTAAAAAGAATAGGGGCTGTTTCCCCGGCGGCCCGGGCCAGCCCGAGGATGGCCCCGGTGAGCATTCCGGGGATGGCATAAGGGAGTACATTCGTCCGGATGGCCTGCCACTTGGTGGCCCCCAGGGCCAAAGCCCCGTCCCGGAAGGATTTAGGTACGGTCTTGAGGGCCTCTTCGCTGGCGGTAATGGTCCAGGGCAAAGTCAAGAGACCCAGAGTCATGCCGGCCGAAAGGATGCTGGCCCCCAGATGAAAAAAGCGGACGAACAGGGCCACTCCGAAGAGACCGTAAACAATGGACGGGACCCCGGAAAGATTGCGGATGGACAGACGGATAAATCGGACCAGAGGCCCCTGGTGAGCATATTCATTTAAGTAGATGGCGCTGAACATACCCAGGGGAACAGCCAGGATAATAGTGATCAGACTGACCAGAAAAGTGCCGATAATAGCCGGCAGGATACCGCCCTGGGTCATGCCTTCCCGGGGGGACTGGGTCAGGAATTCCCAACTGATCACCGAGGCCCCATGAACAAAAATATCACCGATGATCCAGATTAAGACCGAGAGGACCAGCAGACCGGCCAGACCCAGGGAAAAAAAACCCAGTTTTTCGAAGAGGACGGTTTTTTTCACCGCTCCACCTCCTGGTATTTGGCCAGGACCATATCGGCGATCAGATTGACGATAAAGGTCATGACAAAAAGGATGAAACCGACCACAAACAACCCATGATAATGATCGGAACCGAAGGGGACTTCTCCCAATTCAATGGCAATGGTGGAGGTCATGGGCCGGACGGAATCGAAAATACTATGGGGCGTTTTTAAGGCATTTCCCGTGGCCATGAGTACGGTCATGGTTTCACCGATGGCCCGTCCCATGCCCAGCATGATGGAGGCAATAATCCCGGAGAGGGCCGAAGGGACGACCACCTTGATCAAGGTCTGCCAATGGGTGGCCCCTAAGGCTAGAGAGGCCTCTTTATAGGTCCTGGGGACAGAAGAAATAGCATCCTCCGAGATACTGATAATGGTCGGCAGACTCATAACGGCCAAAAGAATGGACCCGTTGATTGCGTTCAGCCCATTGGGCAGATGGAAGATGGTAGCGATGGCCGGACCGATTACCACTATACCCAAAAAACCAAGGACAACCGAAGGGATTCCGGCTAAAATTTCAATAACAGGTTTAAGTATTTCCCGGATCCAGGAGGGGGCTACTTCGGCCAGATAGGCGGCACAGGCCAGGCCGATGGGTACGGCCAGAACCATGGCCCCTAAGGTGACCATCATGGTACTGATGATCATGGCCCCCAGTCCATAGGTTGCTTTGACGAATGAGGTGGGATTCCAGATCATGGTCAAAAAGGCCTGGAAACCTAGATGTTTTACAGCCGGAAAACCGTCAGCAAATAGTAGAAAGAAGATTCCCAGGAGGATCAGGATGGAGAGCAGGCCATTAAGTTGAAAGAAGCGATGAATCAGCTTATCTTGAAGACGCCTCCATCTTCTGATCATCCCGGATGGATCATGAGAGGGTGTTTTAGAAGTTAAATTGGGCATTATATTTTTTCCACTGATCGGTCAGTGGATAAAACCCTTCCTTCTTAACCATGGCCATTCCTTCCGGACCCAGCTCGTATTTAATGAAAGCCTCCACCTTGGCCCGCTGATTTCCATCAAAGTACTGATACAAAGGCCGGGTCAAGGGATAGTTGCCACTGATTATATTTTCCAATTTTAGGGCAGAGTAGGGTTTGCTGCGGCTGTCCTTGGCCACTTCCAGAACACGGATCCCTGGGTCGATTTTTCCGTAATCATCGACGACATACCCGATGCCCACGTAACCGACACCGCCGGCGTCTTTTTTAACGGCTTCCAGGATCTGGGCATTCCCGTTCATCTGATTCATTTTGTTGGAATAATCACCCCGGACCACCGCTTCCCGGAAGAAGACAAAGGTTCCGGAATTGGGCTGGCGGCCGTAGAGGGTGATGGGAAAGTCTGCACCGCCCACCTGCTTCCAGTTGGTTAATTCACCCCGATAGATCTGGCCGATCTGATCCATGGTTAGAGAGTTAATTTTATTTTTGGCGTGGATAATGACCGACAAACCGTCCACGGCAAAGACCACTCCGATAGGATTGACCCCATTGGCTTTGGCCTGGGCCGTCTCCCCGTCCTTCATCGGCCGGGAGGAATTGGCCAGGTCGGTGGTTTTATTGATAATGGCGGCAATGCCCACACCGGATCCTCCACCGGTGACGGCAATGCTGGTGCCCTGATGGGTTTTCATGAAATTTTCGGCCATCCGTTGAACCAGATTGACCTCCGTGTCGGAACCCTTGACCTGGATTAAGGTTGCCGATAGGACGGAAGTGGTTTGAAAACTAAAGAACAGAGCCAACATGGTTAGAGTTGATATGAACCATTTTTTCATTTTAATTATCCTCCATAAAATTAATCGTTAAGATAAGCATCATTTGTTACAATCATGTTACAGTTTGGTGAAGAACAATTAACTTTTCTGACGGTTAACCCCTCCTTTCTTTAACCTTAATGATTGTATAAGGTGATTCGTTGCAGAATTCTATTCTTGTTTCAGAACAGCCTGGAGAGTGAAAGGTCTAACGATATTAAAATAACCCTATTTTGTGACGATTTGGTGGAGGGTTAATGACAATTGGAGGGAATTTGGAGAGATAACGATAATCGACCTTTCAGATACCAGCCCTGAACCCTTGAACTTATGAATCCTCAACGTTTTGAATCCTTGGATTCTAAGCCAATACGCATGGGGAAAGTAGGATGCCGTATATCTTTTTTAGAAGTACAAGAGAAACCTTCAGCGGATCTACCGGACGGACTAGGAGGTTGTTACAGAAAATTTTTGGGAATGACATCATTTCGTCATCCCAGGCTGGTAGCCTCACCACCAGATATGCTACAGAACTTCAAAAAATCTACTACATATGGAATTCTTTTCCCCCATGCCCAAGACTACTTCAGTTTGTCTCCGGAACTATTGAAACGCATTTTGGAGAAAGCCAAACCCTTAGGCCATCGTACCCGAAAAGATCATTTAAATCTCGGCTTCGGATTTTTGTATTACGGTTTGGTCCGCTCCCTCCGTCCCGAACACATTATTGTTATTGGCTCAGGGTTTGGTTTTAGTGTCGTCTGCTTGGCCTTGGCCTGTAAGGATAACGGCTTCGGCCGGGTTTCCTTTGTCGATCCTTCCTTTACTCTTTTTAAAAACGGTCCCTTCCAAACTGTGGGCGGGGCCGGGAAATGGAATAATCCCGAAAAAGTTCAACAGCACTTCGGACAATTCGGCCTTGGCGAAGTGGTTACTCATTATCGGATGACCAGTGAGGACTTTTTCACTTCATACCAAGATTTAAAACTGCCTTTTGTCGAAATCGGGTTTATCGACGGCAATCACTCCTATAAGCATGTGCGTTATGACTTTTTAGGCCTTTGCGCTCAAGCCCGCAAGAACAGTTATATTTTCCTCCATGACACCAATATCTACATCAGAGAAACAGTGAATCATGCCGGCGTCAAACGATGGCTGAAGGTTTTAAAAAAACACCCGGATTTTTTTGAATTGATTGATTTCCCTTTTTCCTCCGGCGTGGCCCTGGTCCGTTTGTTGAGAAATGAACGATGGCCTCCCGCCGAATAGGGTGTAAAAGGAATAGATTTTTGACCATTCGAGCACCACGATTAGATAATTTTTCTTAGAGGGAGGACCTTATGGGACAACCGGTTATAAAAGTGGATTTGCATGTTCATTCAAAATTTTCCAGGCATACATCCCAATGGCTGCTGAATAAAATCGGGTGTGCTGAAAGTTATACCGATCCGGTGATGTTATATCGTATGCTCCTAAGAAAAGGTATGAACTATGTGACCATAACCGATCATAATACGCTTGAGGGATCTCTGGAAATCGCCCACCTCCCATTTACCTTCATCAGTGAAGAGGTTACCGCATATTTCCCGGAAGATCGTTGTAAAGTCCATGTTCTGGTCTATAATATTTCCGAAAAAATTCATCAAAATATTCAGTATTTAAGGGAGAATATCTATGATCTAACCGGCTATCTGCACCGAGAAAAGATTGCCCATTCTTTGGCCCATCCTTTTTATGCGGTTAATGAAAAACTAACCATCGCACATTTTGAAAGACTCCTGCTTCTTTTCAAAAATTTTGAGTTAAACGGGTCCCGTGGCCGGGAACAAAATCATATCCTTCGTCTTGTCTTAACCTCCCTGACTCCTCAGGATATTCAAGACCTAAGTGAGAAATACGGTATTGAGCCTGAATTTACGGAACCTTGGAAAAAAAACTTCACCGGCGGTTCGGATGACCATTCGGCCCTAACCGTGGCCCATCAGTATACGGAGATGTCCGGAGCGAATACCCTTGAGGATTTTTTTTCCGGTATCCATCAGCAGAAAACCCGGATCATTGGCCATTCGTCTACTCCTCTGGCCCTGGCTCATACCCTGTACAGCATCGCCTATCAGTTTTATTTGGACCGATTTAAATTGAATGCCCATATACCGAAGGATCTGTTTTTACGATTTCTTCATCGATTCTTATCCGTCGGATTCGATCGGAATGCCGGGATTTTGACCAAAGTGTATGATTTCTGGTCCAACCGTCTTCGTCTGAAAGATGCCGGCCCGGCCAGTATTCAGGAGTTTTTACGTCAGGAAACCTTTAAAGTTTTAGCTCAAGATCCTGACTTGTTGAAAATCTTCAAGGAAGGAACGTCTGAAGAAAAAGACATCGAAAACCAATGGTTTTCGATCATCAACCAAGTTTCCAACCGGGCTTTTCTTCATCTTGGAAATAATGTTTTAGACCAATGCACAAAAGGTCACCTCTTTAATTTGTTTCAATCCCTGGGTGCGGTGGGTTCGTTGTATGCCTTGTTGTCTCCTTATTTCTATGCCTTTTCCAATTTTTCTCATAACCGCCACTTTTCAGTGCGGATTCGAGAACATTTTTTAAATAAAAAACCGGGTACTCCGCTAAAGGGACCTTCATCCAAGGTTGCCCATTTTACCGATACCTTTTATGAGATAAACGGGGTAGCCCTGACCTTGCGGCAGCAGGCGGTCATGGCCAGAAAAAACGGAAAAGAATTGACGATTATCACCTGTGATTTGGAGAATAAAGAAAGAGTCCCTGGCGTGAAGAATTTTAAGCCGGTGGGCTCCTACGATCTCCCCTACTACCAGGAATTGAAACTCTTTTTCCCGCCTTTTCTGGAAATACTTTCTTATTGTTATGAAGAAAAATTCACCACTATTCACTCGGCCACGCCCGGACCCATTGGCTTGGCGGCTTTGAGCATTGCCAGGATACTTAAACTGCCTGTCTATGGAACCTATCATACCGCTCTCCCCCAATATGCCCAATATTTAACGGATGACAAATCTCTGGAGGAATGGATGTGGAAGTACATCCTTTGGTATTATCAACAGATGAACAGGATCTATGTGCCTTCCAAGAGTTCCGCTCAGGAACTGATTGATAGGGGCATTGATCCCCAAAAGATTCGCTTATATGCCCGGGGAGTGAACCTGCAACTATTCCACCCGGGAAAACGAAAAGAAACCATACTCCCCTTCATTCTAAGCGGAAAAGACCTTAAACTCCTTTATGTGGGCCGGGTCTCCAAAGAAAAAAATCTTTCCTTATTGAGCGATGTCTTTATACATCTCAGCCAAACGCATAAAAACCTACAGTTGATTATTGTTGGAGACGGCCCTTACTTGGAAGAATTACAAACTAAAATGCGGGTTCACCCGTGTGTCTTTACCGGCTATCTGACCGGAGAATCCTTAGCCGAAGTGTATGCTTCCTCCGATGTATTCATTTTTCCCAGCGAAACGGACACTTTCGGGAATGTAGTCCTGGAGGCCCAGGCTTCAGGACTTCCGGTGGTGGTTGCTGACCGGGGCGGCCCCAAAGAAAATATTCTTCCAGGGAAGACCGGGATTGTTGTTCAAGGGGATCGACCGGAAGACTGGGTGAAGGAAATTGCCAATCTGATTTCCAACCCTGAAAGCCTGAAACAGATGGGTTTGGCTTCCCGAAGATATATGGAAGAGCGTTCCTTTGAAGAGGCCTTTTTAAAAACATGGGATCTGTATGAGACCAACCTCCCTACGGGAGGTGAACCTTGGGCCCTGGCCAGTTAATGGGTGACTTTGATTGATTCGACTCTGAAAGGATCCTTCCTCGATGAAAAAGACATATATTCTGGACACCAACGTCTTATTGTTTAATCCGGAAGCCCTCTTTGCCTTCGAAGACAACGATGTCATCATTCCCCTGGCGGTCATTGAGGAGGTTGATAATCAGAAAAAAAGGCAGGACGAACTGGGTCGGAATGCCCGGGTGGTCTCCAAACTTCTGGATAACCTGCGTCAACAAGGGCGGCTAGCCGAGGGAGTGACCTTGTCCCGGGGCGGGAGACTTCGGGTAGAGCTGAATCACCAGGATCTGGGAGAGATTGCTTCCGGGTTGGATCTGCATAAATTTGATAACCGCATTTTAGGGGTAGCTCACTATTTTTCACGCTCCCTTGATGAACCGGTCATCCTGGTGACCAAGGATTTGAATCTTCGGATTAAGGCCGATGTCCTGGGGATTCCGGCGGAAGATTTCCATAAGGATAAAATCAATTTTCAGGAATTCTATAGCGGCGTTTCCGAACTTCCGCTCTCCACCGAGGAAATGAATCTTTTTTTTCGTCAAGGCAAACTTCCGGCCAAGGAGGGTTTCCAGGGGAGACCGAATCAATTTTTTATCTTGAAAAATCAGATTAATCCTTCCCATTCCGCCTTGAGTCGGTATTTCCAACATTATTTCTGGCCTCTGACCTATGGTGATTCCACAAACTGGGGGATCCGGGCCTTAAACAAGGAACAGAAATTCGCCCTGGAATTGCTGTTAAATGACCACATTAAAGTCGTCTCCCTGGTAGGCAACTCGGGGACAGGCAAGACCCTTTTAGCCCTGGCCGTTGGCTTGGAAAAGGTGGTGGAACAAAATTGTTACACCCGATTGTTGATCACCCGGCCGGTGGTTCCGGTGGGGCAGGACCTGGGTTACCTGCCGGGGAATAAGGAGGAAAAACTCAAACCTTGGATGCAGCCTATTTTTGACAACCTGGAATTTTTATCGGCCAATGCCCCGGAACCTTTTGAAGTGATCAATGATTTAAAATACCGGGGAGTGATTGAATTAGAGGCCTTAACTTATATCCGTGGACGAAGCATTCCTAAACAATTTATCATCTGTGACGAAGCCCAGAACCTCTCGCCCCATATGATCAAGACCCTGGTGACCCGGGTAGGAAAAGGTACGAAGATCGTCTTCACCGGTGATCTGGAGCAGATCGATCATCCTTATCTGGATGCCTCCAGCAACGGGCTGGCCTATCTGGTGGAACGGATGAAGGATGAGGAAATCGTCGGGCATGTGACTCTGAGAAAAGGGGAACGTTCCCTGGTGGCCGAACTGGGATCGCGGTTGCTTTAATCCGAAAATAAAAAGCCGTCGTTCGTATTTCGTATATCGTTGAAACCCTTTCATGAAGAGGTGAAGTTGCGATATGCGGATTAGGCAATTTTCATCTTACGTGGTGCCCCGAATCAGAAGGGGCACGAGAATTAATAAGTGAAAGAGACTTGTCTTAAAAAAGTAACCCAATGATGATCATTCCTTAACATTTCATCCGTAACCTAATTCTCAAAAAGCGTAGTCAAGAAAGGTAGAATGTTAATTTAATGACTAGAAGAATCGGCTTATTCCTGGTCTTTGGTTTGATCTTCCTGACTGGCAGCGCAACACCGGGGAATAGCCTGGAACTTACCGGGGCCGGCGCTACCTTCCCTTTTCCCTTGTATAACGAAATGTTCAGTTTCTATCGCCGCCAATTCGGTATCCCTGTTCACTATAAAGCAATTGGATCGAGCGAAGGTATCGAGCGAATAATTAAAAAAGAGATTGATTTCGCCGCCAGCGATGCTTTTTTAACTGAACCGGAAAGGAAAATGGCTCGAGAAGCGGTGGTTCACATACCGACCTGTCTGGGTGCGGTGGTCATTATCTATAATCTGCCATCCAATCCGCCCCTTCGGTTTACTCCCGATTTGCTGGCAGATATTTTTTTAGGCAAGATCACAAGATGGTCCGATCCCCGGATCACCGCCGTCAATCAAGGGCAATCTCTTCCGGATATGCCCATTACCCTGGTGCACCGGAAGGACGGCAGCGGCACGACCTTTATCCTCAGCGAATACCTCTCTAAAATCAATAGGGAATGGAGAGAAAAAGTCGGTACGGGAAAGCTCCTCAGATGGCCCATCGGGCAAAGTGCCAAGCATAATCCTGGGGTAGCCGGATTAGTTCAACAAATATCGGGAGCCATCGGTTATGTGGAGTTGACCTATGCCTTGGCAAACGATCTGACCACCGGGGAGATCAGAAATAAATCCGGAAGGTATATCCGACCCGGTGTGGAATCGGTGACTCTGGCGGCCCAGACCGCTCTACCGGCCGATACCGGCATTTCCTTAACCGACACACCGGCCTTGGAAGGGTATCCTTTAACCAGTTTTACCTGGTTGATCGTTTACCGGGAACAGAACTATAACGGCCGAGGGCGTGAACAGGCAGAGGAACTGGTCAAGCTGCTCTGGTGGATCATCCACGAAGGCCAACGCTCCACCAAACTTCTTCAATATGCTCCTCTACCGGAAGGGGCCGTCCAAAAGGCCGAAGCGCTGATCAAAACCATTACCTACAAAGGGCATAAACTGTGGCCGTAATTATCAAAAAGATTTACCCGGGTTTTTCCCTCTCATCGGAAGGGATTAATCCGAAAATAGGCTGTGGAGCCTTCTGAGCCTATTTTCATCTTTGGTGGTGTCACGCCACTGGCGTGGCATGACGGATTAATCCGAAAATAGGCTGCGGAGCCTTCTGAGCCTATTTTCATCTTTGGTGGTGTCACGCCACTGGCGTGGCATGACGGATTAGTTCTGAGAGAATATAGTGATGTTTTTTAAAAAAATGAAAATTGGCACGCGACTGACCTTAGGGTTGAGCCTGATCATTCTGTTCATGCTCATTTTGATATATAGCGGCCTGGCGGGAATGAGGAAAATAAACGACCGACTGGAACATGGCCTGACACTGCAAAATACCAAAATCTGGCAGGCCAATGTGATCCGGGATGCCGCCCATACTCTGGACAAAGCCGTTTTGACTATCATCTCAACTCCGGAGGTTCAAGTCCGCTTATTTGAAAAGGTAAAAATAATAACGGCCGGTGCGACCATCGGAAATGCCCTGGAAAAATTGGAAAGTTTGGAACAACCCTCCAAGGGGAAAACCCTGCTGCTTGAGGCCAAACGGCTTTTGTCCCTCGGGAAAAAAAATAACGAGCACATCATCGAAGCTGTTCTCAAGAACCGTCTCAAAGAGGCGATCGACTTTTATGTTGTCACTCAAAGGCCAAAGGCCATTCAGCTTCATCAGATCTGCACCGAGTTGGTGACCTATGAAAAAGAACAGATCGATCAAAGCTATCGAGAAGCCATTCATATCTACCAACGAACAAGGACGGCCTTTCTGGTGATCGGTCTGACGGCTACATTGTGTGCGATCCTGTTGATAGTTTTTCTTACTCGAAGCATTACCACGCCTTTAGCCCGAGGCGTTCGCTTCGTCAATCGGGTGGCTGAAGGAGATTATTCGTCACCGATCGAAGAGGCCGGGCAAGATGAAGCCGGTGTTCTCCTGCAGGCTTTAAACCATATGGCGGAAAGATTGAGTCAGGTCAAGACCCTGGAACAGCAACTGGTCCGGGCTCAGAAATTGGAAAATATCGGTCGCCTGGCCGGAGGCATCGCCCATGATTTCAACAACCTCCTGACGGTCATTGGGGGGTTCAGCGATCTGGCCCTTCGCAAGGTGAACGGGGACGAGTCGTTGCGACGCAATATTTTGGAAATCCGCAAGGCCGCTGAACGGGCAGGCAATCTGACGCGTCAATTGCTGGCCTTCAGCCGGCGGCAAGTCATGGAAATGAAAAACGTTGATTTAAATCTTTTATTGAAAGATTTGGAAAAGATGCTGGCTCGCGTTATCAGGGAGAATATCGACATACAATGGATACTCGGCGAGGAACTGGGAAGGGTGCGGGCGGATCCCGGACAGATGGAACAGGTTATCGTTAATTTGGTCGTCAATGCCAGAGATGCCATGCCCTCCGGAGGTCGTTTAATCATCAATACCGCCAATGTTGAACTCGATGAAGCCTTTTGCCAAAGTCATCTGGGTGCTCAACCGGGAAGTTATGTCGAACTTTCCGTCAGTGACAACGGTATAGGCATGACCCCGGAGATACGGGACCAGGTTTTTGATCCTTTCTTCACGACCAAAGAACAGGGCAAGGGAACCGGTCTGGGTCTTTCCACGGTGTATGGTATTGTGAAACAAAGTAGAGGTTATATTTGGATTGAAAGCGAGGAAGGTTATGGAACCAGTGTCAGGATTTATCTCCCCCGAATAGAGGCTCTAGCCGACCTCCTCTCGTCCCAGGAGGAATCACTGGCCCTTCAAATACGGCATGAAACGATTTTGCTGGTCGAAGATGAATCCATTGTTCGGACCCTTACGGCTACCATACTGCGAGGGCTGGGATATCAGGTCCATGAGGCATCTGATGGTCTGGAAGCTCTCCGGCTGATTCAGGAAAAAAAACTGAAGTTCATCCATCTCCTCTTAACCGACGTGATTATGCCGAAGATGAGCGGTAAAGAATTGGCCGACCGGATGATTTCTTTCTATCCGGAGATTAAGGTACTGTATACTTCCGGATATGCCAATGACGTTATTTCTCACCATGGCGTACTGGAGGAAAATATCTCCTTCATCCAAAAACCGTTCACTTCGAAATCTCTTGCCGGGAAGGTTCAGGAGGTATTGGATTTACCACGATGAGATTGGTTGGAATGATGATCGTCTTCTCGCTGTTTTCTTATTCGTCGCTGGAGGCCCAGGAACCCTTCCGTATCGACCTTTTCGATAAAAAATTTTCGGACTGGCGGGTGAAAGTGTTTGAGGGAAAGGCCGATTACCAGATCAGGACCGGCCCTAAACCGATGGTCACCCTATCGACAGAAAAGAGTAATTATATGCTGGTTCGAGAGTTCAAAGATATTGATCTGCGCCGATATCCCCATCTTTCTTTCGAATGGATGGTTGAAAGACACCCAAAAGGCGGGGATTTGCGGAAGAAAGAATACGACGATCAAGCCGCCGGTTTGTATGTCACCTTGCCGTTTTTCCCCGAGCTGATAAACTACTATTCAATCGGTTATGTCTGGGAGAATCAAGCCCCTCCCGGGATCTATCCTTCCCGCTGGCGGTCGCGTATCCGCTATGTTGTCCTACGGAGCGGGTTGGCCGACCTGAATCAATGGCAGACCGAACACCGGAATCTTCTCGACGACTTTAAAAACATCTGGGATATTACCATTTTGCAAAAACAAAAGATTGTCGTTTCTCTGGCGGCAAATTCCAATAATACCCAAACCTCGTCAATGGCTTCTTTCGGTCAGATAAGATTGGAACAACATTAAGGGGGATTCATTCATGGCTATTCCCTTCAAAGGGACTCGGGGAAATAGTAGGGAAGACGGGTCTCGCTCCATCGCCGGTCTGCTTGATTGCTTAGAGGTGGACCGGAGATCATCCGAAACCTTTATCCGGACCATCCCTTTTTCCTTGAACGACACCACTGCCGGTTCGGAAAATGAATTTCAGGCCTGTGTCCTCGGGAAAAGAGAACAGGTTGATCTGCCCAGGACCATCGAAGCCTCCGGTTATTACCAGAATATCATCAAACGATTCAAAGCCGGAGAGACGCCTAAAAAAGCCATTATCGAACTGGAAAAATATGTCCAGGATAATACGGAAGAGGTTTGGGAAAACAGTTGGGTTCGTTTCCCCCGATCCTGTCTCAGTAAAGCGACCGATCAGGTGTTTAATCGGGATCTCCTGGCCGATAAAAGCAATCCCCATAGTCCTCTTCGCCGGGATATGGAGAAATTTGTCTTTCTCGAGGACGGAGAAGAATGGATTCGGGTCCCGGTGAGCTACTTGTTGAAACTGGCTTTAAGCGAAGCCCTCCAGGCCTCTCCCGAGACTAATCGGACGATTCGGGAGATCGGGGAAAGGGTGACCGGTCACTTCCTGAACGATAATACTTCTCCGGAAACCTATTCCTTTTCCCCGGTCCTTCTGGACGAAACTTCGCGGATAGGGGAAAACCTCGCCGAAGAAACAGCCAAACGTTTTCTCTTTACCCAGTTTTTGGTTATGTATGCCAATCGTCATTTTCAATTAGCCGACCGGGGACAGCAGGTGGTCCTCTATTTTGCCCCCCATCCTCCGATCCGCCAAAAGCTCCTCAACGACCATATCTCCGATTCGTTTTATCGAGAATTGTTTATGAACCCCTGTTTGTCCGGATGGGATCGGGGGGAATATAAATTTCAATACATGGGACTCTGCCACCAGGTCCTATCCCGCAGTCAATTGAATATAATCCCCAAACTCAAAGAAAGCGGCATCATCATCAATAATCTGGTGGTCCTGCCCAACCTCTCCAATGTCAGTCTGGCCAATAACGGGACCCACATCAGTTTGGGTAGTCGTAAACTGACCGGCCTGTTGGCCGACCCTCTTTCCGGATTCCGGGTGGAGGATGAAAAATTTCTGGGGGACCTGGCCATAAAGGTCGTTGAACATTTTCTCCCTCTTTTTGTCGGGACCTATAGTGCGGCACCTTATCGCTTGGACTTTTGGGATTTTCACCCGGAAAAAGCCTTGGGCTTTCTGCCCCATGAACTGGATTATACCCACCTGCGCATGATCTGGCGCCGCTGGCTT
>Ga0233425_10005486_pt1 | contig 19982 bp, 21 predicted proteins | sample Watercolumn_Towu_2_FD_181712 | JGI IMG/M metagenome (GOLD analysis project Ga0233425, IMG submission 181712) | Freshwater microbial communities from Lake Towuti, South Sulawesi, Indonesia - Watercolumn_Towuti2014_140_MG | ecosystem: Environmental > Aquatic > Freshwater > Lake | place... | reverse complement strand
GCCCGGTCTTCGGATCCTTCATGATGGGCAGGCCCCACTCCTCGAACTGGTGCACCGTCGAATCGACGTGGCGCGCCATGTCGAAGAGCAGGTCTTCGCGCACCAGCCCCATCAGGTCGATGCGGGCGTAGCGGACATGGTCCTCGGGCTTGTTCTCCCCCCAGCGTGTGCCCATGTAGCAGTTGATGGCGTACAGGCCCTGCGCGACCGCGCCCGAGCGGTCGATGTTGGCCTTCTCGGCAATGACGATTTTTTTGTTCTGACCCCAGAACCGCGCTTCCCAGGCGGCCCCGCTGCCGCCCAAGCCCGCGCCGACGACCAGGATGTCGATGCCGTCTTCGATGATCGTTTCGTAGGCCATCAGTAGTAGACGCCTTTCTTCAGCTTCAGGCCCGCGGCCTCGAGCGTGTGCAGGCCGCCGTCATCCATGCGGATCCACTTCGGCTCGTTGTAGAGCAGCTGGCTGTCGCGCATTTCCTTGCTGGGCCCCGGAACCTCAGCGAGCTTGGGGATGGCCTGTCCCCAGGGCTTGGTGGTGATCGGCGAGAGGAAATTCTTCTCCGTGCCGTTGCGGAACTTGATCTTCCAGGAGATCGTGCCTTTCTTCTCGTCGCGCTGGACGCGTACGCTGTGGCCCAGCGGGGCGAAGTCGGCATAGCCGCGCATGTCGATCGCGTTCTGCGGGCAGGCCTTCACGCAGGAGTAGCACTCCCAGCACATGCTCGGCTCGATGTTGTAGGCGCGCCGGTAGGTCTTGTCGATGTGCATGATGTCCGACGGGCAGATGTCGACGCAGTGGCCGCATCCGTCGCATCTCGTCATGTAGACGAAGGTAGGCATGAGTGGGCGTCCCTCTTCTAGTAGTGGTGCGGCGGCTCGCGCTTGATGCCGAGTCCCATGTCCATCGGAGCGTCTTTCAGCAGCTCCATCGAGTGCCGTTCCCGCTGCTCGGGATCGTCGCGGGTCAAGGTCGGCAGGTTCTGGTGCGTGCCGCCGGCCTCGGCGACCCGTTTCTCGAACGCGGCCGCCGGCTTGAAGAACATGTGGGCGAACTTCGACCAGGGAACGCCGGCAAACAGGACGGTCGTGGCGAGGATGTACAGAACGAACAGCGCGAACCCTCCCAGCCAGGCCCACAGCAATCCCAGCGTGACGCTCGCGAGCATCGACAGGATGAACAGGTCGGCGTGCATGACGCGGAAGACCGGGTTGCCCTCGGCGGCGACATCGACGCGGATGAAGAACCAGAACCAGGTGCCGCCCACAAAAACCATCGCGCCGCCCAGCCACCACAGCTGCGGCCAGAACGATGCCGCGGCCGCGGTCGTGTAGTTGAACACCAGCACGACTGTGGCGACCACGTAGAAGACGAAGCCGTACATGGTGAGCAGGTGCGCGACGCGGCGGTTCGCGTTGCAGAACTCACCCGAGGCGAGCACATCCACCGCGACGGTTTGAATCGCGATGGGAAGCAGAGCGACTTCCCTGGAGCCCTTGCTCTTCCGCCAGCTCTCGAAGAAGTACCGGGCGCTGCCCTTGTGGAGGATGTCGAAGAGCGTTCCCGCGGCGACCAGGACGATCATCAGGACGATGTAGCCCTGCATGACGGCCGGCGGGATCGAACCGGAAAGCGCGGCGAACGGATTGACGGCGAACATTTCTCCTCCCCTGCGGCGATTCTACGGGGGAAGGTGCGTAAACCCTTACAAAAAAGGGCTATGCCGCCATAGAAGCGGCGAATCGGCCGGGACAATTTAGAATTGAGCCCCTCCAATGTTCGACTTTGTCGTCAAGCACAAGCGCTTCCTGCAGATCGTCCTCGCCCTGACGCTGATTCCGTTCGCGTTCTTCGGCCTGGAGTCGTATACCCGCGTCATGGGCCGCGCGGGCGACGTTGCGGTGGCCGACGGCATGCCGATCTCGCAGCGCGAGTTCGGCGAGGAGCTGCGCCGCTTCCTCGAGCGGATACGCAGCCAGGTGGGGCAGAGCGCGGACCTGGCCGAGCTCGATTCGCCGGAGCTGCGCGGGGCGGTGCTTGAGACCATGATCTCGCAGCGCCTGGTGATGGCGCAGGTCGCGAAGGAGCACCTCGTGCTGCCGAAGGAGCAGGTGGTGGCGACCATCCTCGCCTCGCCGGACTTCCAGGTGGACGGCAGGTTCTCGTCCGAGCGCTACGCCCAATACCTCCGGCAGCGCAACCTGTCGGACGAGGGCAACGTCGAGAAGCTGCGCTTCGAGATCCCGTCGGCGCGCATCGCCACTGCGGTCAGCGCCGGCGCGTTCGTGCCGCGCTCGGTCGCCGAGCGGCTCTTCGCGCTGCTCGCGGAGCGGCGCGAGATCGCGCACGCGGCGATCCAGATCGAGCCCTTCCTCGCCAGGGTCAAGCCCTCGGACGCCGAGGTCAAGGCGTTCTACGAGGCGAACCCCAACGACTACCGGGTTCCCGAGCGCGTTCGCGCCGAGTACCTCGTGCTCTCGGCCGAGGACATGGCCAGGGGCGAGACGCCGACCGAGGCCGAGCTGAAGGCGGCCTACGAGGCGCGCGCCGGACAGGACGCGCGCGTAGGGACTCGCCGCGCCAGCCACATCCTGGTGGCGACGAAGGAAGAGGCCGACAAGCTGCTTGCGGAAGTGCGCAAGAGCCCGCCGCGCTTCGCCGAGCTTGCGAGGAAGCACTCGACCGACACGATCTCGGCGCCCAAGGGCGGCGACCTCGGCTTCAACCCCAAGGGCGGCTCGGCGAGCAAGGAGCTCGACGAGGCGATCTTCGCCATGCAGGAGGGCGATGTCGGCGTGGTCAAGTCCGACTTCGGCTTCCACGTCGTGCGGCTCGCGGAGATCGGCAAGGCGCGGCCGTTCGACGAGATGAAGAAGGACCTCGCTGCCGATGTCGTCAAGCAGAAGGCCGGCAAGCGCTTCGCCGAGGCGGCTGACGGCTTCAACAACACCGTCTACGAGCAGTCCGACAGCCTCAAGCCCGCGGCCGACAAGTACAAGCTCAAGATCCAGACCACCGGGTGGATCACGCGCCAGCCCACGCCCGACATGGGGCCGCTCGCGCACCCGAAGGTGCTCGCCAGCCTCTTTAAGCCGGAAACGATCAAGGAGAAGCGCAATTCCGACTCGGTCGAGGTCGTGCCGGGCCTGATCGTGGCCGCGCGCGTCCTCGAGCACCAGCCCGCGGCGCAGCGGCCGCTGGAGGAGGTGAAGGCGGAGGTGGCGCGCCGGGTCGCCGCGCAGCAGGCCGCCGCGCTGGCGCACAAGGAAGGCACCGAGAAGCTTGCGCAGCTCAAGAACGGCGGCGATGCCGGCCTGCAATGGAGCGCGCCGCGCATGGTGTCGCGCCGCGAGGCGACGGGCCTCGTTCAGCAGGCGCTCGGGAAAATCATGGCTGCCGACGCTTCCAAGCTACCGGCCTACGTGGGGATGGAGCGCGGTGAGCAGGGCTACGTGATCTACCGCGTTTCCAAGATCGTCCCCGGGGAAACGAAGCCCGAGCAGAACAGGGAAGACACCGCCACCCTAGACCGCATGGCGGGCGTCGAGCAGCTCGAAGCCTACGTCGGCAGCCTGCGCCTGCGCGGCAAGGTCGAAGTCAACAAAGCGAACCTCGAGAAGAAGTAGGCAGCACTCCGTCGTCCCCGAATGCTTTTATCGGGGATCCAGGTTCGGGTTTTCCTTAACGTTCGAGGTAACCTGCCCGCGGAGGCAGGTGCTGTAAGCCCGGACTGAGACGACGGTAGCGCTGGCTCAGGCCGGGCTTACAGCGCCTGCCGTAGCGGGTCAGGTTGACCGAGGGGTTAGGCCTCACCGTGCAGCCGACCCGCGGCTGATTGCAGACCACCTCGTGCCTCGACCAGTGGCCCGACCTTGCCAAGACCGAAGGCCGGCATGTTGACGTACACATTCTCGTAGGCGCCGGGCTGCGCAAGGTACGTTTCGTGCCAGATTCCTACAGATCCGTCTGTGCCCACAGCCTTGTTGAACTGCTGCCAAGCTGGAAGGTGAACTGCCTCCCTAGCCTTGGCGTAGGCCATAAGCTGATCCAAGCTACGCCAGTACTGAACCAAGATGATCGATCGTGCGGGATAACCACATCTCATGGCTGAGAAGTCCTAGCGCTGGCTGACGGTAGAGCTCCTGCAGCATACGAGGCATTGCCCGCGCCACGGGCAACCATTTGTGCAGGTGCAGCGGCTTGTTGATTCGCATGCCGATCAAGAAGACGACGAACTCGCCTTCGGGTCGCGCGGTCATTCGAGTGGAGTGCAGCATTCGGAGCGAGTTGTGAGGCCTAACGTTCAATCATAAAAAGTTTCTCCGCCTATCATGGCGCTCACTCCCCTGCGGCACTGCTGAAAGTGTTTTTGTAATCAAAAGCTTCTCTGGCCCAGAAAAAGCCGCAAGGAAAGCCTGACAAACGAAACTTGGGTCTCCGACAAAGGCACTCGGGGAAGACGGCTAGGAGGGGTCGGCGCCGATACCGCCGATGACGCGGCTGAAGCCGCTGTCGACCATCAGTACTTCGCCGGTGATGCCGGAGGCCATGTCGGAGAGCAGGAATGCGGCGGCGTCGCCGACCTGGTCGATTGTCACGTTGCGCCGCAGGGGCGCGTTCTCTTCGACGAACTTGAGGATCTTGCCGAAGCCGGCGATGCCGGCGGCGGCGAGGGTCTTGATCGGGCCGGCGGAGATGGCGTTGACGCGGATGCCCTTGGGACCGAGGTTGGCGGCGAGGTAACGGACTGACGCTTCCAGGCTCGCCTTGGCGAGTCCCATGGTGTTGTAGTGGGGCACGACGCGCTCGGCGCCCAGATACGTGAGCGTGAGGAGCGCGCCCTTGCGGCCTTCCATGAGCGGCAGCGCTGCCTTGGCGAGCGCGGGGAAGCTGTAAGAGGAGACGTCATGCGCCTCGCGGAACGCTTCGCGCGAGAGGCCGTCGAGTAATTCGCCGGCGATCGCCTTCCGCTGGGCGAACGCGATCGCGTGCACGAGGCCGTCCAGGCCGCCCCATTTCGCCCGCAGCGATTCAAACAGCGCGGCGATCTCCGCGTCCTTGGTGACGTCGCACGGCAACACGATGTCGGTGCCGAGCTCTGTCGCGAGCTTGGTGACGCGGTCCTTGAAGTCGCCCACGTAGGTGAGGGCAAGCTCGGCGCCCTCGCGCTTCGCGGCACGGGCGATGCCGAAGGCGATCGAGCGGTTGCTCAGCACGCCCGTGACGAGCAGCTTCTTCCCCGAGAGAATCCCCATCGGGGCATTATACTTTCCGCCCATGCGGGCCCTCCTTTTCATCCTGCTGCTCGCGGGCTGCGGCGAGATCTGGAACGAACCGTATCCCGCCGCCGAGCGCGGCAAGAACATCCTGTACTCAGTGTTCTCCGAGCGGCCGAAGCATCTCGATCCGGCGCAGTCCTACGCTTCCGATGAGGCGATCTTCACTCGCCAGATCTACGAGCCGCCGCTCCAGTATCACTACCTGAAGCGCCCCTACGAATTGATTCCGCTCACCGCAGTCGAGGTGCCGAAGCCGCGCGATATCGAGGGCGGCAAGTTCTCGGTCTGGGAGATCCGGCTCAAGCCGGGGATCAGGTACCAGCCGCACGCGGGGTTTGTTTCAGAGAACCTCTCGTTGAAAGCAGACAAGATAAAAAACCTCAAGAACCCGTATGACCTGGCCCTTGGCACGCGCGAGCTGGACGCGGACGACTACGTCTACCAGATCAAGCGCCTCGCGCACCCGCACCTGCACTCGCCGATCTTCGCCCTCATGTCCGAGTACATCGTCGGCCTGAAGGAGTACGCGGCGAAGCTGAAGAAGTCGGCGAAGCCCGGCGAGTGGCTCGACCTGCGCGAGCATTCCCTGGAGGGCGTGCAGCGCGTCGACCCGCACACGTATCGGGTTACGCTCAAGGGCCGCTACCCGCAGTTCGTCTACTGGCTGGCGATGCCGTTCTTCTCGCCGATCCCGTGGGAAGCCGACAAGTTCTTCGCGCAGGCGGGCATGGCGGAAAAGAACTTCACCCTCGACTGGTGGCCGATCGGCACCGGGCCGTTCATGCTGCGCGAGAACGATCTCAACTCGCGCATGGTGATGGAACGCAACCCGAACTTCCGCGGCGAACCGTATCCGTCGGACGGCGACCAGGGCGACCGGGAGCGCGGGCTGCTCGCCGACGCGGGGCGGACGATGCCGTTCGTCGACAAGGCGATCTACACGCGCGAGCGCGAGGCGATCCCGCTCTGGAACAAGTTCCTGCAGGGCTACTACGACGTCTCCGCGATCGGCTCGGACAACTTCGACCAGGCGGTGCGCGTATCGCTCGAAGGCGAGCCCAGCCTCACGGCCGAGCTGGAAAAGCGCGGCGTCAACCTCGACACCTCGATCGGCCCCACGATCTTCTACCTCGGCGCCAACTGGCTCGATCCGGTGGTCGGCGGCAATTCGGAGCGCGCGAGGAAGCTGCGCCAGGCGCTCTCGATCGCCTTCGACTGGGAGGAGTTCCTCTCCATCTTCAGGAACGGACGCGGCGTGACCGCGCACGGCGTCGTCCCGCCGGGCATCTTCGGCTTCCGCGGGGGCGAGGAGTCGTTCAACCCGGTCACCCACGAGCTGAAGGGCGGCAAGCTGCAGCGCCGGCCGATCGAGGCGGCGAAGAAGCTGCTCGCCGAGGCGGGCTATCCCAACGGGATCGACGCCAGGACAGGCAAGCCGCTCGTCATCTATCTCGACACCACGCAGCGCGGCCCCGACGACAAGTCGCTCATGGACTGGTTTCGCAAGCAGTTTGACAAAATCTCCATCCAGTTCGAGCCGCGCCAAACTGACTGGAACCGGTTCCAGGAAAAGCTGAGGAAGGGCACCACCCAGCTCTTCATCGTCGGCTGGAGCGCGGACTACTCGGACCCCGAGAACTTCATGTTCCTGCTGTACACGCCGCAGGCGCGCGCCAAGACCCAGGGCGAGAACGCCGCCAACTATTCCAACCCGGAGTTCGACGCGCTGTTCGAGAAGATGCGCACGATGCCGAACTCTCCTGAGCGCCAGGCGTTGATCGACCGCATGACCGAGATCTACCGCCGCGACGCGCCCTGGATCGGCGGCTTCCATCCGAAGAACTTCGCGCTCTTCCACAGCTGGCTCGGCAACGCGAAGGCGAACGAGATGTCGGACAACAAGCTGAAGTACCTCAAGGTCGACCCCGCGAAGCGCGAGGCCGCGCGCCGCGAGTGGAACCAGCCGATCGTGTGGCCTGTGATTCTCCTCCTCGTCGTCCTCGTGATCGCGATCGTTCCCGCCGTCAGGACCTACCGCAGGCGCGAGCGCATGGCAGCACGGCCGGGGCCGGCCTGATGTCGTACGTCGCTACCGTCATCGCGCCCGGGGAGAAGGTGCTGCATCACGGACACCTGAGCGCTTGGTCGCAGTTCTGGTTCTGGCTGGTCGGGCTCCTGCTCCTGCCGGCGTTCGGCGCCAGGCTCATCCTCTGGGCCATCGCCTGGATCCGCATGCGCACCACCGAGCTCGCGGTCACCAACCGCCGCGTGATCGCCAAGTTCGGCCTGATCCAGCGCGACACGATCGAGATCCAGGTCGGCAAGATCGAGAGCGTGCAGGTCAGCCAGAGCGTCGCCGGCCGGGTCCTCGGCTTCGGCACGGTCGTTTTCTCGGGCGCCGGCACGCCGCAGGTGAAGATCGAGCAGGTCGCCGACCCGATCGGTTTTCGCGGCGCGGTCATCGGCGCGCAGGAACCGCCGGGCGCCGCGCGCCCGAAGACCTGATGTTCGCGTACATCGTCCGCAGGGTCCTGTACGCGATCCCGATCCTGATCGGGGTCAACCTGATCACGTTCCTGCTGTTCTTTGTGGTCAACACGCCCGACGAAATGGCGCGCCAGCAGCTCGGCGCGCGCCGCGTCTCGCCGGAGGCGGTCGAAAAATGGAAGGAAGAGAGGGGTTACAACCTTCCATTGCTCTGGAATTCGCAGGAAAAAGATCTTTCTGCAAGATCAACCCAAACCATCTTCTTCCAGAAGTCCGCCAAGCTCTTCGTTTTCGACTTCGGCTACTCCGAAGACAAGCGCGACATCGCCAACGAGATCAAGACGCGAATGTGGCCGAGCCTCGCGCTCGCGATCCCGGTGTTCCTCGTCGGGCTCGCGACCTGCATCACGTTCGCGCTGCTGATGGCGTTCTTCCGTGCCACCTACATCGATTTCTGGGGAGTGGTGCTGTGCGTGGCGATGATGTCGATTTCCACGCTCTTCTACATCATCGGCGGGCAGTACATCGCCTCCAAGATCTGGCACCTGGTGCCGATCTCGGGCTACGCCGGTGGCTTCGACAGCTTCAAGTTCCTCGTCCTGCCGGTGCTGATCGGCGTGATCAGCGGCATCGGCGCGAGCAGCCGCTGGTACCGGACGCTGTTCCTCGAGGAGATGAACCGCGACTACGTGCGCACCGCACGCGCCAAAGGCCTCGCGGAGACCGTCGTCATGTTCCGGCACGTCTTGCGCAACGCGCTCATCCCGATCCTGACCGGGGTCGTGGTGGTGATTCCGCTGCTCTTCATGGGCAGCCTGCTCTCGGAGTCGTTCTTCGGCATCCCGGGGCTCGGCAGCTTCACCATCGACGCCATCGCCGCCCAGGACTACGCGGTCGTGCGCTCGATGGTGTTCATGGGCTCGGCGCTCTACATCATCGGCCTGATCCTCACCGACATCTCCTACACGGTCGTGGACCCGCGGGTCCGGCTGGATTGAGATGCCGGTCGTCCTGATCACCGATGTGCTGGTCTGGTTGCTGGTCGCGGCCGCCGCGGGCTACGGCTGGTACGCCTATCGGCGCCCGCACCTGGCCACGCCCTGGGCGCGCGTGTTCCGCAGCCCGGCGGCGATGGCCTCGCTGGTCGTACTGGTCGCCTATGTGACGGTCGGACTGCTCGACTCGCTGCACTTCCGGCAGGCGCTCCCGGTGAAGGAGGGCGAGCAGAAGGCCTATTCGACGCAGGTGCTCTCCGTGCTCGACCTCGTCCTCGCGCCGCTGCGCGGCCGGGGCGAGAAGACGTATTCGGCGCCGCTCGATACGCGCTCCTACGCCAAGGAGACGATCGACCTTCCGGGCGGCAAGGTGGCGCGCGAATTCCCGCGGCTGCGCTTTGGCGGCGCGCACCTCAAGAACGAGGCCGACTGGGCCGGGGATGTGTCGAAGCGGATTCTGTGGGGCTTTGCTGTTGCGGTAATTGTTTTTGCCCTATGTGTTGTTCTGACAAGAATTCTGAAGAGAACGCGGCCGGACGTCCCGTGGCATGCGGCGCTCGTGGCGCTCGGCGTGCTGCTCTTCATCCTCGGCCCGACACTCGCGCTCACGACCGGCTACCACGTGCTCGGCACCGACAAGGTCGGGCAGGACGTCTTCTACCTGGCGCTCAAGTCGATCCGCACCAGCCTCGTTATCGGCACGATCACGACGCTGGTGCTGCTGCCCGTGGGCATCGCGCTCGGCATCATGGCCGGCTATTTCAAGGGCTGGATCGACGACGTCATCCAGTACGTCTACACGACGCTCAACTCGATCCCCGGCGTGCTTCTGATCGCGGCCTCGGTGCTGATGCTGCAGATCGTCATCGACCGGCACCCCGAGTGGTTCTCGCTCGCCGCGCAGCGCGCAGACTTCAGGCTGCTGGTGCTGTGCGGGATCCTCGGGCTGACCAGCTGGACCGGGCTCGCGCGGCTGCTGCGCGGCGAGACGCTCAAGCTCTCGCAGCTGGAGTACATCCAGGCGGCGCATGCGTTCGGCGTGCGCGATACGCGCGTGCTCGGGCGCCACATCCTGCCGAACGTGTCCCACATCGTGATCATCGCCATCGTCATGGACTTCTCGGGCTTCGTGCTCGCCGAGGCGGTGCTGTCCTACGTGGGCGTTGGCGTCGACCCCTCCACGAATAGCTTTGGCATCATGATCAACGCGGCGCGCCTGGAGATGTCGCGCGAGCCGATCGTGTGGTGGACGCTCGCCACCGCGTTCGCGTTCATGCTCATGCTGGTGCTGGCGGCCAACCTGTTCGCCGACTCCGTGCGCGACGGCTTCGACCCGCGGGTACGCGTATGACCGAAGCCGTGCTCCGGGTGACCGGGCTGAAGACCCGCCTCGACGTGGCCGCGGGCACCGTCAAGGCGGTCGACGGCGTCGATCTCGAGATCCGCAAGGGCGAGTGCTTCGCGCTGGTGGGCGAGTCGGGCAGCGGCAAGTCGATGACCGCGCTCTCGATGCTGCGGCTGCTGCCGGAGACGGGCCGGATCGCGGACGGGCGCGTGCTGCTGGACGAGCAGGACCTGCTCGCGCTTCCCGAGGTGGCGATGCGTGCGGTGCGCGGGCGGCGCGTGGCGATGATCTTCCAGGAGCCCTCGACCGCATTGAATCCGGTGCTGAAGGTCGGGCGGCAGATCTCCGAAGTGATTGAAAGACATACCGGGGAAAAGGACGCCAGGCGCAGGGTTCTCGAACTGCTCAGGGCGGTGGGACTCCCGGACGCCGAGCAGCGCATCGACCAGTTCCCGTTCCAGCTCTCGGGCGGCCAGAAGCAGCGCGTGATGATCGCAGGCGCGCTCGCGGCCGACCCCGAGGTGCTGCTTGCCGACGAGCCGACCACCGCGCTCGACGTGACCATCCAGGCGCAGATCCTCGACCTTCTGGCGAAGCTCCAGGCCGAGTGCCGGATGGCGATCCTGCTCATCACGCACGACCTCGGCATCGTCGCGAAGATGGCGCAGCGCGTCGCGGTCATGTACGCGGGCGAGATCGTCGAGGTCGCGGCGCGCGAGGACTTCTTCCGCGCGCCGCAGCACCCGTATTCGCAGAAGCTCTTCGATGCGCTGCCCGGCCAGGCCAAGCGCGGCCTCGAGCTCTCGGTCATCCGCGGGCAGGTGCCGCCGCTCACCGCGCAGTTCCGCGGCTGCCGCTTCGCCGAGCGCTGCGATCATGTCTTCGCGCCGTGCCGCGACGAGGCGCCGCGCCTGCTCGACCTCGAAGGCGGGCGCCAGGCGCGCTGCCACCTGCGCGAGAACGGCCTCGCCGGCGAGCGCTCGCAGGCGGCGGCCGAGGCGGCGCGGGAAGCCGCCGAGGGCACGGTACTGGCTGCCTCGAGCGCGCCGGTGCTTGCCGAGGCGAAGGACCTCAAGGTCTGGTTCCCGATCCGCAAGGGCGTCTTCAAGCGCGTGGTCGGCCACGTGCGCGCGGTCGACGGAGTGTCGCTCGCGGTGCGCGCCGGCCGCACGCTCGCGCTGGTCGGCGAATCAGGAAGCGGCAAGACCACCGTCGGCAAGGCGATGCTGCGGCTGCTCCAGCCCACCGCGGGCACGGTCAGCGTGCAGGGCACCGACCTCGCGTCGCTCGCGCGCGGCGAGCTGCGCGCGCGCCGGCGCGCGATGCAGATCATCTTCCAGGATCCGTACGCGTCGCTGAACCCGCGCATCCGCGTCGCCGACATCCTCGCCGAGGGCATGAAGAGCCTCGGCGTCGGGCGCGACGACCGGGAGCGCAACGAGCGCATGGCGAGGCTGCTGGACCAGGTCGGGCTGCCGCTCGAATCGCTCGCGCGCTACCCGCACGAGTTTTCCGGCGGCCAGCGCCAGCGCATCGCGATCGCGCGCGCGCTCGCGGTCGAGCCCAGGCTGATCGTCTGCGACGAGCCCACGAGCGCGCTGGACGTCTCGGTCCAGGCGCAGATCCTCAACCTGCTCAAGTCGCTGCAGGACCGCCTGAACATCGCCTACCTGTTCATCACGCACAACATCGCGGTGGTCGAGTACCTCGCCCACGAGGTCGCGGTGATGTACGCGGGGAAGATCGTGGAGCGGGGGACGGCGGACGCGGTGCTGAACAATCCTCAGCACGAATACACGAAGACGCTGCTCGCGGCGGTGCCGGTAATCGAGGCTGCTTAGGGTTTTCCCTCGACAACCCCCAACAGCATCTGGCTGAAATCACCGGGGACCGGCAGCAGGCCCTCGCGCAGCAGGCCGGCGACGCGCGCGCCCTCTTCCGCCGGCAGGTCGGCGATCTCCTTCCGGAACTCGCCGGCGAGCAGATCCTTCTCGCGCCGGCTCATCTTCTTCAGCCGCTGCTGCGCGGCGCGCACCGCGAACGCGCGCTCGGCGAAGTAGTCGATCAGCGCGGCGCTCACCGGCGCGTTCCTGGGATCCGGCAGGCCGGCGTGCAGCGAGTCGAAGATCTCGCGCCGGCGCGAATCCGACAGGTACGGGAAGCACTCGTCGATGAGCGCGCGCAGGTGCTCGGGCTCGACCATCGTGCCGGGGTAGACCTTGGGGAAATCGGGCAGGCTGCCGCCCAACTGGGGCAGGGCGGGGGCCTTGGGCTTGCGGGCGGCGTGCTGCCCGGCCATCTCGCGGGCCACGGTGAAGATGAACATGAGGATCGGATCCATGGCGGCCGCGGGCGCGGCCACGCCCATGAGCGCAAAGAAAAAATAGCCCTCCGCAGGATCCGGCCCATGCCCGGATTCAAGCGCGCGGGCTACCGGAGGAGAAACTTCAGGTGTACCGTCTAACTGCTTGACTTCTTGACATGTTTTCCATGGCTTGCGGCACGCGGCTTGCCCTTGACCGCCTTCGCCGTCGGTTTGCCCTTGCCGGGGGCGGCGCGGGTGCTCTGGATGGTCAGTTTCTGGCCCACGGCCAGGCGCCCGACCTGGTTCCAGCGGCGCAGGTCCTCGACCCGGACCCGGTAGCGGTTGGCGATCGAGACGAGGGTTTCGCCCGCCTTCACCGTGTGACTGAACCTGCGCAGCACCGGCACCGGGATCGGCGGCGCGTACATGATCGGCATCTTGCCGAGCTCGACCGCGCCGGTCGGCACCACCAGCAGCGGCGGCATGCCGCGGCTGCGCGGCCCGATGCCGTTCACTTCCTTCAGCTGAGCGAGGCCGATGCCGTGCTTCTTCGCGATCGACTCCAGCGTATCTCCCTTCTTCGGCTCGTAGGATTTCCAGGACACCAGCGACTTGTCGTCGTACTTGATCAGGTTCTCGTGGAAGATCTCGACCCGGTCGGCGGGCAGGACGATGCGCGGCGTGTGCTGGGCGCGGATCAGCGGCCGGCTGAAGCCCGGGTTGAGCACGATGAACTCCTCGACCGGCATCTCGGCGAGCTTGGCCGCGAGGCGCACGTCGATGTCGCGCGTCTTGGTGACCTCGGCGAAGTAGGGCGCGTTCGGGATCGGCTCCAGGTCGATGCCGAACTGCGCCGGGTTGGCGATGACGTTCTTCAGCGCCTGGAGCTTGGGCACGTAGTGGCGCGTCTCGGCCGGCATGGCGAGGCTGGCGTAGTCGAGCGGCAGCCCGGCGGCCTTGTTCCTGGCGAGCGCGCGCGCCACCGCGTTCTCGCCCCAGTTGTACGAGGCGAGCGCGAGGTGCCAGTCGCCGTGCATGTCGTAGACGTCCTTGAGGTACCCGAGCGCGGCCTCGGTCGAGGCGATGATGTCGCGCCGCCCGTCGTACCACCAGTTCTGCACCAGGTCGTAGCGCCGCCCGGTGCCCGGGATGAACTGCCACAGGCCCGAGGCGTGCGCGCGCGAATAGGCCATCGGGTTGAACGAGCTCTCGACCAGCGGCAGCAGCGCCAGCTCGGTCGGCAGGCCGCGCTTCTCGATCTCCTCGACGATGTGGAAGAGGTAGCGGCGGCTGCGCTCGAACACGCGCTTGAGATAGTCGGGCCGCGCCGTGTACCAGGCGACCTGCGCGTCGACGAGAGGGCCGGCGAGGTCCGGCATCGCGAAGCCGGCGCGGACGCGCTGCCAGAGGTCGTCGTGCTGCACGGTGCGATCGATGCGGCGCACCCCGCGCCCGGTCACTTCCTCGCGTGCCCCCTCGAACGGCGGCAGCCTGCTCGCATCGAGCGGCGGGGTGGCGGGAACCGCCTGCGGCGCGTCGAGGAAACCGAGCACCGGCGACTCGACGCGGGGCCTTGCCGCAGGCTCGCCGTCGGACGGCGGCGCCGGCGCCTGCGTCGCGCACGCGGCGAGCACAAGTGCGGCGGTGATCGTGAAAATCCGGTACGCGGCGGCTCGCACAGCCGTCATTAGACCCGATTTTTCCAATCCCTGATTGCGGCGAACACGCGCACCGGGTCGGCGACGCGCGCGCCGAGGTACTTGTTGGCGGACTCGACCACCACGGGCTCGCTGCAGCGCAGGAACGGATTGGTCGCGCGCTCCTCGCCGAGCGTGGAGGGCAGCGTCGGGCGCCCGGCGTCGCGCAGCCGCCGGGCGCGCTCCTCGCGCGCGGCGAGCTCGGCGTTGCCCGGATCCACTTTGCGCGCAAATTCGATGTTGGCGAGGGTGTACTCGTGCCCGGAGTAGACCTTCGTGTCGTCGGGCAGCGCGGCAAGCTTGGCGAGGGAGTCGACCATCTGCTCAGGCGTGCCTTCGAAGACGCGCCCGCAGCCGCAGGCGAACAGCGTGTCGCCGCAGAAAAGCGCGCCTAGGCCATAATAGGCGACATGCGCCCGCGTATGTCCGGGAATGTCCAAGACGGAGAAGAACGCGGAAAGCTCCTTCACGTTGACCTGATCGCCCTGGCCGACGGGATGGGTGAGCGCTGGGATCGGCTCGCCTTTCGGACCGTGCACCGGCACCTTGCCGGCGGCCACCAGCTCGGCGATGCCGCCGGTGTGATCCGGGTGGTGATGCGTCGCCAGGATGGCGACGAGCTTGAGTTTCTCCTTGGCGAGGTAACGCTTGACCGGCCCGGCCTCGCCCGGGTCGACCACGGCGGCGTGCCGGTCGTCGCGCAGCGTCCAGATGTAGTTGTCGCGGAACGCGGGCAGGGGAACGATGTCCATGGATCGCCAGTCTTTCATCGCCAACGGCGCGCACAAGTATAACGGCGCGAGGACGGCGCTCGCCGAGTGGCTGGCGACGCCGCGCGGCCGCCACGTGCTCGACTGGGAGCTGGAGCAGTTCCGGAACGCCACCGAGGACGTGTTCGGCTACCGCGCGGTGCAGGTCGGGCTGCCGGGATTCGATTTCCTGCAGGGCAACCGCATCCCGTTCCGCTTCACGCTCGCGCTGGAAGCGGGAGCGGCGCTGGCCGCCGACCCGCTGCAGCTGCCGCTCGCCGGCCAGAGCGTCGACCTGGTCGCCCTGCCGCACGCGCTCGAGGCGACCGCGGACCCGCACCTAGTGCTGCGCGAGGCCGAGCGCGTGCTGATCCCGGAGGGGCAGCTGGTCATCTCGGGCTTCAACCCGCTCTCGCTCTGGCGGCTGCGCCAGATGTTCACCTTCGGGCGCACGGGCGCGCCGTGGGACGCGCGCTTCATCGGCCTGCTCCGGCTCAAGGACTGGCTGCACCTGCTCGGCTTCGAGCTGAACGGCGGCCGCTTCGGCCGCTACGCGCCGCCTTTCGCCAACCCGGTGTGGCTCTCGCGCTTCGAGTTCATGGAGAAGGCAGGGGCGCGCTGGTGGCCGATCATGGGCGGCGTGTACGTGGTGCGCGCCGTCAAGCGCGTGCACGGCATGCGCATCATCACGCCGACCTGGCGCCAGGAGCGGGCGCGGCGCCGCACGCTCGCCGGCATCCCGCAGAGGAACGGCATCCCGCGGCAGAACGGCACCGCGCACCGGCGCGATGACTGAGCCGCTCGTGGAGATCTACACCGATGGCGCCTGCAAGGGCAATCCCGGCCCGGGCGGCTGGGGCGCGATCCTGATCAGCAACGGCAAGAGAAAGGAGCTGCACGGGGGGGAGCCTGCGACTACGAACAACCGCATGGAGATGACCGCGGTCATCGAAAGCCTCGCCGCGCTGAAGAAGCGCTCGCGCGTGCAGGTCTTCACGGACTCGCAGTACGTGCAGAAAGGCATCTCGGAGTGGATCCGCGCCTGGAAGAAGCGCGGCTGGCGCACCGCCGGCAAGAAGCCGGTCAGGAACGAGGACCTGTGGCGGCGCCTGGACGAGCTGGCAGCCGGCCACAGCATCGAATGGCACTGGGTGAAGGGGCACGCCGGGCACCTGGAGAACGAGCGTGCCGATGCGCTCGCCAACCTCGGCATCGAGCGCATGGCGCAGCATGGCCTCTAGGCTGATCGTCCTCGACACCGAGACCACGGGGCTGAACGCCCGGCTCGGCGACCGCGTCATCGAGATCGGCTGCGTCGAGCTGCTCGGCCGCAGCGTCACCGAGCGGCATTTCCACCGCTACCTCAACCCGGGACGCGAGAGCGAGGAGGGCGCGCTCAAGGTGCACGGAATAACCAGAGAGTTCCTCGCCGACAAGCCGAAGTTCGCCGAGATCGTGCGCGAGTTCCTCGACTACGTGCAGGGGGCGGATCTCGTCATCCACAACGCCGATTTCGACCTCGAGTTCCTGAACATGGAGCTCGCGCTCGCCGGCCTAGGCAGGGTCACCGACCATGTCGCGAAGGTGATCGACTCGCTGGCGATGGCGCGCGAGCTGCATCCGGGCAAGAAGAACAGGCTGGATGCGCTGTGCGAGCGCTACATGGTGAACAACGCGCACCGCACCCTGCACGGCGCGCTGCGGGACGCGCGCCTGCTGGCCGAGGTCTACCTCGCCATGACGCGCGGCCAGGAGAGCCTCGTCATCGAGCTCGACTCCCCGGCGAGCGCGGCGGCGGCGATCGCCGCGGTCGACGTGAGCAAGCTCGCGGTTGTGCGCGCCACGGCCGCGGAGGCCGCGGCGCACGAGAAGGTGCTGGATGCGATCGACAAGGAGGCCAAGGGCGGCAAGAGCCTCTGGCGCAGGCTGCTAGCGGTTTGAGACGAGCTCGAGCGCGGAAGCCTTGACGTCGATCAGCGGCGCGAGCTCGTAGACCTCGCGGTAGCCGTAGTTGTAGAGCGCGATGTAGGTCGAGAGGTTGAGCGAGGCGCTCGGCAGCTTGCTCGGGAACGGGGCCAGGTCGCCGAGTAAGTTGTTGTTGCAGTAGATGAGGATTCGCGTGCCCTTGTCCGGGATCGTGCGCTTCAGGCTCTCCACGGCGATATCCGGGAAACTCAGGTGGACCGCCCCTTTCACGTGCAGCTCGTCGAATCGCGCCTTGCTGCGCGCATCGAGCACGATCGTGCCGGGCTCGCGGCTCATGCGGATGAACTCCGCTTCCGACACGCGCCGGGTCGCCCGGTGCTTTGCGGCTTCGCGAGAGACCTCGAGGTAGCCCGGCATGTCGATCGAGGGATTGACCTGCGCCTGAACGGGCAAGGCCAGGGTGAAAACTATCAGGAAGGGGAGTCTCATGCCGGCAAGGATGCGCCGGCCGCCGCGCGCAAGTTGCAACGGTTTGTATCGAAACGTTACAGCTCCATCGTCATGAATACGCTGAACGGGTCCTCGCGGTAGCCGGCGAACGGCCCGCAGCGCTGGAAGCCGAACTTCTCGTACAGGCCATGGGCCGGCGCGAACGCTACGCCCGATCCGGTCTCCAGGCTCAGCCGCTGGTACGAGCGGCGCCGGGACTCGGCGATGATGTGGCCGAGCAAGGCTACGCCGACACCCTTGCGGAGGTACTTCGCGACGGTGCGCATGGACTTGATCTCGCCATGGGTCCGGTCAAGCTCCTTCAGGGCGCCGCAGCCCATCAGCTCGCGGCCCTGCCACACGCTCCAGAAGGTGACCTCCGGCTTGCGCAGCGCCTCGATCGGCAGGGCGTGCACGCTCTCCGGGGGAGAAGTGGCGTGCATGCCGCGCAAATGCTCGCGCAGGAGCTCGGCGATCTCGGGCCCTTTCAAGTCGTCAAGCCTGATGTCCACACGCCTTTTGCAGCGCCGCGCGGGCAAGCAGCCGCGTGGAATCGAGGGTCGGCAAGCTTGAATTCGAGTCGTCGATGATCAGCGGGATCTCGGTGCAGCCGAGGATGACTGCGTCGCAGCCCGCCTCCTTGAAACGCGCGATGATGCCCTGGAAGTACCTGACGCCCTCCGGCTTGAAGACGCCGCAGACCAGCTCGTCCATGATGATGCGGTTCGCCTCCACGCGCTCGGCGTTGCCCGACCGCACGTAGTCCAGGCCGCGGGCGCCGAGCTTCGCGGGGTAGACGTCGCTGTCGATGAGCCAGCGCGTGCCGGTGAGCCCGAGCTTGCGGAAGCCGCGCTTCGCCGCCTCGGCCGCGACCACCTCGGCGATATGGAGCCAGGGCCGCGGCGAGCGCGACTCCACGTAGGGCATTGCCTGGTGCAGCGTGTTGTCCGGGCAGATGAGGAAGTCGGCGCCGAGGCTCGCCAGCTTCCTCGCCGAGGCGAGCATCAGGTCGCCGACGCCGCGCCAGTCCTCGCGATCGAGATGCTCCACGTATTCGGCGAGCGAAGGCGTGTGCATCGTCACTTCCGGGTGCCCGTGCTGGCCCAGCAGGCGCGCGCCCTCGACGCAGATCGTGCGATAGCAGAGCGCCGCGCCTTCGGAGGAGCACGCGACGATGCCGATGTGCTGGGGCATGAACGATCCTCCGGCCAGTTAGGCCGAAGTGTCAACTAAATCGGGGGAAGCCTGGCTACGTCTGCCCAGCATGTCCGCCGACCTGGCGCGCCCCTGACTACTTGCCCGCGGTAAACGTGAAGCCCGCTCTTTCGAATTCCTTCGAGAGCCCGCGGCCGACCGCCTCGATCCTGCGCTTCGCATCCTCGGCGAAGTCGATGTCGGTCATGTCGTGCACGCCCCCGGTGATGAGTACCTGCAGGATGCCTTCCTCCTCGCTGATGTTCCGGAACGCGCGGCATACACCCGGCGGAAACGAAACCGTATCGAACAGTTCCAGCACGGCGCGCTCGGAGCCATCGTCGTTCCAGGTCACCTCGAACCTGCCTTTGAGGACGGTGAATGTTTCGTACGTTTGCCGATGCGCATGCAGTCCCGGACCTTGCCCCGGCGGGCATACGGCGAGCGTCATCGTCATCCCCGCGGCGCCGCGGATCGGCGCACCGGCGTTGATCGGTGTCTGCGCATCTTCAAGGCCGATGACCGACAAGAGCTTGCGCGAATACACGACATCGCGCGCTGCGAGCGGGATATCGCTCTGCTGGATCGGCAGCGGCTTCAAGTCCCTGAAGCGCGCCACGCGCTTTTCCATGTCCTTCTTCGAGATAGTGATCGTCTTCATGGCTTGGTTCCCGTGGAGGAGAATATTCCTTCGCATCTGTTCTGCAAAGCGTCAGGGGTCTTCGGCGTGTTCGCAGCTCTTGCGGCGGTCCGGTCGAACGCGAAAGGTTCGGCGGCATCTTTGCTTGCGACCGGTTCTTAGTCATCTGAGCGAATGCGCCATCGATCCGGCTCGTGGCACTCAAACAATTCGATGAGCAGGTCATCCGGCCCGGCAACCATGACGTACTTGAAGGTCCTGTCCTCACGAATCGGGTTTCGAAAGGCGAAACCGCGTGATGTCATCTCCCGGACCAGCCCGGCAAGATCGTCGGTCTCGATCCCCAAATGATGAAACGCGCCGCCACGAGGAGCTTTCGGTGGCTGGTCGTAGACCTCAATGAAGCCGCGGCCAATCTGCAGGCGTATCACGCGCGCGCCAGCGACCACTTCGTCCCAAACTACGGCCGCTCCGAGCATATTCTGGAAGAACTGCACCGTGGCGGCCGGATCGGATGCGAAGATATGGGCGTGGTCGAGACTGACTCGCACAGCGTTTACTCGGCCGAGCTATGACGCCAAACGTCCCGGTTTTGGCGCACGCGCGTAGGCGCGCAGCGCCGGGCTAGTGTCGCGCAACAACCGGCGGTTAGGCGGCAGTAGCTGACGTGACACCAGAGACCACCAAAGCAAACTCAGCCGAAGCCGCGGCAAGCAATGAAGCGATGCAGCGCACGTGGTTCCAGAACAGCTGACCTGCCCAGGGATCTTCGGACCAGTTGCTACTTGAGGATGGCCCCCGGGTTGGTGGAATCGTAGCGCGTCTTGAACTCGAACGGTGTAAGGTCCTTCAGGCTCTGATGCGGACGGACATGGTTG
>Ga0233425_10005485_pt1 | contig 19982 bp, 16 predicted proteins | sample Watercolumn_Towu_2_FD_181712 | JGI IMG/M metagenome (GOLD analysis project Ga0233425, IMG submission 181712) | Freshwater microbial communities from Lake Towuti, South Sulawesi, Indonesia - Watercolumn_Towuti2014_140_MG | ecosystem: Environmental > Aquatic > Freshwater > Lake | place... | reverse complement strand
CCAAAATTTTAATAAGAGGAAGACGATACGCAAATTCGAAAGCAGATCGAGCAAAGATGTTTTGTTGACTTTTTTCTAGAACATGAAGTTGCATAATTTGTAACCAACTACTAACTAAAATGCCAATTAAAACAAGAGCAACAAGTACAAGCCATGTTATAGTAAACTCACCAGCTTGCAGAAAATTGATTATTGCTTGTACTCCAAGTGGTAGGGTTAAATTTATAAACCCAATTAAAACTGCATATAAATATATCAGTCTAAGTTCGGCTTTGTAGATTTTTAAAAGTTGCCAGAATCGTTTGATAGCTTCCATAATGGTATATTATATTACAGGATTAACAGTTTTAAAATTACTATTGTTGGATAAAGCGTGTATTTATTAATATGTGACTGTAATCTTGTAAGTTTTTTCTTGTTTAAAAATGAATAATAAAGCACCATTTGAAAATGGTGTAAATGTAGGTATTAAATTCTTTAATGATGAAAGTAAAACATGATATCTCCCATATTAAGAATTTGAAAATATAGTATCGGTATCCTATTAGTTTGAAAGTAATTGTATCCTTTTAGATAATTCATACTTAAGTGTATTTTAAAGCAATGGTATAATTGGAGGGAACATCTTTTAAGAATATGTCATTCTGTTTTTCAAAATTATTAATCATTAACTTGGGGTTAATGTTCTCAAAAATAGCTAATTTTTATCAATGATGCGTAATTTTGATGTAGGCGTTAATAAAAAAAAGCACAACTTTTAGGTTGTGCTTTTTTGCGGAGAGAGAGGGATTCAAACCCCCGGTACCTTTCAGTACGGCGGTTTTCAAGACCGCTGCAATCGATCACTCTGCCATCTCTCCAGGGATCTTCTTTTCTTCAAAGGCGGTGCAAAGATACTGCTTTTTTGAAAACTACCAAATAGTAAAGTGTGTTTTTTTTATTTATTCAAAATAAAATTTCAGCACTATTGCTGTTCGTTTGCAAATAAATTAAAAATCAAATTATTGCTATTAAATAGATGCCAAATAAGCTTTAACGTTTTTTTCTATTCTTTCTAAAACATTTGAGGCTTCTGCTTTTTCAAAGTTATCCCCTGTAATGTTTTCATATAATTCGATATATCTATCGCTGATGTTTTTCACTACGCGGTCACTCATTTCTGGAACTTTCTGGCCTTCTTTACCTTGAAAACCATGATCCATTAGCCATTCTCTAACAAATTCCTTAGAAAGCTGTTTTTGGGCTTCTCCCTTTTCAAATCGCTCTTGATAACCTTCAGAGTAGAAATATCTAGATGAGTCAGGTGTGTGTATTTCATCTATTAGATAGATTTTACCATCCTTTGTACCAAACTCATATTTAGTATCAACAAGTATCAATCCTCGTTGAGCCGCAATCTCAGTACCTCTTAAAAATAATTCCATAGTATATTTCTCAAGGAGAGCGTATTCGTCAGCAGAAACTAAGCCTTGTGCAAGAATTTCCTCTTTAGAAATATCTTCATCATGTAATCCTAACTCAGCTTTTGTAGTAGGTGTGATGATGGGAGTAGGAAATTTTTCATTTTCTCGCATACCATCAGGGATGCTTACTCCACAAATTTCACGTACTCCACTTTTATAAGCACGCCATGCGCTACCACATAAGTATCCACGAACTATCATTTCTACAGGATAGCCTTGACATCTAAGACCTATTGTTACCATTGGATCTGGAGTAGCAAGTTTCCAATTGGGAACAATATCAGATGTTGCATCTAAAAATTTAGCTGCAATCTGGTTCAGCATCTGACCTTTATAAGGTATTCCTTTAGGTAATACCACGTCAAATGATGAAATCCGATCGGTAGCAATCATTACTAATAAATCATTTTTTACGTAATAAACATCTCTAACTTTACCGTAATAAGTAGATTTTTGACCATCAAAATGGAAATATGTTTTTGTTAAAGCATTCATAATATAGTAGTTTTTAATTATTAATTGAGTTCTGCCTGTCGAGCAGCGAGTTTGCATTTGTTTTTACCGCAGGGCGTTGACCTGTGATTATGAATTTTTGATCTTTCAGGTCGTTTAATCTCATATTTCTACTTCTCGACCTTTTTCTTTAAATCCCCTTTGGGGTGATTTAAGGGGCTTCGTTTATCATAAGCTTCCACAATTCGTTGCACCAATTTATGTCTTACAATGTCTTTGACGTCAAATTCAACCTTGGCTATTCCCTTCACATTTTTAAGTACATCTAGTGCATCGATAAGACCCGACTTTTGAGATAGTGGTAGGTCTATTTGTGTCATATCACCTGTGATAATCATCTTGGTGTTGAGCCCCATGCGAGTAAGAAACATTTTTATTTGCTGCGTGGTGGTGTTTTGAGCTTCGTCAAGAATTACCACAGCATCACTTAGCGTTCGACCGCGCATGAATGCCAATGGCGCAATTTGTATAGTGCCATTTTCAAGATATTCACGCAACTTTAGTGGTGTCAACATGTCCTGTAGCGCATCGTAGAGTGGTTGTAAGTATGGGTCAATTTTTTCCTTCATGTCTCCAGGAAGAAAGCCTAACTTTTCACCCGCTTCTACTGCTGGTCTACTAAGGATGATTTTCTTTATTTCCTTGTTTTTCAAAGAGCGTACAGCCAATGCAATGGCTGTGTACGTTTTTCCAGAACCTGCTGGTCCGATAGCAAATAAAAGGTCGTTTGTCTCAAAGTCTTTGACCAGTTTTTGCTGATTGGGGGTGCGAGCCATGATGGACTTACCATTCACTCCGTGCAGGATAAGATTCTCAAATTTAAATTCTACAGGGTCGCTACCTTTGCATATTTCTATGATATTATTTTCACTGAGTGAATTGTTATCCAAACAGTATCGTTCAAGTTTTTTTAACTTGTTTACAAAACTATTCACATGTGCTTCTTCACCAGTTATTTTCAATGTATGTCCTCGTCCTATGAGTCTAAGAGTTGGATTCAGGTTTTTCAATAATTGCATATTCGCATTATTGACACCATAAAAAACAGTGGTATCCGTATGCTCAGAAAGTTCGAAGATTACCTCCCCAACCCCTCCAATGGAGGGGTTTTCGGATTGGTTAAGTGAGAATTTTGTCATATACTATCTTTATGTCTCCCTTGTGGGGAGACTGGAAGTGCTATTTAGTATGCAAACAACGGATAAGCCTCCATAGTTTTGTTAACACGCTCGCGAACTGACTTAAGTACTGCATCATTTTCGACACTAGAAAGCACTGTTTCAATCATTTCAGCAATTTCTTCCATCAATCCTTCTTTTGCACCACGGGTAGTAATAGCAGGAGTACCTAGACGAACACCCGAAGTTTGGAAAGCAGAACGGCTATCAAAAGGAACCATGTTTTTATTTACAGTAATATCTGCTTCACCTAGTGCTTTTTCAGCTACTTTTCCAGTCAGTTCAGGGAATTTTGAGCGTAGGTCTACCAACATGGAATGGTTATCTGTTCCGCCAGAGATAATTGTAAATCCACGTGCTATAAGTGCATTAGCCAATGCAGAAGCATTTTTTTGTACCTGAGCTTGATATTCTTTGTATTCGGGTTGAAGACATTCGCCGAATGCCACAGCTTTGGCAGCAATTACGTGTTCTAGTGGTCCGCCTTGTATGCCAGGGAATACGGCAGAATCAAGCAATGCCGACATCATTTTTATTTCTCCTTTAGGTGTGGTCTTTCCCCAAGGGTTAGGGAAGTCTTTTCCTAATAGGATGATACCACCACGGGGTCCACGAAGTGTTTTGTGAGTGGTTGATGTTACGATATGAGCCCATTTAAGTGGGTTTTCAAGCAATCCTGCAGCAATTAGACCAGCAGGGTGTGCCATGTCTATCATCAATATTGCTCCAATCTTATCAGCAATTTCACGCATGCGTTTGTAATCCCACTCGCGAGAGTAAGCCGAGCCACCACCCACGATTAATTTTGGTTTTTCGCGAAGTGCTACTTCTTCCATTTGCTCATAATCTACACGACCTGTTTTTTCGTTAACGTTATATTCACAAGGTTTGTATAGTATGCCTGAGCTGTTTACCAACGAACCGTGTGACAAGTGACCACCGTGAGCCAAATTAAGACCCATAAATTTATCTCCAGCTTCAAGACAAGCAAGAAAAACAGCTGCATTGGCTTGAGCACCAGAGTGTGGTTGTACGTTGGCCCATTCGGCACCAAAGATTTGTTTTAATCTATCGATAGCTATTTGCTCGCTTTGGTCAACCACTTCGCAACCTCCATAATAGCGTTTTCCTGGATAGCCTTCGGCATACTTATTAGTTAACACGGAACCCATAGCTTCCATCACTTGCTCACTTACAAAGTTTTCGGAAGCTATTAATTCGATTCCTTTTAATTGACGTTGTTTTTCACGTTCAATGATGTCAAAAATTACTTGGTCTCTTTTCATTGGTTTGAATTTAATTCAGTCTTTTAAATGTCTATGTTTATAGAGCTTTTTTAAAGACAATTTTATACTATTTTTTGTGTGTTTTATGAATAATACATTTATAATAAGGAACTTCTTAATATTTCTTCTTCTGCACCGTCCAGCCAAATTTTCCTATTTCTTCTCCCAATTTGTAATAATGACCGTGTGAATAGGTTATCAGTTTAGCAAGCGAGAGTTTAAATTCATCTGTTTCAGGATCTATATATCTTTTGTCGGCTTTGATGTTTACCACATCGGCAATAAACATGTCATGCGAGCCTAATTGGATTATTTCTTTTACTTTACATTCTATACACAGTGGTGATTCTTGTATATAGGGGGCATTTACTATATCAGCTTTTACAGCAGTAAGTTTCATCTCGTTGAATTTTTGATAATCTTTACCGCTTCTAACTCCGCACCAGTCTGTGGCATGTGCCATATCTTCATTGGTTAGATTGATAACGAATTCTTTTGTTCTTTTAATGATGTTATACGAATGTCTTTCTGGTCGAACAGATATGTAGCACATCGGAGGATTGGTACAAATGGTTCCAACCCAACTGATGGTAATGATATTGTATTCATCTTCTTTTTCTCCACAACTTACCAATACAGCAGGTACTGGATAAATCAGAGTTCCTGGCTTCCAAGTGGCATGAGTATTTTCATTGTTTTGATGTTCAGTGCTAGTCATATAATTGGAGATTTTGAATTATGATCAAGTGACTTAATTACAATAATTTGACTTTGTCAATTTTGGTTTCTCTTTCGCAATAATTGCATTTTAACGTAATCTCTCCGTTGTTTTCGTGTACGAAGAACAATGTCGATACAGGTTGATTATTTGTAATGCAATTTGGATTTGCACATTGAACCAAATCTTTAATCTCTTTGGGTAATGATAAAGTCCTTTTTTCTACCACTTCATAATTACTTATGATATTGATAATTGCTTGTGGTATGATTAAAGCCAATTTATTGGTTTCGGAGTCTTTTAAGATTCGATCAGTGATTTTGATGATACCTTTTGCTCCAATTTTTTTACTTTCTAAATTGTTGCCTACAGTAACTTGATTGTTCAGTTTGTCTAAATGTAGTATTGTAACCACTTTGAATAGCTTATTCGTAGGTATGTGGTCAATTACTGTTCCATTACACAATGCTGCTACCTTTAATTTCTTTTCCATATAATTTTTGAAATTCTACAATTCTCTAGTGGATTGTTCAATATTAAATGTTGAGTACTTTGCTGATAATTGCTTGTCTAATGTATAGCCCATTCTGAGCTTGTTGAAAATAATATGCTTTTGGATTGGAGTCCACGTCGGGGTCAATCTCTGTAACTCTCGGAAGTGGATGCAAAATCTTCAAATTCTCTTTTGTATTAATAAGCATGTTGTTATTTAAGGTATAAATGTTTTTTACACGCTCATATTCCATCATGTCTTGAAATCTCTCTCTCTGAACTCTAGTCATATAAAGAATATCTACATCGTTGAAATTGTCTTCAAGTTCAGAAACTTCAGTGAATTTAATATTCCTTTTTTTACAAAATAATTTATATTCATCTGGCATTTTAAGCTCATCTGGAGCAATAAACTTGAAAGTTGGATTGAAATGTGACATAGCCATGATTAATGAATGTACAGTTCTGCCATATTTTAAATCTCCTACTAAACAGATATTTAAGTTTTCAAGTGTACCTTGTGTTTTAATTATAGAGTACAAATCCAATAATGTTTGTGATGGGTGTTGGTTTGAGCCATCGCCTGCATTAATAATAGGTACTGGTGAAATTTCTGAAGCATAACGAGCAGCTCCATCAAGTGGGTGACGCATCACTATGGCATCTGCATACGAACTTACCATGTGAATTGTATCGTTTAGCGTTTCTCCCTTTGATGAACTACTTGTAGATGCATCTGAAAAGCCAATGATTGATCCTCCAAGTCGGATTACTGCTGTTTCGAAACTTAAACGTGTTCGCGTCGAAGGTTCAAAAAATAGTGTTGCAATCACTTTTCCATCCAATGTTTTTCTATTTGGGTTTTTTTCAAAGTGTGATGCCGATTCAAGAATTTCGATGATTTCTTCTTTGCTATAGTCAGAAATTGAAACTAAACTGTTTTTGCACATTGTTGTAAAAAGGCTTTGGTTAACTTGCTTCTAATTCAAAAGAATTATCAGAATAAAAAAAACCAACAAAAATCATTTTTAGATTAATATTGGTTTTCTTGTTTTGTACGCTATTCTATAAAGCAATTTATTGAGTATGAATTGCTTGTAATTAAATGATATGGTGGTAATAGCTCTGTCATATTGAAATACAAAGATAATGGAATTTATCCAATCTACAATTCAATTTTTGTTGGAAGATTTCAATTTTTTTGTAACTTCAACAGGCAATTATCTCTAAATTTTCAATTTTTTGAAATAAAGAAATGATTTTTTGATAATATGCCTTTTCAATAATTATAGTTAATGAGCACTCGTTATCAAGAGTTTGATTGATTATTTCAATTTTATACTCTTTTATTATTTTCATAGTTTCGTTTAGATTGACATAGCTAAATCTTAGTAGAATTGTATGTTGTATGGATTTTTCTATAATTGTTGCATTTTTTATTGCGTCCAAGCTAGCTTCTTTATATGCTGTAATTAGTCCACTTGTTCCCAAGAGTACTCCACCAAAATATCGAACCACAATTATTATGATGTTGGTAAGATTGAATGAATTTATTTGACCCAATATCGGTTTGCCTGCTGTATTTGATGGTTCGCCATCGTCAAATGAACGAAATTCACTTCTATTTTGACCAAATACATAGGCATAACATATATGTCGCGCATTCCAATGTTCTTTTTTGAATTTTTGGAGAATCTGTTTGCTTTCGTCTAAACTGTTGATGGGTATAGCAAAGGACAAAAACTTACTCCCTTTATCTTTGTATATGCCTTCTGAATTAGATTCAATTGTTTTATAACTACTCATAAATCTTTGTTTTCAAACACTCCAATCCCAAATAGCGCAAAATCATATTTTACAGGGTCATTATAGTCAAATGTTTTTAAAATATTAGTGATTTCAATAACAGCCTTCATATCATTTTGATTTCTTTTGAGTAGACCTAGTTTTCTGCTAATATTCCCAGTATGAACATCCAATGGTAGTAATAATGCTGAAGTCGGTATTGTATTCCAAATGCCGAAATCGACACCATGTTCATCCTTTCGAACCATCCATCTCAAAAACATATTGAGTCGCTTGGCACTTGAGTTTTTGCTTACATTAGATAGGTGCTTTTCGCTTCGAATCATATGGGGAGTTGAAAGAAAAATACTTCTGAAATAAGCCAAAGCATTGATGATGGAATTGTTTTGTTCAAATCCTACTTGAAACACTCGTTCCATACCTTGGTGATGTAAATATATATTTTGTAAGGATTGGATAAAAAACTTTAAATCAGAGGTGTTAAATGTGCGATGTGCAAATTTTTCAATCGAATTCAAATCTTTACTTGTTGCCGAAACCACAAAGTCGTATGGTGAATCATCAAGTAAACTCATCAATGTCTTTGCATTCTTGATAATTCCAGTTCTTTTTCCCCATGCAATGCTGGCTGTTAGAAAACCTGCAATTTCAATATCCTCTTTTTTTGAAAATCGATGTGGAATTTGTATCGGATCGCTATTGATAAATTCAAAATTATTATATTCCTCTACTTTTTTATCGAGATAAAATTTGAGATTGTTTTCAATATGGCTATCTATCATTTTAGTGTAATCATTGCTTTACCGTTTTTACAACAACCCAATTGTTTTTTTCATTAAAATCAATCAGTTTTAATCCGTTTTTAATGGCTTCAGCTTCTATTAACGCTATGTCTTCTTTGTAAAACCCACTCATATACAGTTCCCCACCACATCCTAAGCAGTCAGCATATTTGCCCATATCGGCAAGAAGAATATTGCGATTGATATTCGCTAATATAATATCAAAGCTCATTCCCTTAAGCAGTTCTGCACCTCCTAATTTTACCTCAATTCCAGAAATCTTGTTTAATGCTATGTTTTCTATAGAGTTTTCAATGCACCAGCTGTCAATGTCGATAGCCATAAGTTTGCTTGATCCTCTCATTGCAGCTAAAATTGCTAAGACTGCTGTTCCACACCCCATGTCCAATACTATTTTATTAGTAAAGTCAGACTTTAGTATCTCTCCGATAACCAAACTCGTTGTTTCATGATGACCTGTACCAAATGACATTTTTGGGTCAATTGTAATATCGTATTTAGCTGAAGGAATGTCTTTATGGAAAGAACTATGAATAACACAATCATTACCTATTACTATAGGCTGGAAAAAATTTTTCTCCCATTCTTCATTCCAGTTTTTAGGCTCAATTTTTGTCGTTTTATATTGGATGTGTGATGGGGTCGAAAATTCGGCAATAAATGCTTGTAGTTTTGTGTCGTCAAAATGGAGTGATGGAACATATGCTTCCAAACCATTTTCATTGTTGATAAAACTTTCAAAACCAATTTCACCCAATTCATTTGCAAGTATATCAGCAATATATTCTTCAAATGGTGTTATTTGAAAGTCTACTTTTATATATTCCATGTTCTCAAATTCGTTAAATATGATAAATTAATTGCTTGTAATAAGTTAATATGAGGTTTTTCTTTGTAATTTCGCTTTTTGTGTGCAGTAAGTACACCATCTTACTTTACAAAAGTAGATAATTTTAAGAAATAATCTTTGATATTACTCTTTTTATATTTTATCTGCTTTTTGGCATAATTATTGTCAATTGTTAAGTAACCCAATTTTCAATCAACCAACTTAAAATAAAGGAGGAATTTATTATGAAACGGACAACTATATTTATTAGCCTTTCATTCCTACTGGTAGCTGTTAGTTATGCTCAGTCTGGTAATGATGTTGACGACATCTATTACAATCCTAACAAGGATAAAACGACTCAGAGTCAAACTCAAAGTTTATCTTCTCCAAAGTATAAAAATGGAGCTAAAGAGATAATCTATGTTGACAAAAATCAAAAAAACAGTAATGCTCAAAAGCAAAACTATGATGTGCAGTCAAATTATGATCCTGATCAATACAACAATCAGTATTCAAATCAGAATCAAAATAATAACCAAAACCAAAATGGAAATATCAATCAACAATATGCTGGTCAAAATCAACAAGTTGATGAGTCAAACTTAGAGTATTCGGGACGTTTACGTCGTTTTCACAATCCTAAAAAAGTAATAATTGTGGATGATGCAACAACTAACGATATTTACATCATCGATGACTATAGAGGCAATGTATATGTGAATTCATATTCTAGTTGGTCTAGTCCCTATTGGAATGGATACAACAATTACTATGGTAATGCATGGGGATATAATTCATGGTATTCACCCTATTATTATGGATACTATTCTCCATGGAACTATGGATACAGTTGGGGATGGGGATATAATTCATGGTATTCACCCTATTATTATGGATATTATTCTCCATGGAGTTATGGATATGGATATTATGGTCATCATCATCATCATTACAATAATTGCTGGAATAATTCATATTATAACGGAGGATATAGTCATCATTATAACTATTCCAATTACGATAGTTTCCGCCAAAGTTATAACTACAATAGGGTAGGGTCATCAGATATTGGTAATTATCGTTCTTCAGCCAATTCTACCACCTCAAATCGATTCAACAATTATAGAAATTCATATTCAGGAGCAAACAGTTCGTATGTTAATGTAGGTGGTAGAAGTACACGAGGTGAATTCTCAGGCTCTTCTGATTCAAGATCCTATGGACGAGGAAATCAACAAGTAAATAATTCTAATTATAGTAGTAACTATTCTCGTAGCATGAATGGATATGGTTCTCAAGGATCAAATATCAACACACAATCTAGAACCGGATATAGCTCTTCAACAGTGCAAACAGGAGGAAGTGATATGAATCGTGGTAGAACTTCTTATTCTACAGGTACTAGCTCTTCGTATAATAGTAGTAACCCAAGTAGTAACTATTCACGTGGAAGTAACTACAGCTCTTCACCTAATACAAATTCTTCGGGTTCGAACGGCTATAGTGGTTACAGTAGAGGGTCATCATACAGTGGTGGAGGAGGCTATTCAAGTGGTCCTTCTAGAAGTACCTATTCGGGAGGGAATTCGTCAAGTTCTTACTCAGGTGGTGGATACTCTGGTGGTGGATACTCTGGTGGTGGATACTCTGGTGGTAGTCGTAGTAGTGGTGGATATTCTGGAGGTGGTGCAAGTTTTTCAGGAGGTGGAGGTCGTAGTAGCGGTGGTTTTTCTGGTGGTGGAGGAGCTGGCTTCTCAGGTGGAGGATCACGTGGCGGTGGTGGTAGAAGATAATCAGATGAGCTTGTTTTTAATTTGGAATTATGTGAGATAATAAACAACTTTTAAATTTTAAAAAAATGAAAAAAATATATATAACGTCGTTTTTCGTAAGTGTAACCATGATGTTGGTAGCTCAAACGGAATTTGATGCTCAAAAACTGATGCAAACCGATATCTATGGAACCGCTAGATATATGGGTTTGGCTGGTGCCATGGGTGCTTTGGGAGGTGACGCATCTGCAATAAAAGATAATCCTGCCGGCCTTGGAGTATATAGAAAGAGTGAAATTACTGCCACCTATGATTTGATGACTCAAGGCAGTTCATCTGAATGGAACAGCAAATACCAATTGAATGGAGGAATGTTTAGGACCTCGATGAATAATTTTAACTTTGTCATTTCATCTAATTCAAATGCCAGTTCTGGTTTAATATCCTCTAATTGGTCGTTTAGTTACAACCGTATAAAGAATTTTAATCGTGAAATCAAATTATCAACTTTGGATTATAATAGTCCCACATCATTAACAGATTATATTGTTAATCAATCGGGTAACTTTTCAGAATCTGATGTCCAAAGAAAATTTGACAATAATGGTTATCTAACCTACAATCCCTATTTACAAAATCAAATTCAGTGGTTGCCCATTATGGCGTATTCGACATATTTAATTAATCCAGTTTATAATTTAGATAGTACTTTTAGTAATTGGGTTTCTTGTTTAGATAATAATCAACATGTAATACAAACATACAATCTTGTTGAGCAAGGATATTTAGATGAATATTCACTTGGTTGGTCAGCTAATTTTGATAATAAACTTTACTTTGGTGTGACAGGAAATATTAAATCTTTAAAATATACTAAATATGGAAATTATCAAGAGGATTTTGGAAGTTCTTTGGGTTTTAATCTGTGTGATACTTCAGTGACTAGTGGAATGGGACTTGGACTTAATATTGGCTTAATTTATAAACCAAGCAATTTTATACGCTTTGGATTATCGATTCATAATCCAATCCCTACATTTTACTCACTTAATAGAGAACATTATACTTCATTGTACTCAACGTTGAAAGATTCTAAAGATTCTATCTATAACTTCATTGAGGACTCCCCATTAGGAAGCTTTGATTTTAGGCTTAGTGACCCTATGAAAATAAATGCAAGTGTAGCTTTTGTTTTTGGTAAGTTTGGTTTGTTAAGTTTAGAATATAATTTCGTGAATTTAAAAGAAATGCAATTTCTTGATATTAACAGATCATCAACAGGTTATCAATTTGAGAATATTAATATTAAAACCAATCTTAATAACCTGAATACATTGAAATGTGGTTTGGAAATTAAATTAAATGAAAATCTGGCATTAAGAGGGGGATATTCATTTTCTTCTGCAGCAGTGAAGGATGAAGCAAAGAAAGTGTTACCTACTAACTCTAAGGAAGCTAATCCTGAGTATTTTATACATAACTATTCAAATTCTTATTCTTGTGGAATCGGGTATCGAAATTCAGGATTTTTTATTGACTTTGGTTATGTGTTAAAAAATATAGGCGAGACCTTTACTCCGTATAATTTTAAAGATGTAACTCAAGCCAAGGTGTTGACTTTTTATAGAGACATAGTCTTAACTGTTGGTTTAAGATTTTGATTGGTTATTTATTGGATTTTTTTATAATATAGAAATGGGAGGTTCGCTAAAATGTGCCTCCCATTTTCTTTTGTAGTTGTAATTTACTCACATATTTATCATTTGTCTATTCCCCCCAAAAGCAGTACCTTTGCAATTTTAACCAATAAAAAATCATTATACGTTTTTGTAAACTAATGAATGATTCAATGAAGGTAACCCTCACTTATAATGGTTCAAATGATTTTAAAAACATTGGAACTAAAATGAAATCGAATTACACATTTTCTATTGCGTAATTTGAGTTAAATAAAATATATTTTTTTCAATCAATATCATGAGTTTAAATTCTGAAATCCAACGCCGTAGAACATTTGCTATTATCAGTCACCCCGATGCAGGAAAAACAACACTTACAGAAAAGTTACTTCTTTTCGGTGGTGCTATTCATGTGGCTGGAGCTGTAAAATCAAATAAAATCAAAAAAACAGCTACATCCGACTGGATGGAGATTGAGAAACAAAGGGGAATATCGGTGGCTACATCTGTGATGGGATTTGAATATCGTGATTATAAGATTAATATTTTGGATACTCCCGGTCACCAGGATTTTGCAGAAGATACCTACCGAACCCTCACAGCAGTGGATAGTGTTATCATTGCAGTAGATACAGCTAAGGGTGTTGAAGCTCAAACACGAAAACTGATGAGCGTTTGTCGTATGCGAAATACACCTGTGATGATTTTTGTAAATAAGATGGATCGTGAAGGTAAAGATCCATTTGATTTGTTGGATGAGTTGGAAGCGGAACTTGGAATAAATGTTCGTCCACTTAGTTGGCCCATAAACATGGGAGCCTCTTTCAAAGGTGTTTATAATATCTACAAAGAAAATTTAGATTTATATACCCCCAATAAGCAGACTATCAGTGAATCTGTTGCTTTTTCGGATATCAATAGTCCTGAGTTGGAGAAGTTTGTGGGTCAGAATGATGCTGATAAACTCCGCGAGGATATGGAGTTGATTAATGGTGTTTATTCCGAATTTGATACAGATAAATACTTAGCCGGACAGTTGGCACCTGTGTTTTTTGGCAGTGCACTTAATAATTTTGGAGTGAAGGAATTGTTGGACTGTTTTGTTGAGGTAGCACCATCACCACGTCCAATTAATACATTGGAACGTGCTGTGGATCCCTACGAAGAGGCATTTTCTGGATTTGTTTTTAAGATTCATGCCAATATGGATCCAAATCATAGAAGTTGTATCGCATTTGTCAAAATATGTTCAGGAAAATTTGAGCGTAATGTGAATTACAAACACATTCGCCATAATAAGTTGATGCGTTTTTCTAGTCCTACAGCCTTTATGGCTCAGAAGAAGGAAACTGTAGATGAGGCTTTTGCAGGTGATATTATAGGATTGCCAGATACTGGAAATTTCAAAATTGGTGATACGCTTACAGCAGGAGAATTATTACATTTCAAAGGGATACCTAGCTTTTCTCCAGAAATGTTTAAATACATCGAGAATGCTGATCCTATGAAAACTAAACAACTGGAAAAAGGTGTTAATCAGTTAATGGATGAAGGTGTAGCACAATTGTTTGTCAACCAATACAACGGGCGCAAAATCATTGGCACAGTAGGTCAGTTGCAATTTGAAGTTATTCAATATCGATTATTACATGAGTATGGTGCTCAATGTCGATGGGAACCAATATCATTATATAAGGCTTGCTGGATAAAAAGTGATGATCCAAATGAACTTGATAATTTCAAAAAGCGGAAAGCACAATATATGGCTAAAGACAAAGATGGAAGAGATGTCTTTTTGGCCGATTCAGGTTATGTACTTCAAATGGCACAAAGTGATTTCTCTAAAATTCAATTCTATTTTACCTCTGAATTTTAATTTGAATATATATTTAATTATCAATACATGTTATTAAACATCTAATTTTCAGCTAAAAAATTGTAGTTTAATTGCACTTTTTAGGTCAGTTTTTATTATATTTGAAAATATCATAAACCTTAAAAATCTTTTATCATGAAACCAATTAAGTATATACTTGCTGTTTTATCTACCATGCTTTTGAATAATGTTTATTCAAAGCCCGTGATTTCAAGAGTAGCTTCATCGGTTAACAATTCATATGTCATATATGTTTGTATCATCTTGGTTATACTTGGAGGTCTATCAGTGGTAGTGTATGTAATGTTTAAAAAGGACTCCACTATTCAAGATTCAAATTCTGATCCTATTTGGAATTCAAAATTTTTAAACGATTATTCTGATGATGTGTTTTATCTTATGCAAGAGGCATGGAAAAGCAGAGATTTATCTCCGGTTAGACATTTGATGACTGATCAAATGATATCTGATTATCAGGCACATTTTGATTTAATGAGGCAAAATGGTGAAGTAAATGTGATTAAATTAATTGAAATTCATCAGATTCAAATCATACCGGATCATCAAGGCAATGAATCTGCTCATTTAAGCTATACTGCAATTGTAGATGGTTCGATGGTGGATGCAGGGTTTAATGAATTTACAGGTGAAGCTGTATATAATGGTGATTTGGAACTTGATTATTTCAAAGATTTCTATCATTTTATTAGAGTGGAAGATAGATGGATACTTGAGTTTATTGATAAATCCAATTTAGAACATAAAATAATTGGATTTAATATGCATACAGAAAAAAATTCCAAGCATAAATAGTCAATGTATTGCACTTTGTTTGATGTTAATCTATTTTACTGAATTTATATAGGCTAAATGAGGGTTTGATTTGTTAATATTTGTGGTATATAAAATGCTCTTTTATGGATATAATACAAGCTTTGAAAAATAGAAGACATGAACTAGGTATTACACAGGAAGAATTGGCAGATATTGCTGATGTTGGTTTACGAAGTCTTAAGGCAATCGAAACAGGTAATGCCAATCCTACACTTGATACCTTGAATAAAATTGCAAATGTAATGGGTATGGAGGTGAAACTTGAAGCAATAAGTAAATTTCAAAACATTAAATAGTGTATTTATGTGCACTTTTCACTATTATAAATGGGTGATATTCAAATAAAATCTTGTCCTGGTACTTTATCTGATGCTTGTGTCAGCTATAGTAATAGTTGTTTAAAAAGTGTATTTTTTGGTAAAAAGGTAAACCACATTTTACATTTTGAATTACCGAAAACTAAAGAATGTTTGGTAAAAGAGCAGGATAATACACTATTTGGTGATTGCATATATAAAATAGAGCAAATAAAGAACAAATTGTTTCTAACATTAGATGAATCGAAAGCAACCCATTATTTAAAAACATCTAATGTTGCTTTTGATACTTCCTTTGATATTCTTGCCAATGAACATCTTACTATGCAAATCGCAGCTCAAGTATATAGTATGAATGTTTCTCCTAATGCTTTGATTTGGTTCAAAGATGGACAAATGGCATATATTACGAAAAAATGTGATTACATATCAGACGGTTCAAGATTAAAAAAATTGACTGTTGATTCATTAATTGATTCAAATGTTTGCATTTCTTTTGAAGAACTTGCAACTTTAATAAGATTAAATCTACCAGCTTGGCGAATTGAAATTGAAAAATTTTTCTCAATAGTAATTTTTCATTATTTGTTCGGAAATGGTGCATATAGAGAAAACTTATTTTCTTTTATCCAGAGTCAATTGGGTGATTTGATTCTAAGTCCTGCCTACAATTTAATAAACACTTCTTTACATCAACCATTGACTTCCTCTCCAGTTGAAGGTTTATTTACAGATGATTTTATATCCAAAGAATCCAAGCAAAGTGGCAAAATACACAAAAATGATTTTGTTGAATTTGGAAAGAGAATAGGTGTTCTCGAAAAACGAATTTATAAGATTTTGCAACCATTTTTGGAGTTTCAACCCAAAGTGGAGCTCCTTATTAGTAATTCATTCATCAGTAATTCAATGAAGCGAAATTACCTTTTAAACTATAATACAAAGCTAAATTATTTAACTATGCAGCTATCTACTATTGAACAGATTTCAATTAAGGCAGCAAGCCCCAGTAATTTAATTATTCCATTTAACGACTTATAGTTTATAAAATATGAGAGGGTTATTTTGCATATTTCTACTTGTAATTTCAAATACTTTTATGACTTTAGCTTGGTATGGTCATTTGAAATTCTCTCAATTTCCACAATTTGCTAAAATTGGAATTGTATCCATCGTACTTATCAGTTGGGGAATTGCATTCTTTGAGTATATCTTTCAAGTTCCTGCTAATCGACTTGGATTTGTTGAAAATGGTGGACCTTTTAATATGTGGCAGTTAAAAGTGATTCAGGAAATTATTTCGTTAGTAACGTTTTCATTGTTTGTAGTCTTTGTTGTCAAAACAGAAACATTTAGATGGAATCATGCAGTTGGATTTATTTTTTTAGTGTTAGCTGTATATTTTATATTTAAAAAATAATTGATATAAAATTTCACTGCAACACTTGTTGAAAACTTTGAGAAAGTATACCCGAAACAAGTCAAATTCAACTTGTCTGATCCAAATAAAAACATTAATTTTGCGCCAATTTGTGCCTACCAAAAAAACATACGAAGTTTAATAATTATTTTTATTCAATTTTATAGATTACTTATCTAAAAATCAATTCAAAACATAATATAATACAATCTACTATATAATTTTATGCAAGAGTTCAAACCCCTACATTTGGTTCTAGAAGATGGAACTGTTTTCAAAGGTAAGTCGTTTGGTTACGAAAAAGCAGTAGCCGGAGAAGTAGTTTTTAATACGGCCATGGTTGGTTATCCTGAGAGTTTAACTGATCCATCATATTCAGGACAGATTTTGGCAGTAACATTTCCATTGGTGGGCAATTACGGTGTTCCTAATGATACAATACAGAATGGACTATCTACCTTTTATGAATCGGAAAAAATCCAAGCAGCTGGCTTGATTATTTCCGATTTTTCATTTGAATACAGTCATTGGAATGCAGGTAAAAGCCTGAGTGAATGGTTGAAAGAGAATAAAACTCCAGGTATCTTTGGTGTGGATACTAGAGAGCTTACAAAACTTGTACGTGAAAAGGGAACGATGCGAGGAAAATTTGTTTTTCCAGACGGAGATGATACTGATTTTATTAATCCTGATGATGAAAATCAGGTGGCTAAAGTAAGTTGTAAAGAAGTAATCACTTACGGTCAAGGAAAACACAAAGTATTGCTAGTTGACTGTGGTGTGAAACACAATATTATTCGTTGCCTGCTCAATCGCGATACCACTGTTATTAGAGTGCCTTGGGATTATGACTTCAACCATATTGAGTTTGATGGATTATTTATTTCAAATGGTCCTGGAGATCCAGAATACTGTCAGGATACTGTAAGACACATCCAAACAGCAATGAAAACAGGCAAGCCTATTTTCGGAATTTGTATGGGTAATCAATTACTTTCAGTAGCAGGTGGTGCAAAAACATACAAACTGAAATATGGACATCGTAGTCACAATCAGCCAGTTCAATTGGTTGGCTCACAGCGTGCTTTTATTACGTCCCAGAATCATGGTTTTGCAGTAGATACTACCACTATGTCTTCAGATTGGGAACCTCTTTTCATCAATATGAATGATAATACCAATGAAGGAATTCGCCATAAAACGATGCCTTGGTTCTCTGCACAATTCCACCCTGAAGCTGCATCTGGTCCTACTGACACCGAATTCTTATTTGATGTCTTTATCAATACACTTTCAGGTTTTGAAAAAAGCATTCCCGAAATGATTGAACAAGAATTGAATTCACGATTAAAGACCGTCCATGAAGATAAACAAATCAATAAAGGGGAAATTAAAAAAGTATTAGTACTCGGTTCAGGTGCTCTTAAAATTGGTGAAGCGGGAGAATTTGATTACTCTGGTTCCCAGGCATTGAAAGCCCTCAAAGAGGAGGGAATAAGTACTGTATTAATCAATCCTAATATAGCTACAGTTCAAACCTCTGAAGGAATAGCAGATAAAGTTTATTTCTTGCCAGTAACACCCGATTTTGTAGAAAGAGTAATTGAAAAGGAGCGTCCAGATGGTGTATTCCTTTCATTTGGAGGGCAAACAGCTTTAAATTGTGGAGTAGCATTGTATAAAAATAAGATATTTGAAAAATACAATGTGAGAGTTCTTGGTACGCCAGTCCAATCAATTATTAATACCGAGGATCGTGAAATATTCAACCAAAAGCTTTCTGAAATTGATGTGAAATACATTAAAAGCGAAGCTGTAACTACTTTGGAAGATGCTACACGTGCTGCTAACGAATTGGGTTATCCAGTGATAGTGCGTGCTGCTTATGCATTAGGTGGTCTGGGTAGTGGGTTTTGCGACAATGATGAAGAATTGAAAACCCTTGTTGACAAAGCATTTGCATATTCTCCTCAAGTATTGGTTGAAAAATCACTCAAAGGATGGAAAGAAATAGAATATGAGGTGGTACGTGATAAATATGACAATTGTATCACAGTATGTAATATGGAAAACTTTGATCCGCTAGGAATTCATACTGGAGAAAGTATAGTTGTAGCTCCTTCTCAAACATTGACAAATAGTGAATATCACAAATTACGAGAATTAGCAATTCGTATCATTCGTCATATTGGTATAGTAGGTGAATGTAATGTGCAATATGCTTTCGATCCATTTTCGGAGGATTATCGAGTGATAGAGGTGAATGCTCGCTTGAGCCGTTCGTCAGCACTGGCTTCTAAAGCTACTGGCTACCCATTAGCTTTTGTCGCTGCAAAATTAGGATTGGGATATGGATTGCCCGAATTAAAGAATTCAGTAACCAAAGAAACTTCTGCCTTCTTTGAACCTGCTTTAGATTATATTGTCTGCAAGATTCCTAGATGGGATTTAGGTAAGTTCCAAGGTGTATCTCGCTTGTTGGGAAGTAGCATGAAGTCTGTTGGTGAGATTATGTCTATTGGACGCAATTTTGAAGAAGCTTTCCAAAAAGGCTTACGTATGATAGGACTTGGTATGCATGGCTTTGTAGCTAATAAAGACTTCTATGTGGAAGATTTAGATGCTGCACTTAATCAACCAACCGACAGACGTGCTTTTTACTTGGCTCAGGCTTTGCATAGTGGTTACTCTGTTGATAGACTTCATGATTTGACAAGAATTGATCGTTGGTTCCTTCATAAATTGAAATCCATTGTGGATAAGGAGAGCGAGTTAGAATCATACAATGCTATCAATGAATTGCCAGATAGCTTGTTGCGTAGAGCCAAAGAAATGGGATTTTCTGATTTTCAAATAACACGATTGGTCACTAAATGTGAGCCTAATGATGTTGAAGAGTTAAATAAAATAACTCGTGCTAATCGAATTGCAAGAGGAATTTTACCTGTAGTGAAGCAAATTGATACATTGGCAGCCGAGTATCCCGCGCAAAC
>Ga0233425_10005484_pt1 | contig 19984 bp, 19 predicted proteins | sample Watercolumn_Towu_2_FD_181712 | JGI IMG/M metagenome (GOLD analysis project Ga0233425, IMG submission 181712) | Freshwater microbial communities from Lake Towuti, South Sulawesi, Indonesia - Watercolumn_Towuti2014_140_MG | ecosystem: Environmental > Aquatic > Freshwater > Lake | place... | reverse complement strand
CTCTTGATCACTTCTTTCGCCTTCCCCTCCAATTCCTTTTCCATCTGCTCTCGTGTCTTTTTCATGGCTACTCCTTTCAATTTTCCCCTATTTTCTCACCCCTTTGCCCCAAAGTTAAGATGCACCCAAGTTGGCGTAATAAGTGCTCTCATGCCTCGGTAAAGTGCGCAGTCAATGCAGCATATTGCGCCTCTGTAAGCTCTCCACGTAGAACGACCTTTCGTTTCACCTTCCTCCGGTCTTCACGAAAAGTTTGTTTTATAGTCAGTAGAATGTCGCTGCCTGGCGCAGGGAAACATTTTTGGTAACTGCTCACCGATCGGCCTCCGGCGGGGGTTGAACCCCCCGCCTGAGATACGAAGCCGTCTGAAGACGGCTAAAAAACGTCTCCAGCCCGCTTTCGCGAAGCACCCTTATAGGGCAGCGGGCTTCGCAATCTCAGCCGGTGGATTCATCCACCGGCGACGCGGCGAGAAGTCTCCTGGCTGAGCAGTTACTTTTTTTTTTACCCAGGAAATAGCTTCTCATACACCTCCGGGCAATACTTCTGCACCATCGCGCTGGAAAGCCCGTTCTCCTTGCAGATCTCGGCGTAAAGGTCGGCGCTGGGACGCTTGCGGCGCACCTGGGTGACGGGATCCAACTCCCATAGGCCGAAGCGTTGGCTCCAGCCGCGTTCCCACTCGAAATTGTCCACCTGCGACCAATGGAAGTAGCCCTTGACCGGCCAGTTGAAATTAACCGCGCGCCACATCTGGTGCACGTGCTGGGCAATATAGCGCGGCCGGATGTGGTCATCGGCGCACTCGATACCGTTCTCGCTGATGATCAGCGGCAGGTTCGGATAAGCTTTCACAGCCCATTTGATCGTTGTGAACATCCCCTCCGGTGTGTTGGCGTTGAAGCCGGTGTCGCTCAGGTCAGAGCCCTGAGGATAGTAACTGCGCCCAAATAGCTCACCGGGCCGGCGCAGGTCGAAGGTCACGGTGTCCACCGAGTAATAATTTAAGCCCAGGTAATCCTGCGTACCTTTTACTTCGGGGAGGCGAATTTTCCCTATGGGCGTGCGCATCACGCCGGTGCTGATCGCCGTCGGGAAGGCGATGTTGATGGCGTTGAAGTGGATATTGCGCTCCAGCCGGTCGAGTGGCGACCAGTTGCGTGCCGCGACCGCAGGCCGGAAGTGCAGCGCATAGCCGACGCGTGCCTCGGGCTGGATTTCATGGATGAGGCGGTAGGCCGCGGCGTGTGCGCGTGCCAGGTTGGACTCGACGCGCAGCGCCAGGCGCAGATCGTGTTTACCCGGCGGGAAATCCCCACTAACATATCCACTCAAGGCGTAGGCGTTCGGTTCGTTGATCGTACACCACAGTGAACAATAGTCTTTTAGCGCATCCACCACCTTGTGCGTGAATTTCTCGAAGAGCGGGAGGACGGCCTCGGTCTCCCAGCCGCCCAATTCGCCGAGCCATATCGGGTCGGAGAAGTGGTGCAGCGTGACCATCGGCGTCATGCCGCGGGCATGCAGGCCGCGCAGCATTTGGCGGTAACGATCCAACGCCTCTTCGTCCCAGCGGTCGGGTGCGGGCTGGATGCGGCTCCACTCGACCGAGAAGCGATGGGCGTTCTGCCCGGCATCGGCAGCGCGCTCGAAATCCTCCTGCCAGCGACCGCCCCACCAGTCGCAGGCCAGGCCGGATTTGTTGCCGTTGATGATGCGCCCCTCCTCCCGTTCCCATGCCCACCAGTTGTTGTTCGTGTTGTTTCCTTCGACCTGATGAGAGGCGGTGGCGGTTCCCCAGAGAAAGCCTTTTGGGAAATGATAGGTTGCGGTTGGCATATTAACTCCAGGTCTCACAAGTGTAGAAGTCTTACAGGTCTGACATGTCCGACTTATCAGACTTGTCCGACTTGTACGACGGTTTTATTCCGAGCAAGGTATGCAAGATATAGTACTACTGAACCTGCCACAGCGGCGTTGAGCGATTCGACCTGGCCTCGCATAGGCAGGCGCAGCAGGAAATCACATTTGGACTTGACCAGCGGGCGGATACCCTCGCCCTCGCTGCCGACCACGATGCCGAGTGCGCCATCCAACCGGACTTCGGAAGGGCTGCGCGAATCCGATCCTTCGTCCAGCCCAACGATCCACGCCCCGGCATCTTTCAGCGCGTCGATGGCTTGCGCCAGGTTGGTTTGTGCGACAAGGGCGTGTTCGCTGGACCCCGCCGAGGCGCTGACGACGGCCGGCGTCACCTCCGCCGCGCGATGGGAAGGGATGATTACGCCGTGCACGCCTACCGCCTCCGCCGTGCGGAGCAGCGTGCCCAGGTTCTGCGGGTTTTGCAGCGTATCCAGGATCAGGGCAAAGAGCGGTTCGCCGCGCTTGCGGGCATTTTCGAGAATATCGTCCAGCAGCATATATGGATAGCCACTGACCTCCAGCGCCACGCCCTGGTGCGCATCCGAGAGCTTATCCAGCCGGGCGCGCGCCACGCGCTCGATGGGTATCTTGCGCTGGTTTGCCAGTTGCAGAATCTTGGCAAGTTGTCCCTTTTCCTGAGCACCATCGGCGATTTGCAAGCGAAAAACATCGCGCCGTTTGGCGCGCAATATCTCGTAGACCGGGTTGCGTCCGTAGATGAATTCTCTCATGAGCTATCTGCGAATGACGAACACTCCCTCACAGGGAGAAACCTGGCTATATTCTACCTTGAAGCCCGCCCTTTCCAAAGCTGGAATGGCTTCTTCGGCCATCCAGTAATATTCATCCTCCCATTCGCCGTCTACGGCGCGTTTGACATCTTCCAGTGCTTGCGCATCGGGGAAGGCGATGTCACCAATGACGATCCAGCCAGCCGGGGTCAGGTGGGCGGCGAGTTCCTTGAGTATGCGGACCTTTTCAGCCAATTCGAAATGGTGAAAAACGTAGGCTGAGATGATGCGGTCGAAGGAACGGTTCAATTCGGGAGGCAGAGCGGTACGAAGATCGTGCAGGTAGAAGTGTGCAGCGGGTAGTTTCTCGCCTCCTTTGGCAAGCATCGGCGCCGAGAAATCCGTGCACCATAACTCACAACCCAACGCGGCGAATCGGATGGCGAGGTTCCCTGTGCCAGCGCCCAGGTCAAGCACTTGCATGCCCGGTTGAACCTCTGCCAAGGCTACCACCTTTTGTATTACAGCCTGGTAGCCATAGAAAGGGAACTGATCAACGGCAACGGATTGGTCATAAGTCTCAGCCCAAGCGTCGAATTCCCCGGACGAATTTTGTGTATTCACGGTTTCATACCACCGTTACACCTCACCTGCCCAGTGCACCCACTTGGCACCCGCGGCGCGGGCGGCGTTGGCGAGGCGCCTGTCGGCAGTCCAGAAGTCTGCGTTCAACCGTTCGGCGAGAGCAAGATAGAGCGAATCGTAGACTTTCGATTGGCCAATGGCCTCCGCCCAATCCAATGCGCGCTGACAGAGGTCTTTGTCCAGAGGGACAACTTCCACGCGAAGATCGAAAAAGTCGTCAATGGCATCATGTGCTCGGGGAGGGGTAATTTCCTTTCGGTATACGTATTGCCGAATTACCGAAACCACCTCTGCTTCCCAAAAGGCTGGAGCGAAAATGGAAGCATATTCTTCATGCCACTTTTCCAAGAGGGCAAGGTAAATAACGGAGTCTGCGAGACGAACCACTGCTCGTGCAGCGATATTGGCATCAATGACGATTTTCTTTGAGGCTCTCAATTGCGGCAAGTAACTCATTATCCCGCTCCTCTCGCATTTGATTGATCAATTCTACTGTATCAAGTTCGATTGGTTTGCCGCCGCGTTCGCGCAAAATAGCTTCGTGATGTTTTCTGATACGGGCGAAAACTTCTTTCTGCCGGTCGCGTTCTTCTTCTCTCGCAACCACATACTCCACAACTGCTTCCCTTACAACATGAGATATGCTGCGGCCTTCGCGCGCGGCAATCTCTGCCAGCTTCTTGTGCTGTTCAGGTTCGAGCAGGATTTGGGCACGATACTTGTATCCTTGGGACATGGCTCACCTCTTGCGGAATTATACACCTGCGCAGGTGTAGGCGTCAATCGATTGCGGTTAGACCCCAACCAGCGTCTTCAAGAGCGACAGTGTTTCTGCCTTTCCTCCCATCCCGTTCTCGCCGCCCGGCCCCACGCAGGAGGGACAGCCATCCTCGCAGGAGCACTCGCTCACCAGCTCCAGCGCCTGCCTCAGGAGTTCGGCGTGCATCTCGAACAGTTTCTGGCTGAAGCCAATGCCTGCCGGAACGAGATCGTATAAAACCGCCGATGGCTGGGGAAAGGCTTCCGATTGCACCGGCTCGACATGAGTTCCCAAGTCGCCGGGATCGCACATCAGGAAGAGCAGCGCCAGGTTGCCGAGGGCGTAAGCCAGCCCAGCCAATCCGCTGCGGATGCGCACATTGGCCTCAACCTTTTGGTGGCATTCGGTGCAGAGCGTGGTCAGGTTGCCGGGATCGTTTGCCCTGGTGCGAACATTCTCCAGCGAGTAGCTGGCTTCTCGGAGTGCGAAGTCTCCAGACTTCGCTCCAAAGTCTGGAGACTTTGGATTCCTGACTTCTCGGAGTGCGATTTCCCCAGGCTTCGTTCCTAAGTCTTGCCTTTCCAGGGCGCTTCGCGAAGACGTTGAAGTCCGCATGAAATATCGGAATGGAATCTTATGGTGAACAGCATGCTGTCTGCCATTCGACTCAACACGTCCACAGACCTGGCAACGGTAGCTGTCACGTTGGCGAACGGCTTCCCGGATACGGTTCCAGCCCGGCCCGTAATCGTTGGGCGCGTTCGTCCACAAGCCTTCCTTGCTCAGTTGTTCCACCGTCTCATCGGAGATCGAGAGCCAGTAGCCGGTGGTTTGCAGGTCAGTGGGCGGCAGGTCGAGCGGCTCCTCGCCCAGGTTCTCGCGTGAGTACCAACGCAGCTTGCGGAAGCCGGTTACTTGTGTGGTGACTTGCAGTTCGCCCCAGCCTTTGGCGTGGGTGGCGGGTGGCGAGGAACGAGTGACGGGGGACGGGTGGCGAGGGACAAGTGACCCCTCGCCTACGTTCGGGGCAGGCGGGCGACGAGTGTCGAAGATGGTTTCCTGTTGATGAATCGAAAGCACTTGGATGGTCGTCTGCTTGAGCGGTTCGGTGAAGTAGTCGCTTTCGAGCGGACGCAGGCGGGCGATCTTCTTCTCCCGATCGAGGTCTTCGACGAAGTACTGCCGCGCCTCGTGCAGGTAGACTGCTCCTGGGTGGGTCATCCAGAAGGCGCTTTCTCCATCCACGATACCAATGATGTTAGGGCCATCATTATCTGTAACCTGTAATACGTAACTTTCGGGGGATGCCGAACGCAGGGAAATGTTCGCCGCGGGGTATGAGTCGGCCATCCAGTAGTATTTATCCTGCGAGAGGTGTGCATCGTGGCTCGCGGCGAGAACGTCGAGAAACTCATCCACCGGATTTCCGCCAAAGGTTTCACCGCGAGTGAAGGGTAGCTCGAACATGGCGCAACGCAGGTGGTTGAGCAGGATGAGCAGGTGGTCGGGGTTGATCAGCGCTTGTTCGGGGGAACGACCAAAGAAATAATCAGGATGATGCGCCAGGAATTGGTCTATTGGGTTGGCGGAGGCAATCAGCACCGCCGCAGCCGGTCCGTCGCCGCGGCCGGCGCGGCCAGCCTGCTGCCATGTCGAGGCGATCGTCCCTGGATAGCCGACGAGCAGCGCAGTTTCCAGCCCACCGATGTCTATACCCAGCTCGAGGCCGTTGGTGGCAATGACGAGCCGCACACTGCCATCGCGCAGGCCTTTTTCGATCTCGCGCCGCTGGGAGGGGAGGTAGCCACTACGATACCCCCGAATAGCCAGAGAGTCGAGAGTCGAGAGTCGAGAGTGGTCAGCGCCGCGAATATTCTTTACTTTCGATTCTCCACTCTCTTGCAGGTATTTCAAGATCATCTCCACACTGCGTCGCGAGCGGGCGAACACCACGCCTTGCACACCTGCGACCAGTAAATCCTGCGCCAGGCGGACACTTTCCAGCAGTGAACTCTTGCGCAAGCCAATGGCTTCGTCAAGGACAGGTGGATTGTAGACAAGGAAGTGGCGTTGGCCGCGCCCGGAGCCATCCTGGTCAATCAAACGAACCGGCGCTTCGATCAGCCGCTCGGCCAGTTCCTGTGGATTGCCGATGGTTGCGGAGGTAAGGATGAACTGTGGACTTGCCCCATAGAATTTGGCCACACGTATGAGGCGACGAATGACATTGGCAACGTGCGAACCGAACACGCCGCGGTAGGTGTGCATCTCGTCAATGACCACGAACTTAAGGTTTCGGAAGAATTCGGCCCAGTTGGTGTGGTGCGGCAGGATGCCTGTATGAAGCATGTCTGGATTGGTCAACAGGATGCGGGCGTTCCTGCGGATCTGCGGGCGGTGGGATGGAGGGGTGTCGCCGTCGTAAATAGCAGTATCCAGTGTCCAGTGTTCAGTGTTTGGTGATTGTCGCAAACCTGAACACTGTTCATTGATTACTGAAAACTGGTCTTGTGTTAGCGCTTTGGTGGGGAAGAGGTAGAGGGCGCGCGCTTGCGGATCTGTGAGCAACGTGGCAAGGACTGGCAAGTTGTACGTCAGCGTCTTGCCGGATGCGGTGCCGGTGGCAACGGCCACATGCTCGCCGCGGCGTGCAGCTTCCCAAGCTTGCGCTTGGTGGCTGTAGAACGAAGTGATGCCGCGCGCCGCCAATGATTCGGCCAGGGCGAACGGCAGGTCAGCGGGAAATGGCCTCAAGTCCGAGCCACGCGGCGGGAGGCTCCGCCATGTGGCGAGATTCGGCGCAGTCAACGGGTCCTCTCGCCAGGCGTCGAGCAGCAAATCAAGAGTCATCAGTACCAATTATACCCAGCCAAACCTTGTTTTTCACTTGAGCAGATTGGGGATAGCGGTTACAATCCAACCCACTGCGAATCGAAATGGTAGAGAAGATCATCATCCTGGTCTTGATCGGTCTGCTGACCGGCACCATTACCGCGATCAGCGCGGGCAGCGGGGTGATGGTTGTCGTTCCGCTGCTGGCGGTCATTTTGGGCTACACCATGCACGCCGCCATCGGCACCAGCCTGTTGGTGGACGTGATCGCCTCCATCAATGTGGCCTATAACTACTACCGCTTTGGACGCATCGAGCTGCGTTCCGGCATCTGGCTGGCGGTGGGAGCCATTGTTGGTGCGCAAGCTGGCTCTCACTTGGCGAGTCTCATTCCTCAGGAGGGGCTGCAAGGCGGCTTCAGTGTTTTTACAATCCTCTCAGGGTTGACGTTCTTCTACCGGGCATTCGGAAAACGCAAGCTCAGTTTGCCCAAGTTCCAGTTCAAGACGAATACACGTCGCATTCTGGTTACCATTGCAATTGGCCTGTATATCGGTCTTTCCACCGGGCTTTTCGGCACGGGCGGAGGCGCGACCATCTTGTTGGTGCTGGTCTAGATCATGGATTTCCCCATCCATACCGCCATTGGCACGGCCACAGCGCTCATGGCGATTACCGCCGCCTCCGGCGTGGTCGGCTATACAATCGGAGGACACATTCCCTGGCTGGATGGCATCATCATTGGAGTGGCGGCTATGGCCTCCGGGGCCTGGTTTAGCAAGGCAGCAAACCGCGCCACAGAAAAGGCGCTTAACGCCGCGGTGGGGGCGATTTTCGTGGGCATTGGGGTAGCCATGTTCTTTGTCGAAGGCGGAACAGCAGGCGTGATTCACTCCGTGCAGGCGTTCATAATGTGATCTTTGGCGCAAAGTTTGCCAAATGCACAGGTTGGGATTAGAATGTGTTCAGCTGGTTGTATAAATTGCAAATTTTCCTTTCCAATAGGAGCAATTCAATGAGCATCATCGAAGTAAACCATCTGACCAAGTATTACGGAAAGTCACGCGGCATCGTGGATGTCTCTTTCGCCGAAGAGGAAGGTGAAATCTTCGGCTTCATCGGTCCGAATGGCGCCGGGAAATCCACCACCATCCGCCTGCTTCTCTCGCTGATCCACCCCACCAGCGGCAGCGCCAAGGTCTTTGGCAAGGATGTAAAGACACACGGCCCTGAGATCCGCCGAGACATCGGCTACCTGCCCTCGGAAGTCTTTTACTACGAAGGCATGAAGGTGATTGACCTGCTCAAATATTCCGCCAGTTTCTATGCCAAGGATTGCACCGCGCGCATGCACGAGCTCTCCGAACTGATGGAACTGGAGATGAACCGCCGCATCAGCGACCTTTCGTATGGCAATAAGAAAAAGGTCGGCATTGTCCAGGGCCTGCTGCACAGCCCCAAGCTGCTCTTCCTGGATGAACCGACCGCCGGCCTCGACCCGCTCATGCAGCGCAAGTTCTTCGACCTGATCCGCAAGGAAAATGCGCGTGGCGTGACTGTCTTTTTCTCCTCACACATCCTTGGCGAGGTGCAGCGGCTGTGTACCCGCGTCGGCATCATCCGCGAGGGCAAGATCGTGGAGATATCCGATATCCGCTCATTGCAGAAGAACAATTACAAGAAGGTGCACATCCTCGCCGAGGGGCTGAAGGCCTCCGACTTTGACCTGCCGGGCGTAACCAATGCCCAGGTCGAAGATGGCAGCCTGCGTTTCTTCTTCAAGGGCGATATCAATGCCGTGCTGCACAAGATCAGCGGCATCCAGATCGTCGATGTGACCATCGAGGAGCCGACCCTGGAAGAGATTTTCATGCACTACTACGAATAGGCGGAAATCATGAGCGCAAACATTTATAAACATGAGTTTCACACACGGCTGAGATCGGTGATCGTCTGGTCACTGTCGGTGGCGGCGCTGATCTTATTTTTCTTCTCCCTTTTCCCGGTCTTCAGCGACCAGGCAGCGGAGATGAACAGGTTCCTGGCAAAATACCCACCCCAGTTGTCGGCCGCATTCGGTCTGAACCGGATGGATCTCTCCACCGTGCTGGGATTCTACGGGTTCATACTTATGTTTATCCAGCTCTGCATGGCGATCCAGGCTGGCAACTACGGCTTTGGACTGGTCTCGGTCGAAGAAAATGAAATGACCGCCGACTTCCTGCTGAGCAAGCCGGTCAGCCGGGTGCAGATCCTGACCTCCAAGCTGCTCGCCGCTCTCACCAGCCTGCTCCTGACCGACGTAGTGGTGTGGGTTGCCAGTTTCACGGCGATCCTCGCCTTTCATGGCGAGCATGAATATGAGATCGCTCCACTGCTGTTGTTGTTCCTCTCCCTGCTGATCTTCCAATTGTTTTTCCTCGCTGTAGGACTGGTCATCTCACTGCTGGTCAAGCGCATCCGTAGCGTGACGCCCTGGGGTCTTGGCCTGGCCTTTGGCGCTTACATCCTGAACGCCTTCAGCGGTATTTTTGGCGATATCAAATTGGAGTACATCACACCCTTCAAGCATCTCGACCCATCTTATATCATCAAGAATGCCACTTATAACATACCCCTGGTGGTGCTCAATGTGGCTGTCACCCTGGTTTCACTGGCAGTTACTTACTGGCTCTATACCCGCCGCGACATCCCGGCGGTATCGTAAGGAGGCGCGGTGTGAACATCTTTCTCCGTGAACTGAAAGCCAACCTGAAGTCGCTGCTCATCTGGAGTGGGATAATGGCGATGCTGATTGTGATGGCAACGGCGAAATTCTCCGCTTTTGCAGGAGACCCCGAGACGGTGAAAATGCTTGCCTCCATGCCCAAGGCGCTCCTGGACGCTTTTGCCATGAATGCTTTCGACATGACCACCGTAAGCGGGTTCTTTGGGATCATGATGATCTATTTTTCACTCATGGGCGCCATCGCCGCATCCATGTGGGGTAGCAACAGCATTTCCAAGGAAGAGCGCGACAAGACGGTGGAGTTTGCGCTCGTACTGCCTGTCTCTCGCAGCCGGGTCGTCACGGCCAAGGCGTTGGCCGCGCTGGTCAACTGCATCGCTTTGGCGCTGATCACGTGGGGCGTTTCCCTGGCAGCCGTGCAATCGTTCAAGCCCGACCAGGCATTCTATAAATACCTGACCCTTGAAATGGAGGCCATGTTCGTCATCGAACTGATCTTCCTGGCGATCGGCTTGTTACTCGGCTGCACGATGAAACAGTACAAGCTCTCCGGCTCGACCGCGGTGGGCATCATCCTGACAGCCTACTTCTTATCCATCGCCTCGGCAATGGAAAAGAAACTGGATTTTCTCAAATACTTCAGCCCGTTCAAGTATTTCGACGCGCTGGACCTTCTGCACAAAGGAAAGATGAACGCATCCTACCTGCTGCTCTCGGCTGCGATCATCGTCGTCTGTGTGGCCGCGGCCTATTGGGTCTATAACAAACGCGACCTGTATATTTAGAGGTTGCTTAAAGAAACCAAGACCGGAAGCGCAGGCTTCCGGTCTTTTGTTGTGGTGGATCCGATAATTCAGCAATTCGTTTCTCGATCCATTCAGCTTCACTGATCTTGATCATCTCGTACTTCGCCACTAATGGCTTTCTCCTTGGGCTTCTGCTGCAATATCCTGAACGCCACCCCTCCCACTGCCAGGGGAAACCAGAAGGTCACGGCGCGATAGGTGAGCGTGATCAGCGCGGCTGCCCCCAGCGGGACGCGCAGCGTGCTCAGCACCACGGTCATCACGCCCTCCACCACACCCAGCCCGGAGGGAGTCGGCGAAACGATGAGGAAAAGGTAGCCGATGGCAAAGCCTCCCACCAGGGTGCCTAACGAGAAAGGCGTTCCCAGCGCCAGGAAGCAAAAAGCCAGGACGCAGATGAGCAGGGCAAAGTTGTTCAGGGAAAACAGGAACGGCCAGAGCAATTCCTTGGGCTTGCCGCGCAGGACGTTGATCCCATCGGCTACTTCGTGGGCGAAGGAATTGGCTCGTTCCACCTGGAGGTAATCACGCCGCAGGAAGGGACGCAAGATGCGGTTCACCAAGCGGGCCAGCCAAGTGAGAGCCTTGCCCAACTCCTCGGCGGAACGGTATCCCAGATAGAGTAGGGCGGCCAAAGCCGCGGCGATCAAGAGAAGAATTGCCGAGGCGGTCAACTCGCCACCGTTGATGTTATTACGCCGGATCAGCACGATCAAGCCCAGGGTCAAGACGCAGATGAATGAAAGATAGCCGAACAGGACGTACAATATCCCAACCACGATCATCCGGCCGGGCGAATGGCCATGCCGCTTGGCATTATCAATGAAAACTGCAATGCCCCCGATCCCTGCGGTCGGTGCAATGACATTGACGAAGTTCGCCGCCATGGCGACCAGTACCAGGTGGCTGCTCTTCTCCTTGATCCCCACCACCCGAAACATGACGCTGAAAGTGGTGGCGGAGTTGAACATCCAGATGATTTCGACCAGCAACGCCGCCACAAGGAAGCCCCAGTTGCTGTGTTGCAAGGTATCCGCAATGCTCTGCAGCTCCGAAAAGCTGAGAATGACCAATACCACGGCCAGCATCAGCACGATGCCAACGATGATTTTCCTCATGCCGAAATTATACTGGATAAAGACGTAAAAAAGAGCAGCGCCCAGGCAGGCGCCGCACTATTACTCTCCACTCACTACTCTCTATTCTCTACCCCCCACTCTCCACTCTCCACTCCCTACTCAAGATAATATGTCATTCTCTGCAATCCGGTGGAGGGGTCAATGTATTGCAGCAGCACCCCTTGTGGGACGCTCAGGCTGATCGGCGCGTAGTTCAAGATGGCTTTGACGCCGGCCTCGACCAGGCGGTTGGCAGTCTCCTGGGCGGCTGAGGCAGGTACGGTGAGCATGGCGACCTTGATGCCTGCTGTGCGGATGTCGTTCACAATATTCTGCACATCGCGAATGACGAAGTCGTTCACCTTCTGGCCGATCAGCGCCGGGTTGTTATCGAAGACCATCGCCACGCGGAATCCGCGGTTGGCGAAGCCCTGGTAGCGGGCGAGGGCATGGCCCATGTCGCCCATGCCGACCACTACCACATCCCAAACGCGGTCGACCTTCAAGATCTCGCGTAGCCGTTCGATCAGGAAGGGGATATTGTAGCCGGTGCCTTGCTTGCCGAACTCGCCGAACTGGGAAAGGTCTTTGCGGATCTGCGCCGCCGAGACGCTGACCATCTCGCCCAGCTCCTGCGAGGAGGTTGTTTCTTGTCCCTGCGCTTGCATGTGACGAAGGGCGCGCAAATAGACCGGCAACCTGCCGATGATAACGTTGGGAATTTCTTTTGGTTCCATAAGGCCTGCTCCCATCAAGAGATAGTCCAATTTACCATAAAATGATATTTTGCGCAATTCGTAGCAAAAGCCTATTTTAGAGGAACAATCTCCACAATAAAACTGCCCTGCGCGTGAATGGTCACAATGGACAGCGGGAAGGGATAGAAATGTCCGGGGGGATAATCCAGATCGGGATTTTCGGGGCGGGAGAGGAAAGGGGTCGAGACGGTGAATCCCTGGGCAGTGAACGCGGCGTCGGTGTGAACCTGCAACCTAAGCCCGTTATCCGGCCCCCAGGTCCACGAGCCGGGGGAGAGGATGGCAAGGGGTTTGCTCGAGGCGAAGTAGAAGGTCTGCGGATCCACCGCGAGCGGAATGCGCGTGTTTACCGCCCCCTCGACCTGATACGTTACCGTCAGCCCGACCTCCGTCAGCCGGAAGGTCTTGATGCGGCGTCCATCCGGGCTGGTGAGGGTGATGGCGGAGGCCGAAGTGACGGGTTTATAAGCCGCCCACGTTTCGCTGTCATCGCTAAAGGCGCCGGGAAGCACGCTTGGGTCAGCCGCCTCGCCCTGATCCAGTTGCCAGGTGGAAGGGTCGCTCAGGCCGACAATGAATTGGTAGGATGGTGTGATCAACTGGTGCGGCCCGTTCGCATCCAGGTAAAAAAGGTGGGTGAGCCGCGCGCCATCTGTGGCGATGAACGCAAAGAAATATTCATTCGACAGGATGCAAAACTTGGATAAGCAGAGCGTTGCGCGCACAGGATCTTCTGCCCAATCTGAAGCCAACCATAAAACCGAGAGTTGGTCGGAGTATTTTTCCCGCAGTTTGGACAGGAGGGCGTCGCTGGTCGGCGCGGAGAGCATAAAATAGGTCTGCCAGGCAGAGTCGCTGATGGCGTTATCGGGTAAGGGTAGAAAGCCGGGGAAATCAATGCCGCCAGTTATGATGTTTGTGGCCGGTTGGTCTTCGGCGCCAATGGGGAAGGTCATCAGGTCAGCGCCGTCCAGTATGTGGATCCAGGGGTGGGCAGCGAGCCAGGCAAATGCCGCTGCGGCGCGGTCGGCCTGACCCCAGGTGCTGTGAGGCAGGCTGCCTCCCAGCACCACCAGGTCGGCCGGGTCCGGGGAGAGGGCTGCCTCCATCAGCGCTTTGCGGACGGCGAGCGAGGGGCCGTTGAGATCCGCCTGTGGGTCTTCGCCTTGCACAGCGAGCGGGATGAGGCGCTTTGCGCCGAAACGGGAGAGGTGTGAGGCATCAGGCAGGGAAACGAACTGGGCATTTGACCCCGGCACAAGTTCTTGCGCTGTAGCATAGACGAAGGGGCTGAGGGGGAGACCGAAGTTGGCCGAGGCGCGGCGGCTGAAACCCATGGAGACGTCCATCGGTTCCCCATAAGCCACATCTGGCAGGATCAGCAAGCCCTCCTGCGCCATCTGGCGCAGCCTGGCGGTGGCGCCGATGAAGTCGAGCGCGGCCAACCCTGGCGGGGTCTTCAGGTCGAGCAGGGCGATGGGGACGTGGAAACGCTCAGCATTGAGCAGCACCTGACGCAGGCCGTGACGCTCGCCGGTTGGACCGGTATGCGCCCCATCCCAGCGGCGCAGCGCCTGGGCAGGGGTGTAGGCGGGAAAGGCATCCGTGAAGGCGATGAGCAGAGGGGCGAGGCTGGCGGGCGGCGGATCGTCCGAGCGGATGTCGAGAGCTTCATCTTCTGGGAAGGATGTGGCGGGAGTATAGGTGCGGACATCGAAGCGGTAATGCCTGCCGATAAAGTAACGATTGAGGCTGAGGGTGAGGGTATCGAGAGCGGGGTCGCGGCTGAGGCGCGCCTGCATCGGCGAAACGACGGAGGCAGGCTGGATGAGTTGGAGCCTGCCAGCCGCAGGGATTTGGACGACGAGCGGAGCCGAGGCGTAACGGGCTTCATCCCAAAGCTGGAACTCGTAGCCGGCATCGTCGGAGAGGGTGAGATCGAGCAGGTCGAGGCGGATCTGTAGGTCGTCACCAGCCAAGCGGGTGTAAACCGCGAGCAGGTCGGCAGCGGGTGCGGGGGCGTCGGAGGCGGCGTCAAGACGGCGCAGGTCAGCGTAGGTCCAGGGCGGGTTCGTAGAAGGCGCGGCCGCGCAGGAAGCGGTGGACAGTAGGCAGAAAGCAGCAAGCAGCAGGCAGAAGGCAGAGGATGGGAAGCGGGAGGCAGAGGACGGGAAGAGATATTTCATTCTTTTTAGGGTAGAGGCCTGCCCATTCTCCGATGAATGGAATTCATCGGCTGGGAGGGAAACACGCTTAGCGTGTTATAAATTCGATCCGAAACCTGCTTCAGCAGGTTTGGCGTCTCAGCTGCCGAATTCATTCGGCGTTGCGGACGGTCAAAGTATAACGCACGTAGCGCAGCCCCTCGCCGGGACGGGGGCGCAGGCGGAGCAGGTACGGCGCGCCGGCCTTCAGCTCGATGGTTTTGTCGCGGTCGCCGCAGGCCAGTTCCCCCCAGCCGCTCAGTGGCGCACCGTTCTGCCAAAGTTCCACTGTGAGGTCGCCGGTCCCGGCGCAGATTAAGCTGAATAGCAGGCGGGCTGGTGAATCCGCCAAGCTGGCATAGGGTGTGAACGCCAGCCAATCCTCGGCGTCGCCTTGCGGCGCGGAAACGTCGCTGGTGTAGTTGAATTGGCGTGCGCCGGTGGGGGAGAAAACCACAGAGATGGCAGGGGCGGTGGCGGAATCATTATCTGCACCGGCGGGGGCAAGGGTCGGCGTGGGCGTGAGCGGCACGGAGGTTGGCCCGCTGGTGAGCGATGCGCCGGAGGCATCCAAGACCGGCAGAAGCGCTGTGTCACCTTGTGAGACCTGGACGTAAGCGGCGGCGACCCATCCTTTGCCATCCGCGCCTGCGGCGTATGTCACCTGGAACCATGTCCCCGCTTCGTTCTTCCCCGTCAGGGACAGCGCAGAGCCAGAAGAGAGCATGCCGAGCACATCGAATTCCGTCCCGGGGCCTTTGCGTACATTGATCTGCACTTTGGCGCTGGCGGGGAGCGGTGTGAGGGTGGCGGTCGGCGAGGGGGGCAGCTGTGTGGAGCTGGGCGTGGGCGTCTGGCTGGGGGCAGGAGTGGATGATGCGAGCGTAGGCGTCGTCGTCGCTGCCGGAACTGGCGCCGGGGTGCAGGCCGCGGCGAGCATTAAGAAGAAGGCAGCAAACAGTAGGCGGATGGCAGGGAGCAGGGAGAGGCGGTTCATTGCACCACAATTGTACCCAAATTGCGGTAATCCACACAATCTCTACACAAGTTCATCACGGATCCTTTATACCCTTTTGCTATACTCCCGTCCGGTTGAATCCAATCGTGACCGGAGGAACAATGAAAACTCGCTCTTTCAAGAAGTTATGGTGGCTCATTCCCATCGTGGTAATACTCGCCGGCGGCGGATATTACGGCTATACCCGCTGGAAACAATCACAAATCCCCAGCACGGCAACTGAAACGCTGCAAACGACAACCGCCCGCACGGGCAACCTGATCATCCGCGCCAGCGGGACAGGGACGCTGGTCGCTGTGACCGAATCGGACCTGGTCTTTGGCACGAGCGGCAAGTTGAAGAGCCTGCCGGTGAAAGTGGGCGATATTGTCGATGCCGGCCAATTGCTCGCGGAGCTGGATGACGTGGCACAGCAGACCGCCGTCGCCCAAGCCAAGCAGAACCTGCTGGAGCTGACTTCGCCGGCGGCGATCGCCTCCGCCCAGCAGAACGTGGCGCAGTATCAGCAGGATATTTACAATGATGAGATCGCCCTCGCCAACTTGACGACCCATTACAGCCAGGCGCTGATTGACGATGCATATGCAGCTTACGTCGTTGCCAAGGATAATTACCAGAAGGTGGCGGAACGATACGCGGAAGACCTGAAGCTGCCACAAGACGACCCTAAGTATGCCCGTGCCTACCAGGAGGTTTACGATTTCCAAGTGGCGATGAAGAATGCTCTAGGGGTCTATAACCTGTACACGGGTCATTCCAACCCGGCGAAGGTGGCCGCAGCGAAGGCGCAGGTGGATCTGGATAAGGCGCATTTGCTGGAGGCGCAGAATTACCTGGCAGCGCTGGCCGGCGGCGAAGTGCCGGCAGATGCAACCGGAACCGCGCTGGATAAACTCAACCAGGCCAAGATCGACCTGCAAAGCGCGCAAGACAACCTGGCTGCGACCAAGCTCTACGCCCCGTATGCGGGCACGGTGATGGCGGTCAATACCCAGGTAGGTGAATCGGTCGGTTCAGCCACTGCAGTGCTCACAATTGCCGATCTGAGCCGCGCATACCTGCAAATCTACATGGATCAGAACGATTGGAGCAACATCAAGATCGGGTACACGGCAGATGTTATCTTCGACGCCCTTCCCAACCAGACCTTCACCGGTAAGGTAACCCAGGTCTCTCCCCAGCTCGTTTCCATCCAAGGGAGCTCGGTCGTCGAAGGGTTGGTCGAACTGGAACAGCAACAGGCTTCCGGTGCCCTGCCGGCGCTGCCGCTCGGCGTGAGCGCATCGGTGGATGTGGTCGCCGCCCAGGCCTTGAACGTGGTGCTGATACCGGTGCAGGCGTTGCACGAGCTGGCGACGGATAGTTTCGCGGTCTTTCTCGTAACCGATGGCAAACCGACCCTGCAAATGGTGACCGTGGGCTTGCAGGACGCGACCTACGCCGAGATCAAGTCGGGACTCAAGGCGGGTGATGTAATCTCCACCGGTATCCAGGCTATTGCTAACAATAGCCAGGGAAAAACTCCATGAGCGCGATACGCACGATCATCGAAACCGTTGAACTCAAGAAAGTCTTTGGGATGGACGGAGTCAGTGTGACCGCCTTGGCTGGCATCAACATGCGCATCGAGACCGGCGAGTTCGTCGCCATCATGGGCCCCTCCGGTTCAGGAAAAAGCACGCTGCTGAATATCCTCGGCTGCCTGTCCACGCCCACTTCCGGGAAGTACCTCCTGGATCGACAAGATGTCAGCGAACTGGATAAGAGCCAGCTTGCGGCCATCCGTAATTCCAAACTGGGCTTCATCTTCCAATCTTACAACCTCCTGCCGCGTACGACAGCCTTGAGGAACGTGATCCTGCCGCTGGTCTACGACCGTTCTCATAGATTTCCCCGCGACAAATGGGATGAAATGGCCCGCCAAATGCTCGAAAAAGTAGGTCTGGGAGATCGCATAGAGCACCAACCCCAGGAGCTTTCAGGAGGCCAGCAGCAGCGCGTGGCAATCGCCCGCGCCCTGATCAGCGACCCGGTGGTCATCATCGCCGATGAGCCGACCGGCAATCTGGACAGCCGTTCGGGGGAAGAGATCATGAAGCTGCTTTGCGAATTGCATCAGCAAGGCGCGACCATCGTGATCGTCACCCACGACCCGGTGGTTGCCCAGTACCCGCAGCGGGTGATCCACCTAAAGGACGGGTTGATCGATTCAGAGGTTCATAACGGCAAGAACCGCCGGATGTTGAAACAGTAAGGTGAGCCATGAATATCGTCGAAGTTCTCCGTATTTCGTGGGAAGCCATTGGCAAGAACAAGGTTCGCTCGCTCTTGACCATGCTCGGCATCATCATCGGCGTGGCTGCGGTTATCATCATGATCGCGATCAGCAGCGGGACAGAAGCCACCATTCGCGAGCAGATCACCAGCCTGGGCTCGAACCTGATCTTCATCGGACCCAACTTCAGTCGCAGCGGACCGCAACGTGGATTCGATAACGGGGGCTTGGTCTTCAGCGACGCCACGGCGATTGCCAACACGGTACCCAACGTAGCTGGCGTCAGCGTGGAGCAGGGGACTACCGCATCGGTCAAGGCTGGCGCCGTCTCGTTGAGCGATATTTCCATTCTAGGCTCTTTGCCCGATTACCCCTCCGTTCGTAGCATGACGGTGGCAAGCGGCAATTATTTCACGCAAGAGGATCAAAATAAAAAAGCCAAGGTGGCGGTGCTCGGTTACAGCCTGGCGGAGAAATTGTTTGGTACTGCCGATCCAATTGGGCAGACGATCAAGGTTGGGAATTATTACATGTACGTGATCGGCGTCATGGCAAAGAAGGGCATGGTGGGCGACGTGGATTATGATGCCCGTCTGTATACGCCCCTTTCGGTCGTCTTGAAGTATTACACGCCCTCGTTTTTTGCCCGCTTCCAGGGCGACCGCGTGCGCACGATCTATGTCACCGTTGCCGACCCGAAAAAGATGGATGAGACCATCCAGCAGATCACGCTATTATTGGAACAACGGCACAAGGTCGCCTCGGACGCGCTGGACTTTTCCATCACCACCCAGCAGGACATCATCACCACCCAGGAATCGACCACATCGGCGTTCCGCAGCCTGTTGGCTTGGGTGGCCGGGGTTTCCCTGATCGTGGGCGGTATCGGCATCATGAACATCATGCTGGTGAGCGTTACCGAGCGAACGCGCGAGATCGGCATCCGCCAATCGGTGGGCGCGACGCCCAACGACATCCGCTGGCAGTTCCTTTCGGAAGCCCTGCTGCTGAGCATCATCGGTGGCCTAATCGGCATCCTGGTGGGGGTTGGCGGCTCGTGGATCTTCGGCAAGGTTGGAGGGATGCGTACGGTTGTTGTCCCCAGCTCGATCGTGCTGGCCTTCTGCTCCGCGGCGGCGGTCGGCGCGTTCTTCGGTTTCTACCCGGCCAACCAGGCCGCCGTGCTCGACCCGATTGATGCCCTGAGGCACGAATAAAGATATATAAGTCAGAAAGAAAGGAAAAAAATCCGAATGAAAAAGATATTGCTTTCCAGCCTGATCTTCATTGCCATGGTCGCGCTGGCGGCGTGCAGCAAGACAAGCACCAACAGCACGACATCCTCTGATGGAGCAACAGGAAATGCAGCAGGCGAGCTTTCGCTCCCCGCACAGCTTCTTATTGGTATCTTCAAGCTTGAAGGGACGGATAATGCGGTAACTGCACAGCAGGCGGCCACGTTGGTTCCGCTCTGGCAGGCCTACAAACAGTTGAACAGCAGCTCGACTGCTGCACAAGCTGAGATTGATGCGGTCATTTCGCAGATCCAGTCCACTATGACCTCGCAGCAGGTCGCGGCGATCACAGCGATGAAGCTGACGCGCTCGGATGAGTTCATGACGATGAGCGACCTGGGGTTGAGCAATTTCCAGACAAATGCCCAGGGGATGCCTGAATTCATCGGCACCCCGCGCCCCGGCGGTGATTTTAGCGGAGGGGGCGACGGCTTTCCTGGCGGTGGCGAGGGATTCCCCGGCGGTGGCGGAGGAGGATTCCCCTCTGGTGGCAACGGTGGTGGTGGAGGTTTCCCGGGTGGCGGAGGGGAGGGTGGCGGTATCCCCGGCGGTGGCGGCGGTTCGAACGGGACACGCTCTACGCCGGATCCCACCCAAGTGGCCAGGCGCGCCCAATTTGCCAACCGCGTGCCCACTCAATTGTTGGATGCGTTGATCGAGTTGTTGCAGAAGAAAGTGCAACCATAGCCATCCTTTGTACACAGAGTTAACGGATGACACGGATGAGAACGGATTCTAAAACCCGTACAACTCCGTGAAATCCGTGTCAACCCAAAGTAGAAATGTCACCTGGATTCCAAAGTAGAAATGTCCCCGCCGCGCGCGGCGGGGACATTTCTACTTTTCGAGAGGGGGGTTGCGAAGCCCTTGCGCCAGGGATGGTTGGCAGC
>Ga0233425_10005483_pt1 | contig 19984 bp, 19 predicted proteins | sample Watercolumn_Towu_2_FD_181712 | JGI IMG/M metagenome (GOLD analysis project Ga0233425, IMG submission 181712) | Freshwater microbial communities from Lake Towuti, South Sulawesi, Indonesia - Watercolumn_Towuti2014_140_MG | ecosystem: Environmental > Aquatic > Freshwater > Lake | place... | reverse complement strand
CCCCTCCCCCAAACCCCCTCCCCCAATCCCATATAGGTTTTAGAATTGGTGGCACAGGCTTTCCAGCCTGTGCGCTCTTCCCCTTGTTCCCAAGCTGTAGCTTAGGCGCCAGAGCGGAAGAAAGGGATTTATGAAAAGTGTATTTATTTTAGGAGCAGGGGCATCAAGGCATGCTGGTGGGCCATTGATGTCTGATTTTTTAGACTTCGCTGAAGCACTCTTGAGGCAAAAAATCGACGGTGTTATAGAAGCAAAGGATGATTTTGATAATGTATTTAATGTCTTGGCCGAGCTTCAAGCAGTCCATGCCAAGTCATTTCTGGACCTTGACAATATTGAAATTCTTTTCGGGGCCATTGAAATGGCTCAATTGATTGGCAAATTAGGAGAAAGAAATTCTGAAGAGATCACCAAACTTCGAGAATCTATTATTACACTAATATTTAAGACTTTGGAATATAGCCTCAAATTTCCTGTCCGAGACCAACATATTTATCCACCAGAACCTTATGGAAACTTCTTGGAGACATTGTCGTCCGCAAGAAGTAAAACTATCCCTGTTGCTCCTCACGAATTCGCTTTTTTGACTTTTAACTATGATCTAACATTAGATTATTCTTTGCATCATCAAGGCTATATATTTGATTATTGTCTTTCTGACAAACCTGACGAAAAAGAAGCACATATTCAAAAGGTCCCTTATCTCAAACTTCATGGTTCAATAAACTGGGGAATATGTGAAGAATGTGGTCAAATTATTCCAAGACGAACTTCCGAAGCGCACTTTGATCTTTGGCCTGGTTCTAAGCATGTCATTTATAACCTTGGATCAAGATTGCATGTGAAAGAACATTGCAATAAGCCTTTAAAAGGTCCACCAATTTTGGTACCACCTACTTGGAATAAAACTGGCTATCATGAACAGTTAGGAAATGTTTGGAAAAGAGCTGCAGCCGAACTTTCAACTGCTGAGAATATTTTTGTTATCGGATATTCATTACCTGAAACTGATTCTTTTTTTCGTTACCTTTATGCACTTGGTTCTGAGAGTTCAGTTAGAATTAAAAGATTTTGGGTCTTTAACCCAGACAATGGTGGTGGCGTAGAGCAGCGTTTTAGAAATCTAATAGGGCGAGGCCTCGAAAATAGATTTAAATATTTCCCAGATACCTTTTATGATGCAATTCCAATGATTGGACATGCATTAAGCGAAATATAGAGAAAAAATCAAAGAATCAAAGAGGCATGGGTGAACCTCGACGACGCCATCATCCTGGAAACCTACCCCAACCGTGTGACCGCGGAGTTGGCCGCGGGCCTGCTGGAGTCCGAGGGCATCGAGGCCCTGGTGCTGGCCGATGACGCGGGGGGCGCGTATCCCATGCTCCAGTTCGTCCGGGGGGTGCGCCTGCTGGTGGCCCCGGAGGACGAGGACCAGGCCCGGCGGATTTTGCAGGACATGGAGACCGGGGAGGTTGACGAATCGGAGTGGAATGTCAGGACGGCAGCTACTATCATTCCTTTCCAGAAAAAAAAGACTGAGCAAGGGAAACAAATCTTGGAGCAAGCCATGGATATACCCCAGGTAATCAAGCAGATGGCCCGGGAAGCCAAAGTTGCAGCCCGCAAGCTGGGCGCCCTCTCCCGGGGGGTGAAAGATCAGGTGATCCTCCGGGTGGCGGAGCTTCTGAAAGAGCAGCAGGCCCGCGTCCAGGAGGAAAACCGCCGGGACGTGGACGCGGCCAAGGAGCAGGGCATGCCTGCGGCCTTCATCGACCGCCTCACTTTATCCGATAAGGTCATGGCCTCCATGGTCAAAGGCTTGCAAGAAGTGGCGGCGCTCCCCGATCCGGTGGGCGCGGTCACCGGCATGTGGGTCCGGCCCAACGGCCTGCGGGTGGGCCGCCAGCGGATTCCTTTGGGGGTCATAGGCTTCATCTACGAGTCCCGGCCCAACGTCACCGTGGACGCGGCGGCCCTGTGTTTCAAAAGCGGCAACGCGGTGATCCTCAAAGGCGGCAAAGAGGCGCTCCACTCCAACCTGGCTTTGGCCAGGCTCATGCAGGAAGCCCTGGCGGAAGCCAACGTCCCCGCGGCCGCGGTCCAGGTCATCCCCAGCACGGCCCGGGAGGCCGCCACGGAGTTGTTGAAACAAGACGAGCTGGTGGACCTCATCATCCCCCGGGGCGGCGAGGGGTTAATCCGCTTCGTGGCCGAGCATTCCCGCATCCCGGTGCTCAAGCACTACAAGGGGGTGTGCCACATCTTTGTGGACCAAGGCGCGGACCTGGACCTGGCGGAGACCGTCTGTTTCAACGCCAAGGTGCAGCGCCCCGGGGTCTGCAACGCCATGGAGACCATGCTGGTGCACGAGGCCGCGGCCCATGCCTTTATCCCCCGGATGTTCCAGCGCTTCAGGCAAGCCGGGGTGGAGCTCCGGGGCTGCCCCCGGACCCGGGAGATCGACCCGGAGACGGTTCCCGCGAAGGATGATGATTGGGGCACGGAATTTCTCGATTTGATCCTGGCGGTGCAGGTGGTGCCGGATCTGGACGCGGCCCTGGCCCACATCGCGCAATACGGCTCCAACCACACGGAGGCCATCATCACCCGGGATTACGACCGCTCCCAGCGGTTTTTAAAAGAAGTGGATTCCTCGGTGGTGCTGGTGAACGCCTCCACCCGCTTCAACGACGGCGGGGAGTTGGGCCTGGGCGCGGAGATCGGCATCAACACCTCCAAGCTCCACGCGTTCGGGCCCATGGGGTTGGAGGAGTTGACTACGACAAAGTTCATTGTTTACGGGAACGGGCAGATAAGAACTTAAAAGAAAGTTGTCAGCTTGCAGCGGTCAGCTATCAGCTTTAAAAAAAGAAGCAATACCAAGTCATTTCACGGAAACCTAAGTTGAAAACAACCGACAAGGTCCGGACCTCTTTTTTTTAGCTGAAAGCTGATCGCTAATCCCCGGCTAACTGTGTGATCCTCAAAAGAATAACCTGGATAAACACTTGACCTCCACCCATAAAAAATTGGGCCTCTTCGGAGGCACCTTCAACCCCATCCATTACGGGCATCTGCGCACCGGGGAGGAGGTGGTGGAGGCGCTCTCGCTCACCCGCCTCTGGTTTATCCCCGCGGCTATGCCGCCCCATAAAATGGGGCGGCTCATCCCTCCTTTCGAGACCCGCCTGGAGATGACCCGCCTGGCGGTGGGGAGGCATCCCAAGATTACCGTCTCCGACATCGAGGGCCGCCGGCCCGGGAAGTCTTACTCCATCGAGACCCTGCGCCGGGTCCGGGAGGAATACGGCCGGGACTGGGAGCTGTATTTCATCCTGGGGCTGGACGCCATCCTGGAGATCACCACCTGGAAGGATTACCGGGAGCTGTTCACCCTGTGCCACTTCGTGGTCCTGGACCGTCCGGGCTATGACCGCGGCCAGTTGGAGGCGGTGCTGCGCCGGGAGGTCCATCCCCAGTTTCAACCTCTGCCGGAGTCCGGGGTGTTTCAGCATCCGGAGGGGGGCAAGGTCTATTTCCTGGCCACCACCCTGATGGATATTTCCGCCACCCGCATCCGCTCCCTGGTGGGGCAGCGGCGCTCCATCCGTTATCTCTTGCCGGAAAAGGTGCGAAGATATATAATAAAAAACAAGTTATATCTGTGAAGGAGGCCGACACGGCGCTGGCCCAAAACACCCTTGGCGCAGAGGCCCTGCTGGAACTGGCGGTGCAGACCATCGACGCCGTCAAGGGCCTGGACCCCGTAGCCCTGGAGGTTAAAGGGATCTGTTCCTTTGCCGATTATTTCCTGATTGCTTCCGGCACTTCCCGGCGCCACGTGCTGGCCCTGGCGGAACACCTGGAAGAGGCCCTGGGCCGGGCCGGGGTCAAACCTTTAGGGGTGGAAGGCCTCCAGGAGGGCCAATGGGTCCTGATGGATTATAACGACGTGGTGATCCACATCTTTTCCGAGCCGCTCCGGGAGTTTTACAACCTGGAAGGCTTATGGGCCGAGGCCCCCAGATTCTTCATGGAAACCGGCCCCGCGGTTTCCCATGCTCCGGCTGCCGTCGGCTCCGGGAAGGAGACCGATCCGACCCGCCATGAATAAGAATTCTCCAGCCCGGGTTTTATCCCTCTTCCTGGCCGCGCTGCTGCTCTTCCTGCCCCTGCGTCCCTCCTGGGGAGGGATGTTCGATTCCCTGACCGTGGACAAGGAGCGGGAAATCGGCGAGGAGTTTTTCCTGGAATTACAACAGGTTATTCCGGTCGTAGAAGACCCTTTCATTGCCTCCTATTTCAACCGGCTGGGGCAGAAGCTGGTGGCCCAATTGGGGGCGCAGCCCTTCAAGTACCGCTTTTTTGTCGTCAACGACCCTTCCATGAACGCGTTTGCGGTGCCCGGGGGGTATGTCTTTGTCACCACCGGCATGATCCGCATGATGGAGCGGGAGGGAGAGCTGGCCGGGGTCCTGGCCCATGAAATTTCCCACATTTATGCCCGCCATATGTTCAAGACCATGGAAAAGGCCAAGGTGGCCAACGTGGCGTCTATATTGGGGGCCCTGGCGGGAATTGCTCTGGCCGGGGTCGGGGGCGCGGCTTTATCCCAGGCCTTGATGGCGACCTCCATGGCCGGTGGGACCAGCGCCATGCTCGCATACAGCCGGGACTTTGAAAAAGAAGCCGACGCCCTGGGATTTAAATGGATGGTCAAAGCCGGCTATGACCCCCGGGACATGATGAGCATCTTCAAAAAGATGAACCGGCAGCGCTGGTTCGAAGGCGGGAAAATTCCCATTTATCTCAGCACCCACCCGGATATTGACGGCCGTCTGGTGGACTTTTCCCACCAATTAAGCCAATACGGCCAACCGCTGCCCACCGGAGGCACCAATCCGGAATTCCAATACTTCGCCATCCGGGTGGAGGCCATGTCCGGCAACGCCAATCAACTGCTGCGGCGCATGACCCAGGACAGCCTCCGGGAGCCGCAAAATCCGGTCTTCCATTACGGGAAGGCCCTGGCCCTGGCCAACCTGGAGCGGGGCGACGAAGCCCTGGCCGAGTTCCAGCAAGCCGTGAAATTGGCCCCGGGAAACTACCTGATCCAACGGGATCTGGCCATCTATTATTTTCAACGCAACCGTTATATGGACGCCTCGAAAATCCTGGAAGAGCTGTCCCGGCAACACCCCCAGGATGAGGCGGTCCTATTTTATCTGGGACGCATTAACCAGGAGCGCCGCCAATTCGACCAGGCCTTGGCTCTATTCGAAAAGGTGCATAAGCTCAACCCCGCCTTCATCGAGGTCTATTACAACCTGGGAACCGTTTACGGGGAAAAGAAGCAGTTGGGGCCGGCTCACTATTATTTGGCCTTCCACAGTCTCAAGACGAAAGCCCTGCCGGTGGCCCTGTTTCATTTCCGCAAGGCGTTAACGAATCTTAATGCCTCCGACCCCCGCTATCCCGAAGTGAAACGCCAGATCGCCCGGCTGGAAAAGATGAAGGTCCGGGTCCGTAATTGAGTGAGCGGTGAGCGGTAAGCAGTGAGCAGTAAAAACATGAGACTATGCCTGTTTCCTCTCACTGGTTTTTCTGCTCACGGCTCACCGCTCACTGATTTAAGCCGCCATGCCTATTTACGAATACCGTTGCCGGGATTGCCGCCGGGTCTCCAGCTTTCTCATCCTGAATCTTCAGGACCCCTTTACCCCGGTCTGCGGGAAGTGCGGCAGCGAGTCCCTGGAGCGGATTCTTTCCCGGGTAAATGTGCGGCTCTCGGAAGAATCCCGCCTGGAGCGCCTGGCCGACCCTTCCCAATGGTCGGGACTGGACGAGAACGACCCCAAAAGCATGGCTCGCATGCTGAAAAAGTTGGGGCAAGAGATGGGGGAGGACTTCCCCGGGGAAGTGGATCAGATGGTAGAAGAGGCCATGGAGGGCGGCGCGGGGGAAGGGGGAGAAGAATAGAAAACCATTAATTCCCCGCCGGTTTTTTGGGCTTGCTTCCCCCTGTTTGTGAGGGCTTCTGGGCCAGGGCGTCGGCCGGCTGGGGGTTGGCCGGGGCCTCCCGGACGACGTCATAAAACACGCCCTTCTTATCCTTGCCCTGTTTCAGGGAGACTTTTTCCCCTTTTTTTTGCAGTTCCGCCATCTTGGCCTTGGCGGCCTTGGCATCGCGGAATTGGGCGACCCGCACTGATTTAGCCTGGGTTTTGGGAGCAGGCGCCGCGGTCTTTTCCTTCTTCTTGGAGGCCGTACGCGCAGTTTTCGGCGGCTTGGTGTCAAAGCTGTTTTGGAACTTCAGCTTGGAGGCCACTTCCTGGCGGAGCCGCTGTAATTCCTTCTCTTTGGATTCCCGGTCCTTCTGGGAAATCCCTTTCTTTTCCTTTTCTTTTTTGGCTTTAGACCCGGAGGCAGATGAAGATGTGGGGATGACGCTCCCGGCTACCGTCTCGGATGGTGCGGGCGCAGCTCCGGGGGGAATCTGCTGCGGGGTTTTGGACTGAGCTTGGGCCACCGGGGGAGCAGGGGCCGGAGCCGCGGGTTGGGCGGGGTCCGGAGGCGGCGACCACTGGGCCATCCTGGGAGCATCCGGGGTTATCAGCCCCCAACTGCTGAACCAGCGGTAGATGTCCCCCCGGCCCGCCAGCACTCCCAGGACGAAGATGATCAGCATCAGCCAGGTCAACCCCAAGGCGCCGCAGAGGACCTGTCTCAGCCCCAGGACCAACTGCCACTTCGCCTTCTTGGTCTTTTTCCCCCGGCTTTCCGGCATCTTTTCTCCCCCGAGGAGTGAGCAGTAAGCTGTGAGCAGTGAGCAGTTAAAAGAACGGCGTTACTATATACTTGTTTTTTTTACTGGCCACTGACCACTATTTTTACATCGTGTCCGGGGCCTCGACGCCCAGGATAGCCAGGCCGTGGGCCAACACGGTTTGAATGGCCCTGACCAGGCAGAGCCGGGCCTGGGTCAAGGCCGCGTCTTCGGAGATGAACCTGTGTTTATAGTAATAACTATGCAGTTGAGAAGCCAGTTCCGTCAAGAAATAAGTGAGGCGGTGGGGCTCCAAATTCCGGGCCGCGGCCTCCACCAACTCCGGGTAGTTGGCCAGCATCTTTAGGAGGGAAGTCTCCTCCGGGAGTTGCAGCAGCGCGAGGAGGGTCGGGGCCGGCTCCGGCACGGGGATATCCTGGGCCGCGGCCTGGCGGAAGACCGAGGCCAGCCGGGCGTGGGCGTACTGCACGTAATAGACCGGGTTTTCCGGGCTCTGGGTCTTGGCCACCTCCAGGTCGAAGTCCAGGTGGGAGTCGGCTCGCCGGGTGAGGAAGATGAAGCGGGCCGCGTCCTTGCCCACTTCGTCGATGACTTCCCGCAAGGTGACAAAGGTGCCGCCCCGGGTGGTCATGGCCACGGGCTCACCAAAGCGCAGCAGGGAGACGAGTTGCACCAGGATCACCTTTAACCGGCCCGCACAGCCCAGGGCCTCCACCGCGGCCTGCAGCCGGGGCACATAGCCGTGGTGGTCCGCGCCCCAGATGTCCACCACCAGATCGTACCCCTGCTGGAATTTGTAGAGGTGGTAGGCGATATCCGAAGCGAAGTAGGTGGTGACCCCGGTGGAGCGGCGCACCACCCGGTCCTTGTCGTCCCCGAAGGCGGTGGCCTTAAACCACAGGGCGCCCTCGTGCTCATAAAGAAAGCCTTTTTCTTTGAGGAGGTCAAAGCTCTGCTCCACCAAACCCCGGGTATAGAGGTCGGTTTCGCTGAACCAGCGGTCAAACGTAACCCCGAAATCCTCCAGGTCCTGCTTGATACCCGCGAGGATGACGTCCCCGGCGTAGCGGCCCAGGGAGATAATTTCCTCTTCCGGGGGAGCGGCGGAAGGCGGAGGATTGCCGGCCGCCAGGTAGTCCCGGGCCAGATCCTTCATATAATCGCCCTGGTAGCCGTCTTCCGGGAACTCGATCTTTTCCCCCTGGAGCTCCCGGAGGCGGAAATACAGCGATTTCCCCAGGGTGTTGATCTGGTTGCCCACGTCGTTGATGTAGTATTCCCGGACCACCTCATAGCCCGCGGCGGTAAGCAGATTCGCCAACGCGTCCCCCAGGGCCGCGCCCCGGCCGTGGCCGATGTGCAGCGGCCCGGTGGGGTTGGCGGAGACGAACTCCACCTGGGCCTTTTGGCCCCGGCCCAGGTCGCAGTTGCCGTAGGCCGGTCCCATCTGGTGAATTTCCGGAATGACCCGGCGCCAGTAGGCTTCCTCAATAAAAAAATTGATAAAGCCCGGTCCGGCGATCTCCACCTTTTGCAGCATCCCTTCCGGGGCCGCGAGGTTCTTGATGATGCTCTCCGCGATCTTCCGGGGGGCCATCCTGGCCGGCTTGGCCAGGACCATGGCCAGATTGGTGGCCAAGTCGCCGTGGTCCGCCTGCTTGGGGGCCTCCACTTCGAACGCGGGGAGGGTCTCGAAATTTACTTCGCCGGCGCTCCGGGCCTGTTCCAGGGCCTGGGTGAGGAGTTCTCTGATCTGCTCTTTCGGTCGCATTTGTCCTTGGTTTCTTTATATAATTTCACATTTAGACCTCTGCGAAAGTTCTTTTCTGTCATTCTGAACGTAGCGAAGCGGAGTGAAGAATCTGGTTTTTTGCGCCCAGGATTTCCAATCTGCATGTAATCATCGGTACCGTCTGGAATACCTGTGCCGCCAAAAACGAGATTCTTCGGTCGCTCCGCTCCCTCAGAATGACAAAAAGAGGGACTTTCGCAAAGGTCTTAAGTTATTGGCCGCCTGTACCCAGTGAATATGCGGCGTCACGGCACGTCATAGAAACTGACTACTGGCCACTGACCACTGACCACTGGCCACTACTTCTCCTCACGGCTCAATCCGCGTCCCCAGCACTTCCAGAAACTTCCGCATCCATTCGGGATGGGCCGGCCAGGCGGCCGCGGTGACCAGGTTGCCGTCCACGTGGGCGTTGGAAAAGGTCTCGTTTATTTCGCCCCATTTGGCCCCGGCCACCATCAGTTCGTGCTTCACTGCCGGATAGGCCGTGCACAGCCTACCCTCCAATTTCATGGCCGCGTTCAGCAGTTGCAGGCCGTGGCAGATGGCGGCAATGGGCTTCCCGGCCTCGTCGAAATGGGCCACCATCTTGACCACCGGCTCGTGGAGGCGAAGGTACTCCGGGGCCCGACCCCCGGGAATGACCAGGGCGTCGTAATCCTGGGCCCGGACGTCGTCAAAGGAGGCGTTCAGGACAAAATTATGCCCCGGTTTTTCGCTGTAGGTCTGGTCGCCCTCGAAATCGTGGATTGCCGTGCGCACCGTCTCCCCTGCCTTCTTCCCGGGACAGACCGCGTGCACCGTATGCCCCACCATGACCAGCATCTGGAAGGGGACCATGGCCTCGTAGTCTTCCACGTAATCCCCGACGATCATCAGGATTTTCTTGGCAGCCATTGAATTTCCTCCTTCAAACAAAGGACGATCAATGTAACCTCTGCGCCCTCTGCGTCTCTGCGGTAAAAATTTCACCGCAGAGACGCAGAGGACGCAGAGAAGGAAAAATGCCTCAGCGTATTTAGGCTATTTTGCCTTTTCCGGCGACGGTACTTCCCCAACCGGTTTGGCCTTTAACGTCAAATCCCGGGAAAATTCCAGGCAATGCTGCCCAGTGAAGGAAAATTTCTTGACGCAGTTCTCCCGCCAGGCGCAGACCAGGCAGATGCTGGGTTCCTGGGTGTCGGGCTTTCGGTCCGCCATGTCATGCTCCCAAATAACGCCTCGGGTTGGCGTTCCCCAGGGCCAGGTAGATTTCGTAGCTGATGGTCCCGGCCCAGGCGGCCAGTTCATCCGCGGTGAGCCGGGCGCTGTCGCTGCCGCCCAGAAGAATGACCGGCTCCCCTTCCTTAACCTGGGGCAGGTGGCTCACCTCCACCATGGTCAGGTTCATGCACACCCGGCCCCGGATGGGGGCGCGCAGGCTGTGAATCAGCACTTCCCCCCGGCCGGAAAACAGGCGGCTGTAGCCGTTGGCGTAACCCACCGGCAGCACCGCCAGACGGCACCAGTCCGCGGTGGTGTAGGTGCAGCCGTAGCTGATGCTGCTGCCCGGCGCCAGGCGCTTCACCTGGAGGACCCGGGTGGTGAAGGACATCACCGGCTGCAAAGCCACCGGCGGCCGGCGCTCCGGCGACGCCGGCGAGCCGTAGAGCATGATCCCCGGCCGCACCATGTCGAAGTGGGCTTCTTTCAGTTCCCAGAGCGCGGCGCTGTTGGCGATGTGGCTCAAGGGCAGCTCCCAGCCCCGGTCCCGGGCGGCCCGCAGCAGCCCTTCAAACTGCTCCAGTTGCCTTAAGGTATAACTTTTATCTTCCTGGTCCGCCACCGCCAGGTGGGAGGTCAGCCCCAGAACCTCCAATTGCGGGCAGGCCCGGAGCCCCTCCAGGAAAGGCAAAACGTCTTCAGGAACAAGTCCCAGGCGGCCCATGCCGGTGTCCACCTTGAGATGCACCCCCGCCGTTTTCCCCTGGCTCGCGGCTGCCGCGGCCAGGGCCTGGGCCACGTCTAAGCGGAATAGGGCCACTTCCAGATCCGCGGCCACCGCCTGGGCCGCCTCCTCCGGCAGGATGCCCAGGAGCAGGAGGATGGGCAATCCCAGACCCGCCTGGCGTAAGGCCAATCCTTCTTCGAGTGACCCCACCCCCAGGTAGTCGGCGCCCTCCGCGGCCAGGGCCCGGGCCACAGGCAGGAGGCCGTGGCCGTAGGCGTCGGCCTTGACCACGGCCATGAACTTCACCCCGGGGGCGCACAAGCCGCGCAGTTGCCGGTAATTGTGCCGGAGGGCCGCCAAGTCAACGGCCAGGTCCGCCATGGAAGAGATGATCATTTAGTTCTCACTCTTTACGGCGGTATTCAGGGGGAATCTGCTCCGCCTGCTGCACCACCTTTTGCTCCAGGAGCTGCTTATGGCCGCTCAAGATGTCCCGGATGCGCGGATCGCTTAAGGCCAGAATCTGGGCGGCGAAGATGGCCGCGTTCTTGGCCCCCGCGGCCCCCAGGGCCATGGTGGCCACCGGCACCCCCGCGGGCATCTGCACCGTGGCCAGCAAACTGTCCAGACCCTTGAGGTCCGAACTGGGCAGAGGCACGCCGATCACCGGCAGGATGGTCTCCGCGGCCAGGACACCGGCCAGATGGGCCGCGGCCCCCGCCGCGGCAATGATTACTTGCAATCCCCGGCCCGCGGCTTCCCGGGCGTAAGCCAGGACCCGCTTGGGCGCACGGTGGGCCGAAGCCACTGTCACCTCCACGCCGATGCTCCACTCCTTGAGCAGGGCCGCGGCCGGCTCCACGCTGGGCCAATCCGAGGCGCTGCCCATGACGATTCCCACTGATACATTATCCGCCATGTTTGGTCCTTTGGTTAAGGTGGTGGAGGTAGGGGGGTGATGAGTGAGCAGTGAGCGGCGAGCAGTAAAAAAAACCAAGCCGAGTTCTTTTTAACTGCTTACTGCTCACTCGAACTCCGGCGTTCCCTCCCCCAAACCCGGTCCGAAATTAATACTGCGCAGCCAGGTAGAGAACGGTGTCCACGTAAGCCTCGGAGTGATTGTAGCGGTAGACGGCCTTGCGCCAGGTGGCGCGGTTTTGCTGCTTGAATCCGCTTTGGTGCAAATAGCAGGCGATGCTGAAGATGGCGTCCGCGTGGGTGAAGAGGTCCACCCGGCCGTCGCCGTCGCCGTCCGCGCCGCAATTTTTCAGGCTGGTGGGCAGAAACTGGCAAAAACCCATGGCCCCGGCCCAGGAGCCTTTATAGAAAAAAGGGTCCAGCTTCTTGGCCCGGCAATATTCCAGAAAGGTCAGCAGTTCCCTTTGGGCCCAGGCCGCTTTTTTATGCAGCCGCGCCTTGAGAGTGGGGCTCAGGCCCAACTCCCGGATGATTTCCGGGTTATCCATCACCGCCAGGGAGGCGAAGACGTTGAACACCGGATACTTGCCGGTGGCGTTGCCCAGGTCGCTCTCCACGGTGAGGATGCCCACGATCACTTCCGGGGCCACCCCATAGCGGTCAGCCGCCCGCTTCAACTCCGCCCGGTGCTCCTGCATATAAGCCCGGCCCCGGGCCGCCACCTGGGGGGTATAAAACTTGGCGTAAATGTCCCGGGTTTCCTTTTTCAGATAGGCGATCTTCTTCACCACGTCCGGCAGGAAGCTGTTCCGGGAGTCGTTAAAGACCTGGTTGACGTAATTCTTATCCAGGCCCTTGCGCACCAGTTGATTTTTCAGGTCTGCGTAGGCGTTAGGAGGAGGGTCGGCCAAAGCCGGTAAGGAGAGCGACAAAAATCCCAATAAGGCAAAAATCTTTACTACCCGAAACCGCGATTTCAGCATTTCCACCCCCCTTGTTGACCTTCAAGCTACCTGGTTTACTCAGGTTTGTCAAGGCGGGGTGGGGGCTGTGTCTTTAACACATATTAGATGGTTGGGAAGAGAATCGATAACATTTTTTTCTTGACTCAGATGCTAAGTTTATATAAATATAAACTATCTCTTAATCAAAAGTGTTATGGATTTGTTTTTCCTTGCTAAAAGGAGAATAGTTGGGCTAAGTTGGCGTCATGCCGAAACCCCGAAGTAAGCGGTCCCCCTATTTAGAAGATATTGGTCATTGCAGCCTTGGCATACTTTATTTTATTCAGCCCAATGGAAAATGCCCGTTCGAAGATGATTTTCTTAATGATCCTAAACAAGTATCCAAAGCCCAAAAGGCCAAGTTGGCCGCCCTTTTGAGACGGTATGCTTTGGAAGGGGAACTCATAGGGGAGCAGAGAATCCGGCGCTTAAAAGGTAAGGTAAGGGATTTCTGGGAGATTAAGGCGCATCAATTAAGAATTTTTTTCTTTAAGGAAGGACGAAATATCATAATAACCCATGGTTTCGTTAAAAAAACTGATAATTTACGACCTGAAGAAGAAGATCGAATGATTTTTTATCGTAAAATATACAATGACTTAAGATTATACAAGTAAGGGGTTCTGACAATGACGACCTCGGTCATAAATGATATGAATGATCCGGAATTTCGCAAGTTACTAGCCCAAGAAGAGCTTATTTTGGAAGTTACCGAAGTCCTTTGCGGGCTTCTTGAGCAAGAAAAGGTTTCCAGGAAAGAACTGGCCGACCGGCTGGGGAAAACCAAGGGTTTTGTCTCCCAACTGCTGAATGGCGGCCGGAATCTTACCTTGCGTACGGTGGCTGATATTTTGCATGTTTTAGGATATAAGGTTTCTCTTAATCTTAAGAAGAAGGCGAAACAACTTAAAGATCGTAACATTATCGATTTTACAATATATCAAAAGTCGTTAGGCTCAAGGTATATTTACGAAGGAGAATTTTCATATAAGGCTGACAACTATCCTATTATCCGAAAAACAATTTCAAATTAAGAGGTTCTTTTATGGAAAAACATGTTACTTGGAATATACCAACGTTTGATCCTGATAACTATGCCTCTCGAGCGGCGCGTGTTGCGCAAAAAGTTGTATTGGAGGAAATTTATTTGGTTGAAGCCAAGACCTGGAGGAAACCGGGGATTATTCCTCCCGACGTTCTTACCTTAAAGAATAAGGGCTCCACGGAAATTATCTATCCCAAAGAATATAAAAACCGCCCTGACCTCCATTTTACTCTTTGCAAATTTGGGGTCACTGCTTCCGCTCATAAATCGCCCAATAAACCCGTTATGAAAATTGAAGCCTCTTTTTACACTTGTTTTTCTTATGACTTAGATGATCCTGATCTCAAGAAGTTGTGGCCTCTTAATTCTGAAGATGAAGATGAAGGTGAAGGTGAAATAGATCCTGATTTATTAGAATATCTTTATCGAATAATGCCCATTTCTATTACTTTTCCATACTGGCGTGAGGTTGTTCAGAATATGAGCACCCGTATGGGGTTTCCGGCGTTGATGGTTCCTTTACTGAAGATCGTTCCGGAGAAAATTAAAATTAATATTGATGAATTTGAATAGAGAAAGTGGACATCACTGATAATATTTGCTGCCGTTATCATAACTAGTGTCTATGTCAAAGGTTCCCATCCTCGAAAACCACCCCCTGGCGCCGCTGACCACCTGGAAGATCGGCGGGCCGGCGCAGTTCTTGGCCGCGCCCCGGGACCTGGAGGAGGTCTACGCCTTGATGCGCTTGGCCCAGACTCGGGGCTGGCCCTTGTTTTTCCTGGGCCGGGGCTCCAACGTGCTCATCAGTGATGCGGGCCTGCCGGGCCTGACCCTGCACCTGGCCAAGTCCCTGCAAAAAATCGAGCGCCAAGGGGAGACCCTGCGCGCCGGCGCGGGGGTGGCCCTGCCCCGGCTGGCCCGGGCCGCGGCGGCTATGGGCTTTTCCGGCTTCGAGTTTCTGGCGGGCATTCCCGGCACGGTGGGCGCGGCGGTGCGCCTCAATGCCGGCGCGGAGGGGCGGAATCTGGCGGCCGTACTCCGCCGGGTCCGGGTGGCCACCCCCAGATTGCAGCTTTTGGAGTTTAAGGCGGAGGAGTTGGGACTGGGCTACCGCTCTTCCCTGTTGCTCCATTTCCCCCATTGGCTGGTGGTGGAAGCGGAATTCGCCCTGCAAACTCCGGCCCCACCGCAGGCCATAGAGGAAAGGATGCGGCAACTCCTGGCGGCCCGGAAGGCCCGCTTCCCCGCCAATCCCCGGAGCTGCGGCAGCGTCTTTAAAAACCCCGCGGGCGCCCCGGCCGCGGGAGCGCTCATCGACCAGGCGGGCTTCAAAGGACGGCGCCTGGGAGAAGCCCTGGTCTCCAGGAAACACGCCAATTTCATCCTCAACCAGGGACAGGCCACGGCCGCGCAGGTAAAAGGCTTGATCGCCGAAATCCAGGAAACCGTATGGAGGACAAAGGGAGTGGCTTTGGAACGGGAAGTGGTGTTTCTGCCGGATGATTTGGGGTGAATAGAGCTGTCAGCTTTCAGCCATCAGCTTTCAGCTTAAAGCTCCCTACTCATGGCCGCCATTCTCTGGGCCAGGGGGCCTCGGGAGTCTCGGGCCACTTCCGGCACCAGGTTCAGGGTGCTTCTCTTGACGGTTTCCATGAAGGGGAGAGACCCAAGGTACCTGACCTTGATAGCCAGCACCTTCCTGGCGACGTCCTGGATGCGCTTGATGATGGGGGGCACATCCTGCACGTCGATGACTTGATTGACCACCAGGTAGGGTTGATAGGCGGCCAACGTCTCCCGGAGCAGGGGCAGATAATCCGGGTACCCGGCTTTCACTCTCTCCAGCAAGGCCGGAATATTATTGGCCTTGGAGCCGTTGGGGGACATGGTGGCTTCATGGATCAAGGACTGCAAGCCAAAATTCTTTTGCCCAGGTTCGGCGGCTTCCTCGCCGAACAAGCGGTTGAGACGGCGCAGCAGGCCCACCTTGATAAAGTTATAGGCCTCCAGGTAGGATGCGGGTTCGCAGGTGGTCACCACCAGGCGGGCGTCTCCGGCCAGGAAAAAATCCAGCATGTTAAAGGAGGTATTGCTCCCCAGATCGATGAGCACATAATCGGCGTCCAACTCCCGCAGGGATTTGATCAGTTTCATCTTGGCCGAGAAACTGATATTGGCGGACCCCAAGATGGAGCTGTCGCCGCCGATGAGACGGGGACCGAATTTGGTGGTCGTGATCAGCTCCTCCAGACTGTAGGCCGCACGGCTGAAATAATCGTTGATGCTTTTTTTGACAAAGGTCTTGCCCAGATAGAGGTGCAGGTTGGCGCCGCCTAAATCCAGGTCCACCATCACCGTGCGCCGGCCCTGGGCGGCCAGGAAAACCCCTAAATTGGCGGCGAAGGTGCTTTTGCCGATCCCCCCCTTGGCCCCGCCCACGGCGATGATCTTTTTTTGCCGGACCACCGCCGCTTCCGGTTCAAAAGTTTGACAAGTGACAAAATCTTTTAAGATCTCATAAGATTCCTTGACTTTGATAAACCATTGCCGGTTTTTCTCCACCCACTCCGGTGGCCGGTCGCCATGCAAATCAGGGTGGAAACACCTGGCTTTGGTGCGGAACGCGTTTTTTATGGTTTCCAGACTCAATTTGTTGATAAAGTCAGGATCAAGGGCCTGGTGCGCGCCGAAAAGATAGATCCCGGCGATGCGCGCCTGGCTCAATTTCTGGGAAGGAATTTCCTGGTGCAAGTAATCCATGTCCGGCCTCGGTTCAAAAAATTCCAGGTTCCAGTTTAGGAAATGCCCATTATGAACTTATAATGCCTTAAAAAACCGGCTATTAGCCCTAGGCAATGGCAGCAATAAGTTCCTTCAGGATGGCTCTCCGCAAATTTAAAATCAGAAAGTAACCGTACAAGTTTGCAGGTATCATGCCAGAAAAGGAGCAAAATTATGATTACCCGGGAAACCTATTATTTTCCCAAGCCCGGCCCGGAAAACACCGAATTTTGCCTGAACCTCCTGGAAAAGGCGGTGGGCCTGGGCTATAAACACTTCGTGATGGCTTCCACCACCGGCGCCAGCGGCGCCCAGGCCGCGGTGCGCCTGCAGATGGCCTCGGACCTCAACCTGGTGGTGGTGGGCCACTCCGTGGGCTTCAAAGGTCCCAATATCGACGAGTTCCTGCCCGAGCATTTCCAGGAGATCACCTGCCGGGGCGGCAAGGTGCTCAAGGCCACCATCCTCACCCATTCCCTGGACACCGCCATCGCCGAGCAGTTCAAGGGCAGCGCTTCCACCCTGATCATTGCCAATACCCTGCGCCGTTTGGGCCAGGGGCTGAAGGTCTGCTGCGAAATCGTCATGGAGGCCGTGGACGCGGGCCTCATCCCCGAGGATGAGGAAGTGGTGGCCGTGGGCGGCACCGCCCGGGGCTGGGACACCGTGGCCGTGATCCGCTCCGCGGCGTCCAAACGCTTCCTGAAACTTTCGGTGTTGGAAATCTGGGCCAAGCCCAGGGGTTAGTGAGCAGTGAGCAGTGAGCAGTAAAATCGAGATTCACTTTCACTGAGCATGGAGCTATCAGCTATCAGCTTTCAGCCAAAGAAATGAAAAATCGATTTTTTATTTGGGGCGAAATTTATGCTACAATAATTTCCTCCCCCTTGATGGGGAAGTGTTAGGGTGGGGTTGGCGTCTTTTTGGGAGATTCAGGGTGGTAAGTCGCCACCCTCCCCCCAACCCCCCATAAGCACTAAGTTAGCGCTTATGTCCCCTTCGAGGGGAGAGGGATGGGGTGAGGGGTGGCGTCTTCGGCAAGCCCACCCCCCCTCACCCTGCCCTCTCCCCCCGAGGGGGCATATGCGCTAATTTAAGCATAGCTTGTCATTTTGAGCGGAGCGAAAAATCTCCCATGTTGTCGAAAAACGATGAAACAACGAGATTCTTCACTCCGCTTCGCTTCGTTCAGAATGACAAATACCGCCAAAGTTAGCGCTTACGCCCCGAGGGGGGAGAGGGGAAAAATGCCTGCCATATCCATGAGATATCAACTTATGGGCCATGATAAACCCCTCTAGGTAAAGAGAACTTTCGCAGAAGCCTGATCTTGCATTGCGGTTTTCCTGACACCCGGCTTCTGACCCCTGACACCTGTCCCCTAACCCCTAACCCCTAACCACTGACCACTGACCACTGACCACTGATCCCTGACCACTGCTCACTGCCCATGACCTGTCTTTTTACTGCTCACTGCTCACTACTTACTGCTCACAGCTCACTCCCCCTCCGCCCCTATCTTCGGAAGTTGACGCCCTTCTCGAAACCGAATATATTTATTCAAAATCTCAGAAAATTTAACCGGATTTGAACGGGAGGAAAACCTTGAGTTTCGTGATCGCCCTGGCGGGAAAAGGCGGCACCGGCAAGACCACGGTGGCCGGCATGCTGCTGCGCTACCTGGTGGAGCATGGCAAGACCCCGGTGCTGGCGGTGGACGCCGACGCCAACAGCAATTTCAACGAAGTTATTGGCCTGGAGGTGGAAAGCACCGTGGGCGCAGCCCGGGAAGAGATGAAAAAGGGCGGCGGCCTGGTGGACATCACCAAGGACCAGCTCATCGAGATGCGCATCAATCAATGCCTGGTGGAGGCCGACGGTTTCGATCTCATCGTCATGGGCCAGCCGGAGGGTCCGGGCTGCTACTGCGCGGCCAACAACCTGGTGGCCCACTTCATGGGGGTTCTAAGTAAGAATTATCCCTATATCTTGATGGACAACGAGGCGGGCATGGAGCATATCAGCCGTCTCACCACCAGCAACGTGGACCTACTGGTGCTGGTGTCTGACCCCTCCTGGCGGGGAATTCAGGCGGCCAGCCGCCTCCAGGAACTGGCCCGGCAGTTGAAGATCGTTATCGGCCGCCCGGTCCTCATCGTTAATCGGGCCTCTAACGGCCTTTCCGCCAAGGCCCGAGCCGAAATCGAGAGCCGGGGCCTGGAACTGGCCGGCCTGATCCCGGAAGATCAGGGCCTCGCGGAATTTGACGCCATGGGGCGCCCCACTTACACCTTGCCCACGGATTCTCCAGCATTACAAGCAGCTTACGAAATCTTCGCCAGATTATTGCCTTAAGTGCAAAATTCACTAAGGCTCGGGATGAATTTTTTGCTTGACTTATTTGACAATTAAAGATTATTTTCACAATGTTTAGACCTCCCTTGGAGTATGGGGCCGGAAATACCGGAAATATAAGGAGGGAACGACCTTGGCTTTTGAAATCCCCAAGCAAGTTTATTCTGGCGCGATCAAAACTGTAACCATCGGCAAGGGCGACAAGGCCATCACCTTAGGGGGGGAGACATCCTACCCCTTTTATGTTTTTGAAGGGGTTATGCCTAACAAACCCCGGGTGGCCATGGAAGTATGGGACAAGAACCCCGGTGAAGATTGGGCTGCACCGGCCCTGGCACCCTTCAAGGACGTGGCAGGAGACCCGGTGGCCTGGGCCCAAAAATGCATCAAGGACTACGGCGCGGAGGCCATTGCCCTGATCCTGGTGAGCACTGACCCCAACGGGGACAATGCCTCTCCGGAAGCCGCGGCCGAAACGGCCAAGAAGGTGGCTGCGGCCATCGACGTGCCCCTGATCGTTTACGGCACCAGCAACGTGGACAAGGACGCGGAAGTGCTGCCGGCCGTGGCTGAGGCCTGCGCCGACTACAAACTGACCCTCGGCCCCGTGCAGGACAAGAACTACAAGAAGATCGGGGCTGCGGCCCTGGGGTACAACCACACGGTCATCGCCAACAGCCCCATCGACGTCAACCTGGCCAAGCAGTTGAACATCCTGTTGGGTCAACTGGGCGTCAAAGACTCCCAGATCCTGGTTGATCCCACCACCGGCGGTTTGGGCTACGGCCTGGAGTATTCCTACTCCGTTATGGAACGGGACCGCATGGCCGCCCTCACCCAGGAAGACGAAAAACTGCAGCTTCCCATCGTTAATTACCTGGGCCAGGAAGTTTGGAAAGTTAAAGAGTGCAAACAAACCAACGCGGAAGCCCCCCAATTGGGCGATCAGACCAAACGCGGCATCCTCATGGAGGCCATCACCGCGGTTGATCTGCTGCTGGCCGGCTCCGACCTGCTCATCATGCGGCATCCGGAAGCAGTGAAAATGACCAAATCCATTATCCAGGAACTGGCCGGCTAAGGCGCCCGCGATCACCTGGACCGACCACCCATTGCACTCAGAGCCCGGCCCATCTTATCTTTGCGCCTACCTGGTTTTAACCCGGGGTACGGGGCTCTGTCTCTCAAGAGGGGCCATGAAGGTCGCCTCTTTAAAGCATGAAACCGGAGGAACTATTAATGGCTGAGTTAGAACTCGACAAACTATCCATGGACCCTGCGGCCCAGGCGTTGTTGAAGAAGGCGTCGGCGGAGGGGGTAGAGACCATTTTCGACCGGGCCAAGAGCATGAAGCCCTGTCCCATCG
>Ga0233425_10005482_pt1 | contig 19991 bp, 18 predicted proteins | sample Watercolumn_Towu_2_FD_181712 | JGI IMG/M metagenome (GOLD analysis project Ga0233425, IMG submission 181712) | Freshwater microbial communities from Lake Towuti, South Sulawesi, Indonesia - Watercolumn_Towuti2014_140_MG | ecosystem: Environmental > Aquatic > Freshwater > Lake | place... | reverse complement strand
CGCTACGCCGGCTGGGCGCGCACGTGACGACGATCCACGACACCGCGGACGGCGCGCGCATCAACGACCAGTGCGGCTCACAGCACCCGCAAGCGGTGCGCGCGACGGCGGACGCCTGCGGCGCGAGCGTCGGCCTGGCCCACGACGGCGACGGTGACCGCGTGACCTTCGTCGACGAGGCGCGCCAGACGGTCAACGGCGACCGCATCATCGGCTTGTGTGCCCGCGCCGCCGCGGCGCGCGGCGAGTTGGCCTCCGCGCACGTGGTGGGCACGGTCTTGACCAACATCGGTCTCGAATGGTGGCTGCGCGAGCAAGGCCTGACGCTGCACCGCGCGCCCGTCGGGGACCGCAACGTCTGGGAACGCATGATTGAACTGGGGGCTGACATCGGTGGCGAGCCGTCGGGACATCTGATCTTCCGGCGCCTCCTGCCCACCGATGACGCGCTGCTCACCGCGCTGCAACTGCTGGCGGTGGTGGCGCAGAGCAGCCGGCCGATGAGTGAACTGGCCGCCGAAATCCCGATGATGCCGCAAGCGGTGCGGAATCTGAAGGTGACGGCCAAGCCGGCGATCGAGTCGGTCCCCACACTGCACGGGGCCGTGGACGCAGCACGGGAGCTGCTCAACGGCTCCGGGCGGTTGATCGTCCGGTACAGCGGCACGGAGGCGCTCGCTCGGATCATGGCCGAGGGGCCCGACGTGCCGCTTCTGGACCAGGCGGTTGCGGTCGTCGAGTCGGCGTTCGACGAGGTCGGCTTGGTGGTCGGCGGACACTGAGAGGAGCACGGAGAACACGAAGGGGCACCGATAACGACGACGGGAGGAGATCGGCAGGCATGCCCTTATGCCGTGGCTGGGGGCTGCTCATGAGCACTGGGCCGCGCCGGCCGAATAAACGCCGTTGTCTGTGCCCCTTCGTGTTCTCCGTTTCCGATATTCTACCACAAGCGCTTGCTGCGTGTCTACGCCGTGCGCCAACTTTTCGCAGCGGCGGCGATCGCGGGCTCCGCGCGGTACCACTGTACGAAGTCGGGGATGCCCTCCTCGATCGGGGTACGCGGGTCGAAACCCAGCTTGGCGCGCGCGCGCGCCACGTCGGCATAGGTGGCGGGCACGTCGCCGGGCTGCATGGGCAGCATGATCTGCTCGGCGCTCACGCCACACGCGCGCTCGATCACCGCGATCATGGCGAGCAGTTGCTCCGGCCGGTGGTTGCCGAGGTTGAACACCTCGTAGGGCTCCAGCCCGTCGGCGAACAGGCTGCCCAGCACGCCCGCGGCGATGTCGCTCACATGCGTGAAGTCGCGCTGCATGTCGCCGTGGTTGAACACCTTGATCGGCTCGCCGGACAGGATGCGTTCGGTGAACTCCCAGATCGCCATGTCCGGCCGACCCCACCGGCCGTAGACCGTGAAGAAGCGCAGGCCCACGGTCTGCAGCCCAAACAGGTGGGTGTAGGTGTGCGCCATCAGTTCGCACGCGCGCTTGGTCGCGGCATACAAGCTGATCGGCGTGTCCACCGGGTCGGTTTCGCTGAACGGGATCTTGGTGTTGCCGCCGTACACGCTCGACGACGAGGCGTAGACCAGCCGGCGCGTGCCGTGGTGGCGACAGCCTTCGAGGATGTTGAGCGTGCCATCGACGTTGCTGCGCGTGTATTCGCGCGGGAAGCGCAGCGAGTGGCGCACGCCGGCCTGCGCGGCCAGGTGGCAAACCAACTCGGGCTCGTGCGCGGCGAAGCAGGCGTCGACCGCTGCGTGGTCGGCCAAGTCGAACTGCGCGAACGAGAAGCCCTCGCGCGCGCGCAGCATCTCCAGCCGGCGCTCCTTGATCAGCACCGGGTAGTAGGCGTTGAGCGAGTCCACACCCACCACCGCCTGCCCCTGATCGAGCAGCCGATGACAGACATGCGACCCGATGAACCCGGCCGCCCCGGTGACCAATACCGCGCGCTCGTTGGCCATGCCGCCTCCCACGTGGACCGGCGCGTTCGCGCGCCGCTCCACTTCGGCATTATAGCCCAGGGCGGGCACTTCGGTCGGGGCAAGACGTGGGCGGCGTGGGGCTGCGTCGAAGCCAGAGCCACGACCGGTGGCGGGACGCGCTCTGTCGCGTCCGTCGTCGCCGGTGAGGGAGGGCCGCGAGAGACCGCGGCCCTCCACGGCGCGCGCTTTGTTCTCGGCGGGAGAGTAGCCGCGCGTTGCCTGACGAATGGGATCCCGGTGCCGGCGGTGCCCACAGGTCCGCGCCGCCGGGCAGTTGGACCGACAGGACCCCCGATGAGCGCACCGCGACAGCCCAGCCCAGCCGCCGCCGTCCTGGCGGACTCGCACACGCCGCGCCGGGCTGATCTCACCATCATGGACGCGGACACGCACTGTGTGGAACCGGACGACTGGACGCATCTGAAGCAGAGCAGCCAGTCGTGGTACGGCACGCCGGGGCACGCGCTCTTGTACGCCCATGTGCGGCCCCAGTGGGTGGCCCTCTGGCGCGATGAGCGCTCCGCTTGCGTCGCGGGCTGCTACGGGTTCTCTCGCCAGTATCGGGGCGGCCGCCACCTGAGTCTCGGCGGCCCGACCGGCGCTTCCGACCAGATGCTGCGGGAGCTGATCGCGCTGCATCGCCAACGCATGGGCGCCACGGGCAAGACCTTTCTCTGGACGCCGGACAAGCTCGCCCGCCGCGCCCGGCTGGCGCGGGAGAGTGGACTGCTGTGCGGCCGGTGGGTCGCTGGTCGCCTGGTCGGTGGCACCCTCAACTACCTGCACGGGTCCGACGCCTATCTCTCGACGGTCGCGCACGACCCACGGTACGATCACCTGCACGGCGGCCTGGTCTGCCTGCTCGACACGGTGCGCCACCTGACCGAACGGGGCCTGCGGCGGTACAACCTGCACGTGCGCTATGCGCCATTCAAAGCCCGCCTGGGTGGCGTGGAGCACCAACTCCACCACGCGGTCCTGTTCGCCAACGCCTGGGTCGCTGCCGCCTGGCACGCACGGCTTCTGGCGGCGCGTCGGCGCGCGCGCGCCGACGCGCCGGACGGTTCCTGAGAGCGTTGCCAAGCCGGCGTGCTACAATCGCGTCAGCGGACGGAGGCTGGCAGCGCCATGCGCTGGGGCGTGTTCGGCGACGTGCATGGCAATCTCCAAGGTCTGGAGGCGGTGCTCGCCGCGTTGGCCGGCGAGGGGTGCGACGCGCTGCTCTGCCTGGGAGATGTCGTGGGCTATGGCGCCGACCCGGCGGCCTGTTGCGCGCGGCTGCGCGACGCCGGGATCCCGTGTCTGCTGGGCAATCACGACCAGGCCATGCTCGCGGGCAGCGATCTGTCGTGGTTCAACGACCATGCCCGCGTCGCGCTGGAATGGACCCGCCACCAGCTCGCGCCCGACGAGGTGGCGTGGCTGAGCGGCCTGGAGCCCACGACCTGCGACGAGGGCTTCGTGGCGGTGCACAGCTCGCTGCCCGATCCCTGGCGTTGGGACTACGTCTTGACACCCGCGGCCGCCGCGGCCACCCTGAGCTGGGCCGAGGAGAACATCGTGCTGGTCGGCCACACGCACATGGCCGAAGGCTACGGCGCGGGCTCCGGCGTGCGCCTGGCGCGCTGGTCGCTGCCGGACGGCGGCGAGCTGGAGCTGGCGCCCGGCGGCCGCTACGTGCTCAACCCCGGCTCGTGTGGCCAGCCGCGCGACCGCCGCTGGCAGGCTTCGTATGGGGTGCTCGACCTGACCGCGCGGCGCTTCGTCGTGCGGCGGGTGCCCTATGAGGTGGGTGCGGCGGCCGACCGCATCCTGTGGGCCGGACTGCCCGCGCGGCTGGCCGCCCGTCTCTTCGAGGGACGCTGACGTGACTTACGCCGAAGCCCGCGCCTGGCTGGACCGCTTCGTCAACCTCGAGCGCCGGCCCGATCCGGCGAGCTGGACCACGCTCAAGCTCGAGCGCGTCGAGCGGCTGCTCGCCCTGCTCGGCCACCCTGAGCGCCACGGGCGTGTGGTGCACATCGCCGGCAGCAAGGGCAAGGGCTCGACCGCCGCGATGGTCGACGCGGTCCTGCGCGCGGCGGGCTGCCGCACGGGGCTGTACACCTCGCCCGACCTGCGCTCGCGCCGCGAGCGGATGCGCGTCGACGGCCAGCCGATCTCGCGCGAGGAGGTGGCACTGCTCGTCGCGGCGCGGCTCAAGCCGGCGGCCGAGGCCTACGCCCGCGCGGCGCACGGCGATTCGCTGACCTTCTTCGACCTGCACACCGCGCTGGCTTTCCTGTGGTTCGCCGAGAGCGGCGTGGACTGGTCGGTGGTCGAGGTCGGGCTCGGCGGCCGACTCGACGCGACGAACGTCGTGGCGCCGCGGATCACCGCGATCACCTCGCTGAGCCTGGAGCACACGGCGTTCCTCGGTTCCACGCTGACCGCCATCGCGCGCGAGAAGGCGGGCATCATCAAGCCCGGCGTGCCGGTGGTCTGCGCGCCGCAGCCGCCCGAGGCGATGGCGCAGATCCAGCGCATCGCCGCCGACCGCGGCGCGCCCGTGCTGCTCGCCGACGGTGCCGACCCGGTGCCCGACGGCGCGTTCGTCGAGCTGGCCGACGGCGGCGTGGGCCAGCGGCTGCGCCTGGCCTGGGACGACGGCACGCTGGAGACACTGCTGCCCCTGCTCGGCAGCCACCAGGCGGTCAACTGCGCGGTCGCGCGCACGGTCCTCGCGAACCTCGCCCGCCGCCGCCTCGCCCTGGTCACGCGCACCGCGCTCGATGCCGGCCTGCGCGGCGTGCGGTGGCCCGGCCGCGTGCAGGTGCTCGAACGCGCGCCGTGGCTGGTGCTCGACGGCGCGCACACGCCCGATTCGGCCGCGCGGCTGAACGAGACGCTGGCGCTCTTCCCCCACCGCCGCCGCTGGCTGGTGGTCGGCGTCGCCCGCGACAAGGACCTCGAGGGCTTCCTCGCCGAGCTCGCGCCGAGCGCCGCCGGCCTCGCCCTGACCAGCGTGCCCGACCACCCGCGCATGGCCCCCGCCGACACACTGGCGCCCGTCGCCTCACGCTACGCCGCCCGCGTCGCCGTCACTCCCGACCCCGCCGCCGCGCTCGGCCTCGCGCGCACCTGGGCCGCGCCCGACGACCTGATCGTCGTCACCGGCTCGCTGTTCCTGGTCGGCGAGGTGCTCACCATGCTCCAGGGCCCTGCGGCGTAGGCGCCGGTAGGCCGCCCGTGGCGCAAGCGTCCTCGCTTGCGACTCACGACAGCGAACAGGGGACGCCACCCTATATTTACATCTTGGAAACCAGGTGGCGTCCCTGTTATCTCGCTGAACGCGCCGCGCCGCGGTTGCCGCCAACGCGGAATGCGCGAGTGCAGGACCTGCCCCCCACCCGGTTGGCTCGGCGCGAAGGTGCCGCGCGCGCCATGCCGAACCATCGCCCCAGCGGAGTCGGTGCGCATGTGGACGTTGTCGTTGGCGGTCCTGTTGTCGGTCCACGCCCCCGTGGCGCTGAAGGCGCGGCCGTTCGATCTGAGCCAAGTCAAGGTCACCGACCCGCGGCTGGTCAAAGCGGCCGAGCTCAACCGCCAGTACCTGCTCTCGGTCGACCCGGACCGCCTGCTGCACACCTTCCGGCTCAACGCCAAGCTGCCCACCAGCGCCGCGCCGTTGGGCGGTTGGGAGAGCCCGGGGTGTGAGGTGCGCGGGCACTGCATGGGCCACTGGCTCAGCGGCCTGGCGCTCACCGCGCGCAGCATGGGCAGCGCCGAGTGTCGGCAGCGCGCCGACTACCTGGTCGCCGAGCTGGCCAAGTGCCAGCAGGCGCTGGGTGGCGAGTGGCTGTCGGCGTTCCCCGAGTCGTTCCTCGACCGTCTGGAAGCGGGCAAGCCCGTCTGGGCGCCCTACTACACGCTGCACAAGATCCTCGCCGGGTTGCTCGATGTACACACGCTCTGCGGCAACGCCCAGGCGCTCGACGTGGCCAAGCGTCTGGGGCGCCACTTCGCGGGGCGCAACGCCAAGCTCAACGACCAGCAGATGGCGGTCGTCCACCGCAACGAGTACGGCGGGATCGGCGAGTCGCTGTGGAATCTGTATGGCCTGACCGGTGACGAGCAGGTGCGCGTCGCGGCGGCGAAGTTCGACCAGGAGTCGTTCCTCGGGCCGCTCGCCCAGCACCAGGACCGCCTGCGCGGGCTGCACGCCAACACCCAGATCCCCAAAGTGATCGCCGCCGCGCGGCGCGCCGAACTGACCGGCGAGGAGCGCTACCACGACCTGGCCGACTACTTCTTCACCCAGGTCACCGGCCACCGCAGCTACGTCACTGGCGGCACCAGCAACCACGAGCACTGGCGCACCGAGCCCGACAAGCTGGCCAGCGAGCTGTCGCCCGACGCCCACGAGACGTGTGTCTCGTACAACCTGCTCAAGCTGACCGACCGCCTCTTCGCCTGGAGCCCCGAGGCGCGCTACGCGGACTACTACGAGCGCGCCTTCTACAACGCGATCCTGCCCACCCAGGAACCCAACACCGGCATGTTGATGTACCTGGTGCCGATGAACGCCGGCCACTTCAAGACCTTCAGCACGCCCCTCGACAGCTTCTGGTGCTGCGTCGGCACGGGCGTGGAGTCGTTCGCCCGCCTGGGCAGCTCGCTCTACTACCACAACAACGACACGCTGTGGGTCAATCTGTACGTGTGCTCCGAGTTGGATTGGCCCGCGCAGGGCTTCGCGCTCAGTCAGCAGTGCATCTTCCCCGACGAGCCGGACACGGTGCTCAATGTGAGCGTCAAGCAGCCGGTCGAGTTGACGGTCAACGTGCGCATCCCGGCCTGGTGCGACGGCGCGAGCGTGACGGTCAACGGCACACCGGTGGCAGGCGCGCGCAAGGCCGGCAGCTACTGCGCGCTGAAGCGCACCTGGCGCGACGGCGACGTGATCGGCGTCAGCCTGCCCATGAAGCTGCGGCTCGAGACCACGCCCGACGACCCGACGGTGGCGGCGTTCTGCTACGGGCCGCTGGTGTTGGCCGGCGAACTGGGCACGGAGCGCTATGATCCCGCCAAGATGACCTTCGTGCGCGGCCAGCGCGACCTGTGCGCCGCGCCACGCTACGAGGTGGCGCCGCTGTTGGGCCGGGCCGACGCGCTGGACACCTGGGTCAAGCCCGTCGAGGGCAAGTTCTGCACCTTCACGATCGGCGGGCAGGCCAAGCCGCTGACGCTCGTGCCGTTCCGCTCCCTGTTCGGCCAGCGCTACGCGGTCTACTGGCGACTGTTCGCGCCGGGCAGCCGCGAGCAACTCGCCTACGAGACCGAGCTGGCGCGCAAGGCGGCGCTGCGGGCCCGGTTCGTCGACCTCGTCGAGATCGGCGACCCGGAGTCCGAGCGCGAGCACGGCCTGCGCGGCGAGCGCACGAACAGCGGGCTGCACCAGGGCCGCCACTGGCGTGACGCGCCCGGCGGGTGGTTCACCTACCAGGTCAAGGTGCTCCCGGACGCGCCGACGACCCTCGTGCTCACCTACTGGGGCGACGACGCGGGCAACCGCGTGTTCGACGTGCTGGTCGACGGCCAGAAGATCGCCACGCAGCGCCTCGAGCGCAACCAGCCGGGCCAGTTCTTCGACGTCGAGCATAAGTTGCCGCCCGAACTGACGAAAGGCAAGGAGAAGGTGACCGTGCGTCTCCAGACCATCGACGGCTCGACCGTGGGCGGTCTCTTCGGGCTGGTCACCAGCAAGACGGCGCCGTAACGAGGACGGGCGCATGACCGACGACAAGAGCAGCTCCACGCCACCACGGGTCGCGCCCGGGGTTGCCGCCGGCTGCGGGCTGGCGCTCGCGCTCTACGGCGTCTTCCTCCTGTGCATCATCGTCGAGGGTCCGGCGCCGCTCCTCGCGGTGCCGCTGCTCGTCGCCGGCTGGTGGCAGTGGCGCAAGCGGCTCCTGCACGACAACCGCGTGCGGGAAAGCAAGATGGCCGTCGCGGCGCTCGAACGCCTGGGTGGCGGCGACGTCGACCTCGGACGGCGAATCGCGGGGTGCAAGGACGCGGTGCGCGACCTCGACGCGGAGATCGCCGCGCTCCAGGCCAGGCAAACCACGGTCGAGGCGGCGGTGACCAAGCTCCAGGCGTCCAGCTTCAGCGAGCGCGCCGGCGCCTACCAACGCGCGGCCGGGCTGCTGGCTGACCAGGTCAGCCTGCGCGCGGCGTTGCTGCCGCGCTGGCAGCGGGTGCTCGCCGACCTGGAAGCCCTGGCCGCGGCCAACGCGGCGGAGTCCGTGCTCGGCGGCCTCGACCTGGTCGGCGGGCGCGAGGAGGTCGCCGAGGAGCAGGCCCGCCTGATCGCGGCGCACGACGAACTGCTCAGCGAGGGCGACATCCAGCGCGAGCTGTCGCGGGTGGGGTGAGTGCGCGCCCGCTGCCTACGCCTTCTCCCCAAACCGACAGAACGCGATCAGGACGCTCGAAACCAGCGCCACGGCCAGGGCGAAGAGCGCCGTGCCCTGGGGGTCGCGCCACTCGACGAGGTGCTCGGCGAAGCTGACCGCCATGACCAGGACGACCACGCTGGACAGCTTGACCTTCAGGTCGTGCACGCCATGCGCGATCAGCCACGGCGGCACGTTCAGTTCACCGATGAACAACTCGTAGAGGCTGACCGCGAAGAAGAGCAGCGCGAGCGCGATGAGGAAGGCGTCGAGCAGCGCGATCATCTGCACGGCGATCGTGGGGTCCGCGCCGTGGCTGGCCAGGACCTTGCCGACGACGTGGACCGTCTTGGCCGTGCCCCAGGCGAACGCCGTGACGCCCGCGGCGAGCAGCGAGAGCACGCCCAGCAGCGCGCTGTACCGACTCAGTTCGAGCAGACGACGCATGGCGGTTCACGGACGGCGGGGAGGACAGGCCGCCGTGCGGCGCGCCCATCCTCCCCGACCCGACCCAGGCTGGGACTCAGCCCTTGACTTCCATGTACTCGATGAGCGCACCATCCTCCATGAAGTAGGCGATGGTGATGCCGGGGCAGGCCTCGATCGGCGCGACGACAATGTCGGTCTTGCCGGCGAGCGCCGCGGCCAGGTCGTCGACCATGTAGCTCACGTGCGGCATCTTGGTCAGCGCGGTGCCGGCCAGGGGGCTCTCGTCGGTGAAGCGGACCCACTCGATCAGGTTCGCGTCCTGCGAGGGGTCAGTGCCCCAGACCTTGAGTTGGTCGAACCACATCTCACCGTCCTTGGGCTCGGTGGCGACCAGGCCGAGGTGGTGGAACTTACGCATGGCTTCTCTACTCCTTGCCCGCCAGCCGCTTGCGCTCGCGCCCGAGGGCGTCGGCGGCGATCATGGCGTCGACGACTGCGTCCGAGGTGACCTCGAACGGATGGTTCTCACACAATGAGCCCGCGCCTCCGCAGATGTCGCCGATCACCTTGAGCCGGTCGCGCCCGACGCCCGGCAGGCGGATGTCCGCGAACGTCACGGGCAGACCGACGGCGATCTCGAAGTCGACGATGCGGTGCATCTGCGCGACGGGTACATCCTCGTCCAAGCAGAGCTGGCTGATGATGCCGAAGCCGACTTCCTCGCCGTGCATCAGGCCGTGGCACTCGGGGAACGCCGGTAGGCAGTTGGCGATCATGTGCGCGGTGCACACGCCGCTGCTCTCGAAGCCGAGGCCCGACAGCAGCACGTTGGCTTCGATGCACTTCTCGACCGCGGGCGTGACGACCTTCTGCTCGATCGCGCGCTTGGCCTCGATGCCGTGCTCGAGCAGCAGGTCGTACCCCAGCCGCGCCAGGGTCAGCGCCGCCTGGGTCGTGTGGCCGCCGGCGAGGTTGCCCGCACGGGTCTTGTAGGCGGCCTCGGCCTCCACCCAGGTGGCCAGCGCGTCGCCCATGCCGGCGACGAAAGCGCGCACCGGGGCGTTGGCGATGACCTGGGAGTCGACGAGCACGAGGTCGGGGTTGCGCCCCCAGCTCTCGAAGCCGAGGCAGGCGCCCTGCTCGTCGTACCACACCGTGTACGAGCTGGTCGGCGAGTCGTTCGAGGCGATCGTCGGCACGGTGACCATCGCGATGCCCGTCGCCGCCGCCGCCGCCTTGGCCGTGTCGAGGGTCTTGCCGCCGCCCACGCCGACCGCCATGTCGGCGCCGCTCTCGCGCGCGAGCTGGGCCACACGGTCCACTTCGGCGTGCGTCGAATCGCCGCCGAAGGCCACGTCGATCACCTCCAGGCCCTCGGCCGCGAGGCTGGCCAGCATCTGCTCGCCCACGATGCCTTTCACACCCGTGTCCCACAGCACCAGCGGCCGGCGGCCGATGGCCTTCAGGTACACGCCGGCCGACGCCAGCACGTTTCGCCCCTGAACGTACCTGCGCGGCGCGATCATCACGTTGATCATCCCGGTTCTCCTTCGACTAGGGATCGGTGTCCGCCCCGGCTTGCCAGCAGCGTGGCGACCGAGCGTTCTTCACCGCGCCGCCGCCGATCCCTGCGCGACACCAACGAATCGTTGGACCACTCGCGGGCGCGAACAGGAAGCCCGGCCGCGCGGCGAGATCTCCGTCCGTGGAGCAAACGTGCAATGTCCGCGATCTCAGGACGGTTGGCCTTGGCGACACTCTTGCTGTCACCCGGGACGGCCCTGGCCGGCGGGCTGCGCAGCGGCGAGTTGCCGCGTCTGGCGCCCGCGCCGCGCCCGATCGTGGTCGATGGGCAGCTCGATGATTGGGCCGGGGTGGCCGCACAGGTCTTCCGGCCAGTCGACCGACCCGGCCGAGCCGTAGGGGCCGCCACCGCCGCGCCGAGACTACTCGACCGTGCGCAGCGCCGGGCTGACCAGGTAGCCACGCTGGCGCTTGGTCAGGATGTAGCGCCCCAGGCTGCCCACCGAGTCGAGCTTCTTGCGCAGGCGGTAGACGTGTACGTCGAGGGTGCGGCTGTCGGGATCGAACTCGGCGCCCCACACGGTGGTGGCCAACTTGATGCGGGGCACGATCGTCCCGCAGTGCTCCACCAGCAGGTGGAGCAACTCGAACTCCTTGCTGGTCAGCCCCAGCGGTTCACCGCGGACGAACGCCTCCTGCGCCCGCAGATCGAGCCGGATCGGCCCGATGCGCGTCGAGCCCGCGTACTCGCTGGCCGTGCTCTGCCGCGCTCGCCGCAGCAGCGCGCGGACTCGGCTGACCACGGTATCGGGATGGTAGGGCTTGTGGATGTAGTCGTCCGCGCCGCTCTCCAGGCCCAGCACCTCGTTGTAGCTCTCCCCGCGCGCCGTGACGAAGATGATGGGCACGTTCGAGAACGCGCGGATCCGCCGACAACACTCGAACCCGTCGACATGCGGCATCATCACGTCCAGCGTGACGAGATCGAACGGCTCGCGATGGAGCAGCGCCACCGCCTCTTCGGCGCTGAACGTGTCGACGACCTCGAAGCCCGCGTCGGTCAGGATCCGCATCATCAGATCCCGCATGTGGGCTTCGTCGTCCACGACCAGAATGCGCGCTTCACTCATCCGACCACCACTTCGCCTGCGCAGACGGCGAGCACTGCCGAACCGTATCTAGTAGATGCATTGTAGCGGCCCGGAGTGCCCTTCTTGCGCCACGATTCGTTGCACTTGTATGACAGCAACGTGAACCAGGGCGAGTCGAGGCCCGCGCGCCGGTCGGGAGACGGGGCCGACGGCCGGCCGGCGCCGCGCTGCGACGTTGCTCACCCGTCGTCCGCGCCCAGCGCGACGAGCACCGCCCGCAGGAGCGCCAGCGCCTCCGCGCGGCGCGCCAGCCAACCTGCGCGCACGCCGAGCCCGACGACCGCCGCCCGCTGGCCGCGCGCGCCGCGACCCACCAGCGGGAGCGGCGCGCCGACCGCGCCGAGGTAGGCGACGCCGCCGGGGGCCTCGACCGCCAGCTCGCGCCAGGTCCAACCGGCCACACCGCGTGGGCTCCAGCTCGCGTCGGCCGGCGCGATCACGACCGGGCGCGTGCCGCGCAACGCCGTCCCGGGCGAGTCACCGGCCGCCGGGAGCGCCAGGCGCACCGGGCCGTCGGGGCCGGGCAGGTCGCCCCCACCGCGCGCCAGCGCCGCGGCCAAGGCAGCCGCGAGCGGGTCGGGCGCGGGCGCAGGCGCCGGACGCCACGCCACGTCGCGCGTCGGCAACGGCGTGAGCCACGGCTGCGCCGCGCCGGTCGGGCGCGGGATGGCCGGCGGGATGAGCGGGCCGGGCAGGTGGTGGGTGACCACCCGGCGCACGGTCACGCGGCGCGCGGGTCGCGGTCGCTCCGGGGCGCGCACGACGAGTCCGGCGGTCGGAGTGGTTGGCGCGGCGACCACCGGCGGCGCCGGGGGCGAGGTGGGCGGCGGCAGGGCTGGCCGGCCGCAACCCACGAGGACGGTCGACCCCAGCAGCAGCAGCCGGCGGCGCTCAGCGCGCATCCCACTGCGGCTCGCCAAGCGGCAGGCCCAGGTCGACCACCAGCCGTTGCAGCCGTTGCGCCGCGGCCGGGGTGAGCAGCGCGTCGCCGCGCCACGCGCCGCCCGACCAGCGCAGTGCGCGGCCGTGGACCAGCGCCAGGCGCACCGGTGTGGCGCCGCTGAAGGTGAGCACGAGCGAAGGCGGACAGCCGCACGGCGCGCCCGTCTGGCGGCGTTCGAGAGTCAAGGCGGTCGCCAGCTTCCGCACGGCGCTGCCCGCGGTCACCCGCACCGGCGCGGGCAGTGGCGCGCGGCCGAAGAACGGCCCGGGTCCGAGCGTGACGACGCCGGCGCCGGCCAGCGCCTTGTCGAGCGCGGCCTGCCACGGCTGTGCATCGGCCTGGCGCAGCGGCTGGCGCATCGGGTAGACGGCCGCCACGAACCCCGCGACCGCCGCGACCAGGAACAGCGCGGGCAGCAACCCGCGCCGCGCCGCGCGCACGCCCGCGAGTGTCAGCGTGTAGTGGCCCATGCTCGTCTCCGCCTGGGCGCTATTGTAGCACGGGCGGGGAGGCGAAGGCCACCCGCAAGGTGACGATCTGGTGCGGGCCGGCAGTCACCGTGACGACCGTGCCGTCCAGCACGGCCCGGGCCTCGGCGGCGGGCTGCTCGCTCAACTCGAGCGTCTCCACCGCCCGCGCCGCGCGGCCCAGTGCCAGGCGGTCGGTCCGCGCCTCGGCGCTCGGGTTCCACAGCCGGACCACCACGCCGTCGCCGGCCTCCGGCGGCTTGATGGCCGAGATCACCAACCGCCCGTCGAGCAGGCGCGCGGCGCTGTCCCGCGCCGGACCGTGCGCGGCCAGCGGCGGGAAGCCCGAGGGTCGCGCGCCGCTCTGGCGGACGAACAGCCCGGTCTGCAGTCTGGCCAACTCGTCCAACGCCGCCACGCGCGGCAACGCGCCGGCGAACGGCAGCAGGGCGTAGCGGTGGACCAGTGCGCCGCGCTCCAGGCCGTCCTTCTCGCCCGAGGTGCCGACGGTCTGGCGAAACGAACGGAGCAAGGTCACCTGCATGGTGCGCCGCTCGTCGTCGAGCACCCCACCCTCGTGCAGCCCGGCGCCGCACAGGAAGGCCAGCCCACGCCCGCCTCCGCCGACCGCCTGCAGGCCGAGGAACGGCTTCTCGGCGAGCTCGGTCTCCTGCCAGTCGGCCGTCGCCGTGTCCAAGGCGATGGCGCGCGCCACGAAGTCGTAGGGGTGGTGCGCCAGGTACGTCTCCGCCGTCACGTCGGTCGGCAGGAGGAGCTTGAGCTGGTGGTCCTCGGCGGTGTTCTCGACCGTCGTCTCGATCTCGACCAGCCGCGCGCCGCGGCGCAAGGTGACGTCGCTGACCACGACAAGGTCCACCAGCGCTGCGCAGGGGGCCTGGACGTGGGCCTCGTAGCGCGCGGGCACGCGCATGGTGACCGTCGACCGGAGCGTGACCAGCTCCGGCCCGTCGTGCACCACGGCCACCTGCGCCGCGCAGGCGGTCGAGAGCCGTTGCGTGTCGTTGAGCGCATGGGCGTGGAACCAGCCGTCGCCGACCTCGCTGCGGTCCTCGAAGGTCAGCAGGTCGGTGTAGACTGCGCCGGTCGCGCGGTCCGTGAGCGTCAGCGTGCCGTTGGGCGCCAGCGCGATGGCGAGGTGCTCGTTGGCGGCGCTGGCCGGCCCGGTGCGCAACGAGCCGAGCACGCGCACGGGCTTGGGCGACGGCTTGACGCGCAACGCGGTCCAGCCCAGCGCGGGCAGCGCCACCTGCGCGGCCACGCGGTAGCGCGCGAACTCGCCGTCGCTGTTGAAGCAGTAGCGGGCGAAACGCGAGCGCTCCGCCGAAGCCGGCGCCACACTCAACCGCTGGTACGGCACCGTCTGGCCGTCGGCGGTCTCCAACGCAAACGCCTTGAGGCGCTGCCCGTGAAAGCCCTCGGCGAAGCTGGTCGGGTAGTCGGGCGGCAGGTCAATCTCGAACACGAGCACCTCGTCGCGCGGCTGGGGCAGCGGGTTGACCAACGCCAGTGTGAACTCGTGGGGTGCCCGCGCCAGCTCGCCGCAGCCGGCGGTCAGCCCGGCAACCGCTTGCGCGCGCAACTGCTCGCCCATGATCCGCGCCTGGTCGTAGCGGTACTGCATGTCGCGGTGCACCTGGTCGATGGAGCAGCCGCAGATGCTGTCGTGGGCGTGGTTGAGCAGCACCTGCTGCCACGCCGAGCGCAGTCCCGCGCGCAGCAGGCTGGTCTCGCTGGCCGGCGCGTCCAGGGCGCGCAGCGCCAGCAGCGGCTCGACCCAGCGCTCGAGCAGGTTCTGGCAGGCGTCGTTGGCCTGCTTGAGCCGCACGCGGGCCGAGACGCAGTTGGGGATCAGCCAGAGGTAGCCGCAGCGCTCGCGGCTCGGCTCCCGCAGCTCGCCGCGCTTGACCGGCGGTTCGACCGCCGTCGCGCGCGCCTCGGCGAAGAAGAGCGGCAGCGTCGAGTGGCGCGGCTCGACCTGGGGACAGGCCTCGCGGATCAGCCGCAGGTAGCGCGCCACGTCGCTCGCCGGCAGGATGTGGTCCATGGCGTCCATCAGGCAGATCGTCGTGCCGTTGGCGCGCTGGGTCTCGTGGTCGACGTAGCTGGCCAATTCGCGCCGGAACCACCGCTCGCGCACGGCCTCGCGCGCTGCCGGGTCGTCGCCCGCGGCGCTCAGCTCGGCGGCCATGTCGGCGTGGATCGGGTGCGGCGATTCCAGAACCCGGCGCGGCCGGGCGAACGCGCCGTAGCCTTCGGCGTCCTGGAGCTTGAAGGTGAACGCCCGCGTGCCGTCCGGCGCCTCCCACCAGAAGAACGGCGGCGTGGTGTGCTCGTTGGTGCCGCGCCCGAGCACCACATCGCGCAGCCCGAACCCCGCGAAGAGCTGAGGCATCTGCGACGGGTGGCCAAACATGTCGCAGATGAAGCCCACGCGCATCGGCTCGACGCCCCATTCGCCGCTGATCCGCGCGCCGAGCAGCAGGTTGCGCAGCAGCGCCTCGTCGCCCGGACAGAACAGGTCCGGCATGGTGAACCACGGCCCGACCAGGATGCGCCCCTCGGCCATCAGCCGCGCCAGCCGCGGCCGCTGCTCCGGGCGCAACTCGAGGTAGTCGCCCAGCACGCAGGTCTGCCCGTCGAGCTGGAAGTAGCGGAAGTGCTCGTTGGTCTCCAGCAGATCGAGCAGCTCGTCGATCAGCCGCACGAGCAGGAAGCGGAATTCCTGCAACGGCCGGTACCACTCCCGATCCCAGTGGGTGCCCGAGATGTAGTGGGCGCTGAAGCCCGCGCGCGCCTGGTCCATGGTCACCGTCTCCGCCGCCGGACTCGGCGGCCGGGTGGGGTTGTAGCGCACAGGCGGCGTCGCGCGCAAGAGGCAATCGCGCCACGCGGCCGGAGGTGGCGGCGGAGCGAACACGAATGCCCAGCACGGAAGACGCCCATGAGCCAATCACCGCCACCCGCGCTGAGCGCCGCCGCAGCCTTCTGCGAGTCGCGCTGTCCCATCTGCACCCGCGCCCGCGCGGGGCAGCGCCTGGCACGGGTGCTGCAGGCGATCGAGTTGCTGCTCACGTTCGGCGGCTGCCCGTGCGGCCGGGCGCGCCGGCGCTTGTATGGCGTGGCGCCCAACGAGCCGCTGCCGACGCCGCCCACGGAGTGATTCGCATGCAGGCTTGGCTGCTCGCCCGCTGTGCACTGGCGGGGCTGCTGCTGTTCGTTGGTCCCACCAGCGCGCTCGAGCCGGTCGACGCGCAGCTCATCCCCGAGGCGCGCCGGGTGCTGGACTGGCTGGAAGCCGGCTATGGACGGCGCGTGCACAGTGGCAGCACGAGCGGGGTGGCGCCGTTCCTGCGCGAGGCGACCGGCCACCAGCCCGCGATCCAGGGCTTCGACCTGTCGGGCTGGAACTCGCCGACCTGGGGCAAGACGTACACCCCGGTCGTCGAGCGGACGATCGAGGCAGCCAAGGCCTGGTGGGCGCAAGGCGGCCTGGTCACCATGCAGTTCCACTGGAAGAACCCCACCCGCCCCGACGGCTCGGCGTGGGCCGGTCTGCCGCCGCGCGGCCGGGGCACGGGGCCGCTCGACGTGGCCGCCGCGATCACGCCCGGCACGCCCGTCAACCAGGCGCTGATGGCAGATCTGGCCAAACACGCCGACTACCTCGAGCGTCTCGCGCGGGCCAAGGTGCCCGTGCTTTGGCGGCCGTACCACGAGATCGACGGCGGCTGGTTCTGGTGGACCGACAAGGCCCGGCCCGAGAACACCGCGGCGCTCTGGCGCCTGACCTACGACTACCTGGTCACAGAGCGCGGGTTGCACAACCTGATCTGGGTTTACAGCGCGGGCGTGCACGCGGGCGGACTGCGCACCGCGCTCGGGCTGACCGGCGCGGCTAGGCGCGACCCGACCCAGGAGGAGGAAGTCGCCTTCCGCCGGCGCTACTACCCCGGCGCGCGCTACGTCGACCTCGCCGGCATCGACATCTACCCCAGCGGCGAGTACGGCCCGCCAACCGACGATGTCTACCCCAAGGCGTTCGCCCTCATGGCGCAGGTGGCGCCGGGCAAGACGTTGGCGATGTGCGAGTCGGGCGTGCCGCTCAACCCGGACCTGATGGCCAAGAGCGGCCCCAAGTGGCTGTACAACCTCCAGTGGTTCGAAGGCGAGGTCGAGTGGGACCGCAAGGTCCTCGGACACGAGCTGATCACCACCTTCGCCGAGCTGCCGCCGCTCACCCCGTTCCATGCGCCGCCGAGCGTGCGCCTGACCGCGCCGGGCGACGGCGCGCACAGCGACGGTGAGGCGGTCGAGTTGCGCGCCGAGGCCACTGCCCGTGAGGGCGCGCTGGCCAAGGTCGAGTACTACCGGCTGGCCGCCGCCTGGCAGAACTGGTTCCTGACCAAGGACGAGGAGCGCCAGCAGGCGCTCGCCGGCGCCACGCTGCTCGCCGCCACCACCCCGCCCTTCGCCGCCACCTGGCGCCAGGCGCCGGCCGGGCTGCACAACGTGATCGCCAAGGCCACCGACGCCCAGGGCGCGGTCGCCTGGTCCAACGTCGCGCGGGTGGCCATCGGCGCGGTCAACCTGGCCGCCGGCCGACCCACGACGGCGTCGACCCGACCCGAAGCCGCCGCCAAGGCCGTCGACGGCAGCCTGTTCACCGCCTGGAACGGCCCCAAGCCCGGCAGCAAGGCCAAGCCGACCGACCCGGTCGTGCCCGCGGAGCAGTGGCTGGCGGTCGACCTGGGCGCCGAGCAGACGGTCGGCTGCCTCGTGGTCTCCTGGTGGAAGGCGTATGCCCGAAGCTACCGCCTGGAGGTCTCGCCCGACGGCCAGGCGTGGCGCGAGGTGGCCCGCCAGGACAACAAGCGCACGTTCGAGGGCAACAGCGACGTGCACCGCTTCCCACCGGTCAAGGCGCGCCATGTCCGCCTGCTCTGCCTCGCGCCGGGCACGGACTGGGGCGGGTACACGGTGTATGAGTTGGGTGTCTACACGGCGTTGGCGGGCGGGTGACCGGTCGCTGCTGCGACCGCCAGTCAGCGTGTGTCGGCGGGGGACTGCGCGTGCATCTGTGCGCGGAGGAACTCGGGCGCGTAGTCCGCGCCGTTCTCCCAGACGACCGTGTGGAGCGTTGGGGACAGGCTGAAGCACGCGAAGCGCTCCGGGTTCCGCAGCGGCTCGAAGACCGGCCCCCACAGCGCATCCGTCAGGTCGACGGCGCCGGACTCGCCATTGCTGAACGCCACCTCGAGCCGGAAGCCTCCGAGGTGGCGGGCGTGCGTGACTTCGAGCATGGACTTACTCCAACGGCGCGATCCTTCTTAACGGTTGGTGGGCGGCAGCGAGTTCCCAGTCCTCGGCCAGTTCGGCTCTGTGCTCGAGGTACCAGTCCATCAGAGCCGCCAGCGCCCGGCGCGGAAACCGGCCTTCCACGACGCCGGAGCCAATCTCGACGGTGACGCGGTACTCCCCGTACTCCGCGTGGAAGTGCGGCGGCCTGTGGTCGTCGTAGAGCATGTACACCACGATGCCGAGGAACCGGCTGATTTCCGGCATGGCCGCCCTCCATCTGCGCCATCGGCTTGGGGTCTCGCCTCAGATGACCTCCAGCGCATCCCGCGAGCCCAGCGCCGGGAACGGGGCGTGGGGCTCGGCCTGGTACCAGTAGGCGACCGACGCGATGTCGTCCTGGAGCGGCAGATAGCGCCCTTCGCTGCGCCAGCCGATCGCTTGCATGGTCACGCGCAGGTCGCTCTGGAAGCGGATCGGGTCGAGCAGGTGGAAGCGGTACAGCCCGTGGCGGTTGCCCGGCTTGCCGTCGGTGGGGCCTTGGGGGTAGCCGAGGAACGGAGCGCTGAAGTTCTGCCCGAAGCCCCACGCGCCGCCGAAGTAGTCTTCGGTGCCCGTGCCGCAGATCGTCGGGAAGTCGGTGTCGCCGTCGACGAAGGCCTTGAACTCGCCCTCGCCCCACCAGCCGTGGTTGTTCTGCTGCCAGGCCATGTAGGTGCCCACGTAGTGCCCGCGCCCGCGCACGCCGTCGAGGAGCACGTAGTCGTCGAGGTAGCGCAGCGGGTTGGTGCGCCGGAACTGGGCGTGGAAGTAGGCCGCGTCGTCGGCCACGGCGCCGACCTCGTAGTTGATCGTGTAGAAGAACCCGCCGCAGTCCGCCGGCGCGCGGTTCTCGACGGTGATCGTCGCGTGGCGGCGGAACGGCATCGGGAAGTAGCAGTTGAACGCGCCGGCCGGGTTGACGTTGATCGGCAGCGCGAGGATGTTGGTGCGCTGCTTCCAGCCGTTGCAGAACAGGTCGCCCAGCGGCGTCTCGACGCTCGGCTCCGGCTCGCCGTCCCAGTGGCAGCGCAGGATCAGATCGCGCCACCACTTGGGGTCGCAGGTGATCCAGACGTGCTGGATCGTGCCCGGTCCGGCCACGTCCATCAGCCTGGTCACGCTGCCCGCCGGCAGCGTCAGGCACGGCCGGACCTTCCACGTGCGGCCCAGGTCGCGCGCACAGGCGTTCGGCCCGTCCCAACGCTGGCCGAGACGGACGACCTCCTCCTGCGGCTCGGCGCTCACCTCGGCACGCCCGCCACCGCCGGGCTCGCCGTAGACGTTCTCGGCGGACAGCGAGCGCGTGCGCGCCTCGGACAGCGCGGTGATGTTGAACAGACGGTCGAACGTCGCCATGGCCCGGTACTCCTGTGGTCTCCGCGAGGTCTGTTCGGCGCGGCTGCCCGATATCATCCCTGCCCACGGTGCGGCATCTGTGCTACCGTGCGCCTGTGCGCGGCCAAGAGGAACCCCCATGCAGTACGGCCACTTCGACGACGACGCCCGCGAGTACGTGATCACGCGCCCCGACACCCCGCGGCCCTGGAGCAACTACCTGGGCACGACGGACTACGGCGCGATCATCACCAACCATGCCGGCGGTTACAGCTTCCTGGTCTCCGGCGCGCTGGGGCGGTTCCTGCGGCTGCGCTTCAACAGCGTGCCGCTCGACCAGCCGGGGCGGTTGTTCTA
>Ga0233425_10005481_pt1 | contig 19996 bp, 20 predicted proteins | sample Watercolumn_Towu_2_FD_181712 | JGI IMG/M metagenome (GOLD analysis project Ga0233425, IMG submission 181712) | Freshwater microbial communities from Lake Towuti, South Sulawesi, Indonesia - Watercolumn_Towuti2014_140_MG | ecosystem: Environmental > Aquatic > Freshwater > Lake | place... | reverse complement strand
AAACCATCCAAATCGGCGAATTTTTATTCAGTCGGGTTGGCTTCTGTGAGTTACTGGATTATGTCTGGGTTGGAGGATATCCCCGCTGGAAGTTGGAGAAAAGACCTCCATATCTCACCCAAATGAAGACCAAAGTAGAGAATTCCCGTCACCCTTTGTTTAAAGGCCTAGCCCTCCTCTAGTTTTACAAATTGTAAATTGTATTGACAAATTGTAAAATCTAAGCAGAAAAATTTGATCCCCAGAAAGAAAGGGGGCTAGTATGACCTGCCATGTTCATCATGTCCATCTTTTCGCCGCGGATATAAGGAGGAGCATCGAGTTCTATACCCAAGGCTTCGGAGGAGAAGTGGCGGCTGACCTGGAGATGGCCGGAGCTCGGAATATCTTTATCCGTATCGGGAATGGGCGGGTGCATCTCTATGCCCAGCCGCCCAAGCACCCCCTGCGAGGAAACATTCATCACTTCGGTATCCAGACCGACGACCTGGAAGGAATGGTGGAGCATTTGAAGGCTATGGGTGTGCCTTTTCAGAAAGAGATAAGCGATTTCGGTTTCTGGAAATATATTATGGTCCCGGCCCCGGATGATGTGCTCATCGAACTTTTTCAGGTGGACAAATCTCAGATTCCTGATAATCTTATAGACTATTTTGAATAAAACTAACCCCAAGCGTGTTAGAATCTATCGATCAGGGGGTTCTTATTTTTTAGTTGTCCACAAAATGGCCATTACTTAATCAACGGTAAAAAGGCAGGCAGGTTTTATCGAAAGCAGGCCTTTATAGATATTGGAAACGGGCAAAGGACATGGAATACTTTCCCGACCAAATTAGCTTTTGGGCCGGATGATCGGCTCATAGTCACCTTTTGGACAACAAAAAATAAGAACCTCCTAATCGAATTAATAAACATGAACATTCGAATGTTACATCATAAAAATCTGAACTAAGGAGAAACCCTATGGACTTTTTTACCGCCCTTAAAGAAAGACGAAGTTGCCGCAATTATCTTCCCGAACCGGTTGAGGAGACCGCCCTCGAAAAAATCCTCGAGGCGGCCACCTGGGCCCCGTCGCCCATGAATGCCCAGCCCTGGGAATTTGTGGTTGTTACCAATCAAGAGATGAAAGAGAAAATCTTTGCCGAAGCCGATTATCGCAAGAAGTGGATCTTTGAAAAAAGCGGCTGGAAGTGGCTGGACCGTTACCAGGTGGATTTCCTGAAATCCGCTCCGGCCTTGATCGTCGTGATCGGGGATCCCAAGAAAACAGGAGCCGATTCGTTTATCGAAGGCGGAGGCGTCGGTTATCAATTGGCCTGTGCAGCGGCGGTCCAGAATATGATGCTGGCCGCCCAGACCCTGGGTTTGGGGACCTTATGGTTCACCCTCTTTGACCGCAAAGCCCTTGGGGAAATCTTAGGAATCGATCCGGAGAAAAGCCCGGTTTCCATTGTCTGCCTGGGCAAGGCCGCCGACCCGGTTCAACCCGTCCCCAGAAAATCGTTCAGAGATAAGCTGACCATTATTTCCTGAAGATACGACTTGTTAGATTCGTATAGATTTGATAGACTCACGGCCTATGACCATTTATGTTTAGGTTGGGGCGTAAAGAAGAAGGGAAGGAATTTTTATGAAAAATCTCTTGGATGGGATTGAAGAAATCTTGCTCATGGGTCCCGGCCCGTCTTGTGTGCCGCCGGAGGTCTTTTGGGCGTTGAGCCAAAAAACCTTGGGCCATCTGGATCCTTATTTTTTGGAGATCATGGAAGAACTGAAGGTTATGCTCCGGCGGATCATGAACACTGAAAATACCTTGACCATCCCCATCTCCGGAACCGGATCGGCCGGAATGGAAACCGTTTTCGTCAATCTGGTGGAACCTGGAGACAAGGTCCTGATCCTCTTAAACGGCGTCTTCGGGATGAGGATGCAGGACGTGGCCGGACGCTTGGGCGCTAAAGTGGAAGTGCTCGAATTCCCCTGGGGGACCCCGGTTGTCCCGGATACCGTAAAAAATAAAATCCGGCAGGAACGCTATGCCATCGTGGCCGTTGTCCAGGCCGAGACCTCTACCGGGGTCAGGAATCCCATAAAGGAAATCGGTAATCTGCTTAAGGGCGGCGACTCGCTCTATGTGGTGGATACCGTCACCAGTCTGGGCGGCCTGGAAGTCCGGATGGATGACTGGAATATTGATGCCCTTTACAGCGGGACACAAAAATGCCTCTCCTGTCCTCCCGGCTTAGCCCCCCTATCTTTTTCCGATCGGGCCATGGCTAAGCTGGGAGCCAGGAAATCAAAGGTCCCCAACTGGTATCTGGATTTGACCATGATTGCCAACTACTGGGGTCAGAACCGGGTCTATCATCACACCGCCCCGATCAATATGCTTTACGGCCTTTATCAGGCACTTCGTCTGATCTTAGATGAAGGTCCCGCAAACGTCTTTGAACGGCATTTCCAGAACCATCGGGAACTGGTCAAAGGATTAGCCGGGCTGGGTCTGAAGATGCTGGTTGATGAACCCTATCGTCTACCTATGCTCAATGCCGTTTGTGTGCCCGAAGGTGTAGATGAAATGGCCGTCCGTAAACGACTGCGCAGTGAATTCAAGATTGAAATCGGCGGCGGCCTAGGGCCCTTAGCCGGAAAGATCTGGCGCATCGGCCTTATGGGGCACACGGCCCGCAAGGAAAATGTAGACCGCCTAATCGGGGCAATGAAAGAAGTACTGCCTTAATAAAAGTTCAAAGTTTAGAGTTCGGAGTTCGGAGACAAATCCTGCGTCTCATGTCTAGCTTCTGATACCCTGAACATTGAGCTTAAAGCTTTTTTACCAAGAAACTGAAAGACTCTTTTGATACAGGTTGCTCAAAAAGGTCCAGATACAAGGCGCCCGAAACCAGGGACCCATCCCGGAGGGATGGGACTAAGCGCTGCCCTTTGCGCGAAGAAATCCCGAGGAATGAGACGTACATAATAAGTACGTCGCAATGACGAGGAATAAGGGCAACGCAGTAAATGGGCCTTTTTCAGCTACCTGTTGTGGAGGAAATATGAAATTGCAAGGCATTATGCCCCCCATCACCACTCCCTTTCAGGGAACGGAGGTGGCTTATGATAAACTAAGAGAAAATTTCCAAAGGTGGAATAAAACCGATCTGTCCGGGTACCTGGTCCTGGGATCTAATGGCGAAGCCGTTTATTTGAGTGAAGCCGAAAAAATTAAAATAATCGAAGTCTCCAGGCAGGCCATACCAAAAGACAAGATCATGCTGGTCGGTACCGGTATGGAGGCTACCATTGAAACAATCCGTTTTACCAACCAGGCCGCCGATCTTGGGGCCGATCTGGCCCTAGTCGTCACCCCATGTTACTTTAAAGGATCCATGACCCAGCAGATCCTCTATGACCATTTCATCGCCGTGGCCGAGGTCTCTCGGATTCCCATTCTGCTTTATAACGTGCCTCAATTTACCGGAGTGAACATGGAACCGGCCCTGGTGGCTAAGCTTTCCAGACATCCCAACATCGTCGGACTTAAAGACAGCTCCGGCAATATCGATCAACTCGCCCAGATCATCCATCAATCGGAAAAAGATTTCGGTGTTTTCGTCGGCTCGGCCCCGGTTCTTTTTCCGGCCCTGTGCGTCGGGGCCGTGGGAGGTATCCTGGCCGTAGCCAACCTCCTGCCGGAATGGTGCACCCGGATTGTCGATCTCTATACTCAGGGGCAAAGGGATCAGGCCCGGGACCTCCAAAACCGCCTCACGCCCATTGCCAAGGCCGTAACCGTCACCTACGGGATCAGCGGTCTGAAGGCGGCCATGGACCTGATCGGTTATTTTGGAGGGGACCCCAGGCTCCCCTTAAAAAAATCGGGACCGGAGGTTCAGGCGATCTTGAAAGACTTGATAGCCGATTTAAAGTTATCCTGATCGTCAACATTAAAAGCCCTTCTTCGATCCTTTTATCCTGACCTGTCACGAAAGGATAACAATGAACTTAGCCAAATTCCCCAGGAGACGTTACACCTTCGGTCCGACACCTCTCGAAAGGGCCCCGCGCTTTTCAGCCGCTTTAGATGGTCCGGAGATCTATATCAAACGGGATGATCTTCTGGGTTTGGCCGCAGGCGGCAACAAGACTCGAAAGCTGGAATTCCTGGTGGCCGAGGCCCTTTCCAAGGGAGCGGATACCTTGATCACCTGCGGGGCCATCCAATCCAATCACTGCCGCCTTACCCTGGCCGCCGCTGCCAAGGAGGGCCTCCATTGTGGTCTGGTCCTGGAAGAGCGGGTGCCCGGCACCTATCATCCGGAGGCCAGCGGGAATAATTTCCTCTATCGCCTTTTGGGTGCGGAGCAAATTCGAGTTGTCCCGAGTGGAACGGATCTCCAAACTGAGATGGAGAAAATGGCTGGAGAGCTGTCCTCCAAGGGACGGCGGGCTTATCTCATTCCCGTCGGCGGCTCCAATCCGGTCGGGGCCACGGGATATGTAGCCTGCGCCGAAGAGATCATGAACCAGCTCTTTGATCAAGGGCTGAATATCGATTATGTTGTCTCCGCCAGCGGCAGTACCGGGACACAGGCCGGTTTAGTGGTGGGATTCTATGGCTGCAATACCAATATCCCGGTCCTCGGGATTAACGTCAGCCGATCGAAAGCCCTTCAGGAAGAGCTGGTCTATTCCCTCATTCAAGACACGGCTAAGCACATAGGGGTGAACCAGGAGATACCCCGGAAGGCGGTGACCTGTTTTGATGAGTATGTGGGACCGGGTTATTCCTTACCGACAGCCGCCATGGCCGAAGCCGTCAGACTCCTGGCCAGAACGGAAGCGATCCTTCTAGACCCGGTGTATTCCGGCAAAGCCATGGCCGGATTGGTTGATCTGGTGCGAAAAGGTTTTTTCCCCAAAGAAAGCAAAGTCCTTTTCGTCCATACCGGCGGTTCCCCTGCCTTGTATGTGTATGAACAGGCCGTCTTAGCCGAATCTTAAGACCATCGTGGCCTTGGAAGGCAAGGTAGATTTGTAATGGAGAAAGGTGTCCCGTTTGGATAACGAATATCTTTTGAGTCAGCTTGAAGAATGTGCCAAAAAACTGGGCATCGGGGTCATCTATGAAAACCTCAGTCTTGAGGATGTCTACAGTGCCGGAGGCTTCTGCCGCTTGCGAAGCGACTATATTTTAATTATTCAGCCCGAAACCCCGATCAAAGAGAAAATTCGAATCATTACCGAGGCCGTCAAGACCTTCCCCTTAGGAGAATTATATCTTAAACCGGTTGTACGGGAGTGGCTGGAAGGCCCCCAGGAATAATCCGGACATTTCTCTAAAGTTTTCTGTTCTTTCTCCCGATAATAGATATGGCAGTAGAGTTGTTTGTTTAAAAAAACTATGAACCTCATCGCCACCCATAAAAACGCCGATTTTGACGGGTTTGCCGGTCTATTGGCTGCCGGCATCCTTTACCCGGAAGCCCTCCCCTGCCTTCCTAAGACCTTGAACGCTAATGTCAAATCGTTTTATACGTTGCACAAAAAGGTCCTTCCCCTATTTGAAGAAAACGACTGGGATCCGGCAGAAGTAAAAAAACTGATTGTCGTCGATGTCAATGCCTGGTCCCGTCTGGAAATTCCCGACAGTATCGCTTCCAATCCGGGCTTGGAGATTCATATCTGGGATCATCACCAGGAAGAAGGAAACATTAAAGGCCATCAGGTCTACATCCAACCGGTCGGGGCCGCCACCTCTCTGCTGGTAACCAAGATTGAACAGGAGCAGAAGAAACTGACTTCTATTCAGGCTACCCTTTTCCTGGCCGGGATATACGAAGACAGCGGCAGCTTATCTTTTCCCAGCACCACACCGGCCGATGCCCGGGCCGCGGCCTTTCTTTTGGAGCAAGGGGCGGATTTGAATGTGATCAAGAAATTCATCCGTCCGATCTATGGTCTGAAGCAAAAAGAAATTTTTATGGAGATGCTCAAGAATGAGACCAAGGTTAAAGTAAACGGATACCAGATAAGCTATGTGCGCATTGAGGTGGAAGGATATAATCCCGGTCTTTCTCCGGTAGTGGACCGTTACCAGGAATTTTCCGACTCCGATGCCACCTTTGCTTTTTTCATTGACCCGAAGAAGAACCAGTGCATGGTCATCAGTCGCAGCCAGGCCGACACCCTCAATGTCGGACAGATTATGATAAAACTGGGAGGCGGCGGCCATCCCAATGCCGGTTCGGCCATCGTTAAATCCGTCGACCTAGAGGAACTGGAAACCCTGATCAGCAGCCTGATCAGGGATAAGGAAAAATCGACCATTCAGATCAGCGATCTCATGTCTTTTCCGGTTAAAACAGTTGCAGAAAACTCCTTGATGAAAGAGGTGGCCCTGCTTTTTCGGGAAAAGGGGTGCACGGCCTTTCCCGTCACTGACGGCCCTACCTTAACAGGAATTATTTCCAGACGGGATTTTAAAAGGGCCAAAAAACAAAGTGACATGAGCTTCCCGGTTAAGGCCTTTATGTCCCGTAACATCATTCAGATCAGCCCGGAACAAAGCGTAGCCGAGGCCACCCGTTTAATGGTCAAACATCATATCGGCCGCCTACCGGTTATGACTGAGGATAAGCTGATCGGTATTATTACCCGATCCGACATCATGAGATACTATTACGATATGCTTCCGGAGTAAACCAGTGGATTGAATCATCACCAAAAAACGAATCGACAAGGTCTTGTCGAACCGAATTCCTGAAACTGCTACTACCCCCAGGCAGAACGTTAACCTTACCCCGCACCTTGGTCCGTTCCTATTTGGCCAGCCCCGAGACGAAGGCTTTTTCCCGATTAATTCACATGCCCCGTCTGTTACGAAACAACACGAGGAATGAAAGCTGGGGTTCTCCGAACTCCGAACTCTTAACTCCGAACTGTATTATCGGATCAACTCCTTGGGGTCCTTACCAATTTTAAAGTCACCTGGTTGCCCGGATCGGGGCATTGCACCTCGATTGTATCACCCTGCCACCAGGGATACATCCCGCCGAACTGAAAAGTGGAAAGGGCCGGGAAAATATCATGATAAAAATAACCGCACAAACCCGCCGGATTGTGACAGCTGATTTCAAAACACTCCCCCACTTGATGACCGGCACTGCAGTTACCCTTAACAACCGTAACCGTAGCCTTTACTTTCTGCCCGATTCCCGGATCAACGGCCATACGATAGTCCTCCTTATGTTCTGTTCGAATATTTATAATTATGCTAGCGGCGTTCAGGAAAAAGTAAACTTTCTATTTGTTGTTTAATATTACTCCGGCAATTAAACACTTAAAGAAAGAGTATGGGGGTCTTGTTTTTGAAGTTGTCCAAAGGTTACCCTGCGGGAAACCGGGAACCGCTCCGAAGGAGTGGGCCTGAGCAGTTCTTCTTGCGAAGAGAATCCGGCCAGAATAGCCAAGTTGATTCGAAGCAGGGCATTCATTTGAACCGGTTTCCAGCTTGGGTGTAGGCCTGCTTTTGAAGCCAAGCCTACTATTGGCCCGGCAAAGAAGCTCCGGAGTAATGGTGGACAACTTCAAAAACAAGACCCCCATACTCCCAACGTTAGACCTTAATTTATTTTAGATCTTTAATTGCCGCAGTAATAATCACCGGAAACCGTCACATCGGCTTCCGTCCCTGATGCAGATTTGTTATACCCAGTGAAAGGGGAAAGTTCTCCACTTCCACTAGCCCGGCCTCTTTCATCTCCTTGGCCAGTTCATGGGGAGAGGGAAAATGCAGGATCGACTCAGCCAAGTATTGATAGGCCGCCGGATCCTTGGTAAACCAGTGGGAGAGCCGGGGCAGGATGTGCTTGAGATAGGGGAGATACACCTTTCGAAACCATCGGCTCTGAGGGGCGGTCAACTCTAAAATATGCACTTTCCCTCCGGGAACCAGGACGCGCATCATTTCTTTAAAAACCCTGTGACGGTCGGGCATATTGCGGATCCCAAAGGCCACGGTCACACCATCAAACGTTTCCTCCGGAAAAGGGAGATTCATAGCATCCCCCTGCATTAGAGAAATACGCTTTCCCCATCCGCTCTCCTCGACCTTCTTCCGAGCCGCCTCCAGCATAGGCCGAGCGAAGTCCAGCCCAATGATGATGGCCCGGTCGTGTTCCCGGGCCGCTCCGATGGCCACATCCCCGGTGCCGGTCGCTAAATCCAAGAGGCGATAAGTCGAAAAAAAATGCAGTTTCCGAATCATGAACCGTCTCCAGGCCACATCCCGCCGGGCGCTGAGAAGCCGGTTGAGAAAATCATAGCGATCCGTTACGGAAGAAAAAATCCGCCGAACCAAGCGGATTCTTTCTTCATCAGATAAATCGTTGATGGATGGATACTTGGAGTGGCGGGCTGGCATCCGGCTAACCCGTTTCCTTGCTCTCCCGCAGGAACCGTTTATCATCAACTCTCAAGGTTACTTGCAGGGCATCGAAATACTCCAGTAAGGGGATGGTATATTTGCGGGAAGCTTGAGTCAGGTCCTTAAATTCCGGAGTGGTGATTTCTCCTTTCTCCTTCAGCCACTGGATCAGTCGCTGTTTCAACCCATCTATGGCCTCCTTGTGGAAATAGAGATCTTCTTTAACCTTGACCAATTTCCCTTCCTTGACCATCAGCTCCAGAACGGCGCGGGGCTGCCCTTTAGGGAATTGTTCGATCAGCTCCTTAAAATAGGGAGGCTGAAGGCCGCTTTTCCGGTAAACCCTCTCCAGGACCTCTTTAACCGCTTGCTGATCCTCCTTCAATTGGACTTTATGCCCTACCAGCCGGACCAGCTCCTTTTCTTGAACCAGGACTTTCTGTTCGGCCAATTGGTTCAATAAAAAATTAAAAAGCTTATTCTCCCGAATCTGCGGCAGGCGGGATTTCAATTCTTCTTTGAGCAATCCCTGTTTTAACGGGTTGCTTTTATGGTACCCCTCCAGTTCCTGGCCGATGGCTTTACTCAATTTGGCGAATTCCTCCTGGTGGGTCATAATTTTATTTTCTTTATCCCATTGGACGACCACACGCTGCGAAAGAAGATCCTTTAATACATCATCCAGTTTTTTAGGAGGCAGGGCCAGAACCCGGCCCAGGTTAGACCGGGAGATCCCCATCGGTCCGGCCAGAAGAATTTGCAAGGCCGTTTTTTCGGCCTCACTGCCGCTTTGCAGGATATGAAGCTGGTCCAATATTTCCTGGTTAAATCGTTTCAGCTTTTTAGCCATAACATTTAAAACTTGCGCCCCGCCGATGGTCTGAACCGGCGAATAGCTGCGGATAACGGCTAGGTCTCCAGGCAAAAGGGCGACAGGTTCCGAAAGACGCAGTTGGCAGAACTGCGACTCTCCGGGTTTTAATTCCTCACCTTCAAGGAGGATAACCCGTCCTAAAATCTCATTGGTCCCGCTATGAAAGCGAATCTGACTACGATGTTTAAGCGGACGGCCGGCCGATTTCAGGAGTCGCAAATGGATATCCAGCAGCCAGGCGGAATACAAACCCTGAGCCGAAGAAACGACATCGCCCCGGTTGACCGTGGTTTTTTCAATCCCCTGGAGATTGATGGCCGTCCGCAGCCCGGCCCGGACTTGTTCGGTATCCTGATTATGAACCTGAATGCCCCGGACCTTGGCTTGCATTTCTTGGGGATAAAGGGAGACCTGGTCCCCCACAGCCAGAGTGCCGGAAATGGCCGTTCCGGTGACCACCGTCCCAAATCCGCGCATGGTAAAGACCCGGTCCACCGGCAATCTAAAAATCCCGGCCGAGGAGCGCTCTTCCACTTCCCCGGCCAGTTTTTCCAGGACGGAAATCAATTCCGGTATCCCCCGTCCGGTCGTCGAGGAAACCGGGAGAATCAAGGCCCCTTCTAAGAATGTCCCCTGTAAAAAGGTCCGTATATCCTCCTGAACTAATTCCAGCCAATCTTCTTCGACCATATCGACTTTAGTCAAAGCCACTAAGCCCTTTTTGATCCCCAGGAGGCTGCAAATTTCCAAATGTTCTCTGGTCTGGGGCATAACGCCTTCATCGGCGGCAATAATCAAGGCCACCAGATCGATAGTGCTTGCTCCAGCCACCATGTTTTTAATAAACCTTTCGTGACCGGGAACATCGATAATCCCCAGCCGTTGGCCGTTCGGCAGATCCAGATAGGCAAAACCCAATTCGATGGTGATGCCCCGTTCCTTTTCTTCTTTAAGGCGGTCCGTATCAATCCCCGTCAGAGCCTTGACCAAGCTGGTCTTCCCATGATCGATATGTCCGGCCGTTCCCAGAATAATCTGTTTCATATTTAGGTTTCCTGATTTTTTGGGGATTTAACCCAGGTAAAGATATTTCTTCCCCCGATCAATGTTGCGGGTTTTAAACTCGCAACTCGTAAAAGATAACCGGTATTATCTCCCATCTCCTTTCACCCCTGTCAAGGCAAAAATTTTATACCCTTTGCTTTACAAAACCCGTTTCAATAATTATAATATCCTAAATTTTTCATCACGTTGGCAAACGCTTCCAGGAAATCGCCCGGAAGAATAAGGAGGACCAGCCATGGATAGTGATATTTATCGACTTCATGGTCAAATGAAACGGTTAATGGATGATATGCTTTATCAACTCAGTCCAAGGTTCTTGCTTGACCAGAGAAGGTGGTCCCCTCAAATCGATGTTCAAGAAACATCCGAATCGTTTCTGATCATCGCTGAGGTTTCCGGATTAAAAAAAGATGAAATTCAAGTTACGGTTAAAAGAAATCTGGTTCATCTTTTCGGAAAACGGGAAAGACCGCCTATGGCCAATGCCGTTCGGTATCTTCAAATGGAAATCGAATACGGCTCCTTTGAGCGGACCTTTGAATTACCTGCTATGGTTGATGAATCCCAGATAGAGGCTCATTACCGGGACGGATTGCTTTCCGTGGTCTTGCCTAAAAAGCGGTCTTCCAAAAAAACAATTCCTATTAAATCCGAATAACTTTCGGCTGATATATATAAAATAAGGAGCTACCCATGGAATCGAACGAAGCACCTTTACCCTTGCAAACCCAAGTAATCACCATTCCGGAGGAGATTCCTGTCTTGCCCGTCATAGACGTGGCCTTGTTCCCTAAGATGGTCATGCCCTTGATGATCTGGGAGAAAAGCTGGATCCAATTAGTCGATGAAGCCCTCTTGAAAGATCACTTGATCGGACTGGTCATGATCCAAGGGAAAGGCCATGACCCCCTTCAACCGGAAGACCTTTATTTATACGGGACCGTCGGATCAATTTTAAAAATGGCCAAGGTTCCCGAAGGAGGGGTCCGGCTGATGGTCCAGGGCCTTTCCCGTTTCAAAATCACCGAGATCACGGCCACCACTCCCTATTTCAAAGCCCGGATCGAGGTCCTCAAGGACTCTTTGGAATCGAGCATCGAGACCGAGGCTTTGGTTACCAGCACACGGGGACTATTCACTAAAGTCTTGGAATTGTCCCCTTATCTTCCTTCGGAATTGGGTCTTCTGGCCCAAAATGTCGAGGATCCCGGTTCACTGGCCGATATGATTGTTTCCACCTTGAACATCCCTAAGGAGGACAAACAGGATATCCTGGAGACCCTGGATGTCAAATCGAGACTTCAAAAAGTGACCATCATTTTGACCAAGGAATTGGAAGTCCTGGAGTTAGGCAAAAAAATCCAGTCGGAAGTCAAAGAGGGGATTGATAAGACACAAAGGGAATATTATCTCCGGGAACAGCTCAAGGCCATTCAAAAGGAGTTAGGTGAAAAGGATGAAAAATCCCTAGAGATAGAAGATTATCGGAAAAAAATCATCGAAAAGAAACTTCCCCAGGCCGCTGCGAAAGAAGCGGAAAGGGAGTTGAACCGCCTGGCCCGGATGAATCCGGCCTCTCCGGAATATACCGTAGCCTTAACGTACCTGGATTGGATTACCGAGCTTCCTTGGGATGTGCAGACCGAGGACAACTTGGATATTGAATCGGCGGCCAAGGTCTTGGATGAAGACCATTTTGATTTGGAAAAGGTCAAAAAAAGAATTCTGGAATATTTAGCGGTTCGTAAACTGAAACCGGATATGAAAGGCCCGATCCTTTGTTTTGCCGGCCCTCCGGGCACCGGGAAGACCTCTTTGGGCCGGTCCATCGCCCGGGCCTTAGGTCGGAAATTCGTCCGCCTTTCCTTGGGCGGGGTCCGTGATGAGGCCGAGATTCGCGGTCATCGCAGGACCTATGTAGGGGCTTTACCCGGGAGGATAATACAAGGGCTTCGAAAGGCCGGTTCGAACAATCCGGTTTTTATTCTCGACGAGATTGATAAAGTCGGCACCGATTTCCGGGGGGATCCATCTTCGGCCCTTTTGGAAGTATTAGATCCGGAACAAAATTCCACCTTTTCCGATCATTATCTGGAAGTTGAATTCGATCTCTCCAAAGTAATGTTTATTACCACGGCTAATATCCTGGATACCATCCCTCCGGCCTTACGGGACCGCATGGAGGTCCTGGATCTGGCAGGATATATTGAAGAAGAAAAGGTCAAGATCGCCAAAAATCATCTCATCCCCAAACAATTAAGGGAGCACGGCTTGACCGAAAAAAATCTCTCTTTTAACGCCAAGGCCCTCCAGGCCATTATCCGCTCTTATACCCGGGAGGCCGGGCTGCGGAATTTGGAACGGGAAATCGCTTCGGTTTGCCGGGGTGTGGCCAAGGAACTCGCCGAGGGAAAAATCAATTCCCGTAAAATCACGGCCGATGACTTAAAACAATATCTTGGGCCGGTCCATTTTTTCTCAGAGGTCGCCGAAAGGACCCAGGAGCCTGGGGTGGCCACAGGACTGGCCTGGACCCAGGCCGGAGGGGATATCCTTTTCGTGGAAGCCACCAAGATGCCCGGTCGAAAGACCATGACCCTGACCGGCCAACTGGGGGAAGTGATGAAAGAGTCGGCCGGAGCGGCCCTCAGCTATATCCGTTCTAAAGCCGGCCAATTGGGTATTGAAGAAGATTTTTTTGAGAAAAATGATCTCCATATCCACGTTCCGGCCGGGGCCATCCCTAAAGACGGCCCTTCAGCCGGTATTGCCATCATGGCCGCTTTGGCCTCTCTTCTTACTGATAGACCTATTCGGGGAGATGTGGCCATGACCGGGGAGATCACTTTACGAGGCCTGGTCCTTCCGGTTGGAGGAATTAAAGAAAAGGTCCTGGCAGCCAAAAGAGCCGGGATTGGAACAATCATATTACCTAAAAAAAATGAAAAAGATCTGGAGGATATCCCTCCTCACTTAAAAAAAGGGTTGAAGTTTCATTTTATTGAACGCATGGAAGAAGTCATCAACTTGGCCCTTTGTCATATGACCAAGGCCTGCAAGAGATGAGGTTTGAATTAGAGGGATTAGGACTTTCAGTAGAAACTGTCAACAGCTCAGTCTCAGGAATACCTGAATGTCCGGTTTGATTGATCTCCATACTCATTCCACTGCTTCCGACGGCAGCTTATCCCCCAGAGAGCTGGTTCAATATGCCAAAAATAAGGGGGCGGCGGCTATCGCCCTAACCGACCATGACACCTTGGAGGGATTGGATGAGGCCCTGGCGGCCGGTCGGGAGATGGATCTGGAAGTCATACCAGGGGTAGAGATCAGTGCCCAACATAATGGTGGGACCATGCACCTCCTGGGTTACTATATGAATCCCCGGGACAAGGGCTTAAAGAAGGAACTTCAAATACTTCAGGAGGCGAGGAAGGATAGGAATCCTAAAATCATCGAAAAACTCCGCCAAATGGGTCTCCCTATTCAATTTGATCAGGTCACGGCCCTGGCCAAGGGCCAGATCGGACGGCCCCATATCGCCCAAAGCCTCCTCCGATCAGGGGTTGTCTCCTCCCTAGAGGAAGCCTTCCAAAAATATTTGACTAAGGGGGCTCCGGCTTATATCGAAAAATTCCGCTTTTCCCCGCAAAAGTCTATCCACCTTATCCTGGAAGCGGGGGGCATTCCAATACTAGCTCATCCCAAAACCTTAAAAAGTCCCTCTATCAGGGAACTGATGAAACTGGTCAAAGATCTTAAGGCAGCGGGATTGAAAGGTCTGGAAGTGTTTTATCCAGACCATAGCCCTGACCAAACCAGAACCTATATGGCAATGGCCCAGGAACTGGATCTATTATGTACCGGTGGAAGTGATTTTCACGGCAACAATAAAGAAAGGGTTGACTTGTTGGTCGGTTTCGGTGATTTAAAGGTCCCCTATAAAATTATTGAAGATCTAAAGGCCATCAAGAATAACAATAAAAAAGTATAAAATGCTATTAAATTTTAATATATTATCAATCAATCATCAAGAATTAGTTGATGATTCGTTAAGGCGCAACCCCCCGGAAATATCGGAACTAACTTTTACCAATCTCTTTATCTGGAGACATTATTATCAGTTTAAGGTCACCACCAATAAAGAATTCTTAACCATTTTGGCCAAGCCCCCAGGGATGACTCCCTTCTTTTTCCCGCCGGTAGGCAAAGGGGACCTTCAGGGCTGGGCCTTAGACTGCCTGGAATACCTAGAAGAACAAGGACACCCGACTCGGCTGGGCCGAGTCCCGGAGTCATATCTAAAAACGTTTAGTTCCTTACCAAAACTGAAAGCCGTCCTCGATCGAAATAACAGCGATTATGTGTATCGCGTTCAGGACCTGATTCGTTTATCCGGTAATAAATACCATACCCTCAAGAATCATCTGAATAGGTTTAATAAAACCTATTCCTGGGAATACCTCCCCCTCACCGGCGAACTGATAGGAGAATGCCTTAACCTTCAAGAAGAATGGTGCCGTTTGAAACAGTGTCTGGAATCACCCAGCCTTCAAAGTGAGGAACAGGCGATTATTGAAGCCCTTAATCATATGGATCGGTTGAAGTACCGAGGGGGAGTAATCCGAATCAACGGTAAGGTTGAGGCCTTTACCTTGGGAGAACTTCTGAATCCGGAAACCGTGGTCATCCATATTGAAAAGGCCAATCCTGAGTTGACCGGCCTTTATCCTGTAATTCAGCAGCAATTTCTAGAGCACGAATGGAACCAGATCCCCCTTGTCAACCGAGAGCAGGATTTGGGATTAAAGGGATTGCGCAAGGCAAAGCTCTCCTACCAACCGGCCTTCATGGTAAATAAGTACATTATATCTGAACAATAAATGGTTAATTTTTCATCAAAAATAATATTTTTAGGAACAGGAACGGGTGTCCCTTCCGCCGAACGCGCCTCCCCTTCCGTTCTTCTTCAACTCCCCTCAGCCAATGTCCTCATCGATATAGGACCGGGAACTTTACGGCAACTGGCTTTGATTTCCATTCCCGTTACCAAAATCAATTACATTCTCTTAACCCACCTTCACCCGGATCATTGTGCCGACCTCGGCCCTTTTCTCTTTGCCGGGAAATATCCTCCATTTTTAGCCGACCGGCGACAATGCATCCTTTTGGCCGGCAGAGCTATCGAACAATTTTTCATTGATTTAAATGGGCTTTATGGACGGTGGATAGAATGGCCACCCGGTCTCTTTACCATTAAATCTTTACCGCAGGAACGGCCCTGGGAAGAGGAATTTCCCGAATTTACGTTACAGTCCACCCCGGTTGCCCACACCTCTTCCAGCTTAGGATTTCGAATCACTCTGCCCAACGGAAAGGGACTTGTCTTTTCCGGTGATTCGGATTATTCTGCCTCGCTAGTTGAATTAGCCCAAAAGGCCGACATACTTATTTGTGAATGCTCGTTTCCCGAAGAAGAAAAAGTGACCGGACATCTGACTCCCTCCTTGGCCGGTCGCATAGCCAGGGAAGCCGGAGTCGGTCGATTATATTTAACCCATTTTTATCCGGAATGCCGGGGCAAGGATTTAATCGGACCATGTAACCGAGAATACAGGGGTCCTATCTTCCTGGCAGAGGATTTTCAGATCGTTCCAATATAAGGATTTCCCAAAGGAAGGACCCCCTCGAATCACGGCCTCCTAAATCTATCCAGGAGCGAAACGAAGGGACTGAAACGCCAGAATACCATTTGGTTTTATTTATAATTTATTTTCTAGTATAAAGGAGTTATAGATGAAAGATAAAGGCAAACTTATTCATATTGACAGGACCAGAAAACAGGTCGTAGATATACTGGAACGATTAAGCGAAGAACAGGAAAATATTAAGGAGCTGATTGTTTTTTATATGGATAAGGAAGGAGTCTACCACTCCTTGTCTTCAGATATAGGTGACGAGATTTATCTGGCGGGGATACTCCACTCCATGGTGAACAACCTGTTGTATGATGCTTCGGAACCGGAGGATTAAAGGCTGACCGGAACAATCTGTTTTAATCCTCCATCAGTTGCCGGTATAACTTTTCTACATTCTTTCGGGTTACATGGTCGTGATGCATCCGGAAGCCACCCCCAAAGGTTTCCGGTATATGCATCAACTCATGGATCAGAATCTTAATTTGTTCCGGTTTGGACAACTTATCATACATTTCACTTATGATCTCAATGACATAATGGGCATCCATCTCAAGGGCCAATTGCATGACCTTGGGTAAGGCATGACATCGGGCAATAACTCCTCGGCTGGTGGATCCATAACTACGGACCCCCCTTACCCGATTTAAATCGATATGGTCCATTTTTAACCGTCGGGAAATTCTTCTTAATTTTGATTCTATGTCCGGAGCCATTTCATATCGAATCATCTTGAATTATTCCACCCATCCTAAATTATTTTTTAATAAAAAATAAACGTATTGGTCCGGACTTTATCAAGGGGTGCTCCCATTTATGATAACTGGAATTCACCGGCCTGAGGGGGAATCGCCCGCCCTATTTTTTCCTCTCCACTACATAATCGGCCAAGTCTATCAGGATCTGTAGGGTCTTATCCGGCGTAAAATGCTTTAGAAATCCTTTGGCTTTGTCCTTGGCTTCTTGGGCCATTTTCCCTGTAAATTCAAGCCCGCCATGGGTCTTTATTAAATCAGCCAGAAAGATAAAATCCTCATCGGCAAATTGATCTTTTCTTGCTAGTTGGCGAATTCTATTTCTTTCTTTCTCGGAACAAACCTTTAAGGTGTGAATAAGTGGAAGGGTAATTTTCCCTTCTTTAAAATCATTGCCTACCGGTTTTCCGAAATCCTTTTGGGTTGAGGTATAGTCCATGAGGTCATCGACCAACTGAAAGGCAATACCTAGTTCCAGTCCGTAGTTGGCCAGAGCCTCTTCCTGTTCTTTGGAGGCCTTTCCCCAGATCGCACCCGTTTGGCAGGCGGCCGAGATGAGAATGGCGGTTTTATTAATTAAGACCTCGCGGTAATTTTCCTCGGAGACCATCAGATTATGGCTGTGAATCAGCTCTAAAACCATGCCTTCAGCCATATGCGTAGTCGTTTCCGAAAGGACTTCCAGCAGTCTAAGACTTTTAGTTTCCACGGCCAGGGAAAAAGATTTTGAAAGCAAAAAATCTCCCACCAGAACCGCAGCGGAATTACCCCAAACGGTATTAGCCGAGGCCTTCCCTCTCCTCAGGTCGGCATTATCAAGGACATCATCGTGAAGAAGGGTTGCGGCATGGAGGTACTCAAAAATTGAGGAAAAATAAAACGATTGTTCCCCTTCGGCTCCGCACAGTCGGGAGGCCAGTACAAAAAGGAGGGCTCGAAGCCTTTTGCCGCCCCCCACCAGGATATGTTTGTTTACTTCGGAAATCAAAGAGATGTGGGATTTTAGATTTTCCTCCAAATAAAAATTGACCTTATCGATATCCGGCTGTATTCGTTCTAATAAATTATTCATAGGATCCATCGGAGCGAAAAACCTTTTACCCATTTTCTCTATTCTTTATTATTGTACTGCTTTTATCTGAAAACCATTCATCTGTCAAAAAAAATATCTTAAGGCACGCATTTTGCAAAAATTATTGTAAAAGGTCAAAAATATGATTGAAACCACACCTTCTCTTTCACTAAGAATATCCCCCATAAAGGAGTTAACCGGTAAGCCGTCGGCACCGGGTCAATCCCGGTCTCCCTTCCAGGATCTGGTAAGCCAAGAATTGTCTTCCGCCGCCCCATTAGACACTATTGTCCTTAATTTTTTGATAAAAACCTTTCAATCTATTTTTTCAGCTTCACCCTTGGGAGACCCTTTTTCTCCCTTTCCCTCCCTCCCCTTCTTCCCTGATGGTCCTTCACGGGCCATGTCCTGGCCCGTGAAGCCATCACCTCGAGGCGACGACCCTCCGGCAGCAGTTTCATCTAATAGTCAGGAAGTTGACAAGATTATTCACCAAGCCGCCGGGGAGTTCGGAATAGACCCGGCTTTGATAAAAGCTGTTATCTCAGTGGAAAGTAACGGCAACCCCAAAGCTGTTTCCCCTGCCGGCGCTCAAGGCTTAATGCAACTAATGCCAAAGACCGCTGCCGAACTAGGGGTTACCGATCCCTTTGATCCGGTCCAGAATATCAGGGCCGGAACCCGCTATTTAAGTCAATTACACAACCGCTATCAAGGGGACCTCAAACTCATGTTGGCCGCCTATAACTGGGGGATGGGGAATCTGGAAAAAAAACCGGAGATGTTACCCCGAGAAACCCGCAACTATATCCTTCAGGTTGAAAAAAAATACCTGGCCTATGCCGGTCCTTCCTCTATCGCTTAATATCACCATTCCCTTCCGTTGAGCTGAATTAATTTTCCCCTTTATCTGGAATTCCTCTCTTCTATCTGATATGAAAGGAGAAAGGTACTGGATGACGGAGATCCAACATCATTCTACCGCGAGGTTAAAAATTGGCTGATATCTCCAACCGTAATTCGGAGGATTTAAAAAAAATCAATTTGTCCCTCTTCTCCACCGGAGATGATCATCGGGAAAAGATCCTAATTACTTTCGCTCAATCTTTATCCACCTATGGAGTTGACTTTCGGAAAATCAACAGCCCGGAATTCTCCGGGGAAGGATTGCCCTATTTGGCCCTGTCCGCAGATGATCGGCCCAGGCACTTTTATCAGGCCCTGCCCGCCGAGTTGGAATGGAATCCTTTTTCAGAGTTGCTCTCGACCCTGATGACCGGAAAAACCTCCTTATCCCAATACTCTCACCGGATCTTGGAAAAGATAAACAATCCCCTGACCATCAGAGTATTGATCACCTCCTCCTGCCATTTCTGTGCCGAAATGGTCGGCCTGGTCAATCAAATAGCCGCCGCCTGCCCGATGATTTCAGCCTGGATAATTGACCTGGAGCTTTACCCGGAAAAACTTGACCAATACCGACCGAAAGCGGCTCCAACCACAATTTTGGGAGACGAGGTCCGGCTGACTGGTCTGGTCCCGGAAAAAGAATTGTCGAGCTGGTTGGAAAAATTGGATTCCCGGGATTATTTAGCTGACCTCTATCGAAATGATCTCCTGGAAAAGAGAATGGCCGATGCTGTAAAACGCCTCAAACATCGTCCTGTAGACATCTCAATTCTAGCAGGGCTACTCAGAGCCGAAGAATTCGGCATTAAATTAGGGGCCATGGCCGTCATGGAGGCCCTGATAGAGGATGAACCACTGCTTCAGGGAATTATTTTGGATAGTCTCCTTCCCCTTCTTCAAAATGAATCCGATTTAGTGGTAGGCGACACTGCCTATCTGATCGGTTTACTTCAGGACGATCGGAAGACCAACCTCCTGACCAATCTCCTTTCCCATCCTAATCCGGAGGTGGTCGAGGTTGCCCGCGATGGACTTGAAGGAAGATAGGGATTTCTTTTTGGCCAATTTACCTCCTTATGAATAGATCTTGTTTTTGATTTGATTGACAGGCCCGAGGGGATTCCTTATAATAAACAATCTGGACGACAATTAAAATTAGGGAATGTCCCAAAGTTACGTGAAAGCGGACTCAAG
>Ga0233425_10005480_pt1 | contig 19999 bp, 19 predicted proteins | sample Watercolumn_Towu_2_FD_181712 | JGI IMG/M metagenome (GOLD analysis project Ga0233425, IMG submission 181712) | Freshwater microbial communities from Lake Towuti, South Sulawesi, Indonesia - Watercolumn_Towuti2014_140_MG | ecosystem: Environmental > Aquatic > Freshwater > Lake | place... | reverse complement strand
AGACGCAGACCGGCCGCACGCACGCCATCGTGAACACCGGCAAGGCCATCACGGGCGACTTCGTGCGCAACCCCGACCACCCCTTCCCGCTCGCCACCATGGAAGGCCAGATCCGCGACGCCGTCGGCGAGGGCCGCGCCGACCTCTTCGACGCCAGCCGGCTGGCGACGCTGCTGATGGGCCACTCCATCGGCACCAACCTGTTCATGCTCGGCTACGCCTGGCAGAAGGGCCGCGTGCCGCTGTCCCTCGACGCTCTGCTGCGCGCCATCGAGCTGAACGGCGTCGCCGTCGCCGACAACCAGGCAGCCTTCCTCTGGGGCCGCCGCGCCGCCCACGACCCGGCGGCGGTCGAGCGCCTTGCGGCCTCCGCCGAGCCGGTGCTGCCGACGCATGAACTGTCGAAGAGCCTCGACGAGCTCGTCGCCCGTCGCCGTGCCGCGCTGACTGACTTTCAGGATGCGGCTTATGCAGACCGCTACGCGGCGCTGGTGGAGCGCGTGCACGCCGCCGAGGCGCGGCTCGCGCCCGGCAGCAGCCAGCTTGCCGAAGCGGTCGCCCGCAGCTACTTCAAGCTGCTCGCCTACAAGGATGAATACGAGGTGGCGCGCCTCTTCGGCGAGGCGGAATTTCAGCGCGTGCTGGACACCACCTTCGAGGGCGACTGGCGCCTGCGCTTCCATCTCGCCATCCCGCTCATCAGCCGCAGCGACCCGAACACCGGCATGCCGCGGAAGTTCTCCTACGGCGGTTGGATGCGTCCGGCGATGAAGCTGCTGGCCAGGCTGAAGTTCCTGCGCGGATCGGCCTTCGATCCCTTCGGCCACACGGATGAACGCAGGACGGAGCGCGCGCTGATCGCCGAATACGAGCAAACGGTGGAGACGCTGCTCGCCGGCCTGCGCGCCGACAAGCTCGACGCTGCCGCAGAGATCGCCCGCCTGCCCGAGACCATTCGCGGCTTCGGCCCGATCAAGCTGCGCAATGCCGCCGCCGCGCGGGCGAAGCAGGCCGAGCTGATGCAGCGTTACGGCCAGGCGCCGCAGGATGCTGCCCGCGCCGTCGCTGCGTAATCAGCGGGAAGCGGGAGGAGGAGGATAGGGTGCCGGCGCGGGCGGCGCAGCAGGCCGTTCCGGCGCGTAGCGGCCGGACACCGGCACGCGGTGCCCCTTGGCGTACATGCACTGGATGAAGGCGTTGTCGTAGCGGCTCTGCGCCTCGTAGCCGGAGAGTTGCGCCGTGTTGGCGCCCACCGCGCTGCCGACGACGAGCCCCGTCGCCGCCCCTACGCCGGCGCCGTGGCGCCCGTCGATGGCGGCGCCCGCCACCGCACCGATGGCCGTTCCGGCGACGGCGCTGCCGACGCCGGACTTCTGGAGCGCTCCAACCAACTCGCCGGCGTACTGCCGGCACGCGGCGTCGTCCTGACGGAACTGCTCGAAGCTCATGCCCGTGCCGGGCAGCACGAGCACGCTGGGGCCGCTCGGCATCGAAACGCAGGCGGCAAGCACCAGCGGTGCGAGCATCGCAAGTGCGGCGCGAAGTCGCATGGTCAATGCGATGGCGGCGTTGGCACGACGCGCTGCCAGCCGCCGGGGCATTCCTTGACGTAGGGGTAGTAGGCCGCCGACTCGGCGCAGTAATACCAATAGCTCTGCGCCTGCGGCGCGGCGCGCTCGATATAGACCTGCGGCTCCTGCCGGATCACCACCGGCGGCGGGTAGTAGTAATAGCTTGGCGGGCCGTACCAGTAATAGCCGAAAGGCACGCCGACATACACGCCCACGCGCGGGCCGCGCCCATGCGCCCAAGCGGAACCCGCCGCCGTGGCGCACAACAGCGCCAGCAGCAGAACCGTCATCGTCTTCATGGTCGATTCCATAAGCAACCCTCTCATTTCAATATAGCTTCGTCCGCCGCGAACCGCATCGCCTGAAACGATTGCTTACAATTTTTCAGACTAGGCCGGGCGCCGGCGCCGCGCGCTAGAATCGCGTTCAATCATGCCCCTGCCCCTCCTTTCCAGCGCCTTCCGCCCCTTCTATTTCCTCGGCGCGCTCTACGCCATCCTGCTGATGTCGGTCTGGCTCGGGGCGTATCTCGGCCAATGGGAGGCGCCTTCGGTCGGCACGCCGCTGCGCCTGTGGCACGGCCACGAGATGCTCTTCGGCTTCGCCGCCGCCATCATCGTCGGCATCGTGCTCACCGCCCTGCCGAGCTGGGCCGGCACCGAAGAGATTTGCGGCGGGCGACTCGCGCTGCTGGTCGTCCTCTGGCTGGCGGGACGCATCGCATTCTGGGCGGCGCCCTGGCTGCCGGCCCTGGCGCCGGCCATCGCCGACCTGCTGCTCTTTCCTGCGGTGTTCGTGATGGTGGCGCCGCAGCTCGTGCGCGCCTCCAACCGCCTGTATCTCCTGCTGCTGCCCGTCCTGCTGGCGCTGGCGGCGGCAAACGCCGTCTATCACGTCGGCATTCTCTCCGCGCATACCCATCTCGCCGGACTCGGCCTGCGCGGCGCGATCTATTCGATCATCGTGCTCTACGTGCTGAAGGGAGGCGTGCTGACGCCGATCTTCACCGGCAACGCGCTGCGCGAGAAGGGCCGCGGCGAGCAAGCGCCTTTCAACGTCGAACTGGAGATGCTGGCGATCGGCGTCGTGCTGCTGCTCGCCGCGCTGGACCTCGCCGGCGCGCGCCCGCTGTGGACCGGTCTCGCGGCGCTGGCCTGCGCGGGGGTGCATGCCGTGCGCGCGGCGCGCTGGAAGGGCTGGCGCCTGCCCGACGTGCCGCTGGTGCTCGTCATGCACCTCGGCTTCGCCTGGCTGATCTTCGCCTTCGCACTCAAGGCCGCCGCGGAACTGACCGGCCTCGTGCCGGAAGCTGCCTGGGTGCACGCCTTCACCGTCGGCAGCCTGGGGATGATGATGCTCGGCCTGATGACGCGCGTCAGCCTGCGCCACACCGGCCGGCCGCTCGTCGTGCCGGGGTCGATGAAGCTCGCCTATGCCCTCATGTTCGCCGCCGCCCTGCTGCGTCTGGCCGCTACGGTGCACGGGCTGGGCAGTTGGGCGGTGGCGCTGGCCGCCGTCCTGTGGGGACTGACTTTTCTGCTGTATTTCGCCACCTTCGGCGCAACGCTGCTGCGTCCCAGCCTGCCGCGAGAGGAACCGTAACGCAAGACGGCAGCGTCCCCAGGCACGTTGATTGCTCGGCTCCGGCATCTGTCCGCATGTCAGACGAGCCCAACGGTACATGGATCGCTTCATTGTCGAACGTCGCTTCTGGCCGATCCCCCTGCTGTTTCTGTCCCTGGTGGTGGCGGTTTCCTACGAGTTGAACATCCGCAGCCTGGACCGCCACGTCGAGGAGCTGTCCGTCAGCCAGGGCCGCTTCATCTTCAAGATGATCGAGGCGATGCGCCTCTGGAATGCCCGGCACGGCGGCGTCTATGTCTTCGTCGACGAAGAAACCCAGCCCAATCCGTACCTCGATATCCCGGACCGCGATCTGCTGACGGCCGAGGGCCGGGCGCTGACTCTGGTCAACCCCGCCTACATGACCCGCCAGCTGTCGAACGTCGTGCTGACCGAGGCCCAGGTCGGCCTGCGCCTGACCAGCCTGAAGCCGCTCAACCCGCGCAACCGGCCGGACGAGTGGGAGCGGGCCGCCCTGCACGCATTCGAGGCCGGCAGCGCCGAGAAGACGGACATCCTCGACCTCGACGGGCGACGGACGGCACGCTACATCGGCGCCCTGACGACCCGGCAGGATTGCCTGCGCTGCCACGAAAAGCAGGGCTATCGCCTCGGCGACGTACGCGGCGGCATCAGCATCAGCTACTCGGTCGAACCTTACTTGCAGGCCGCGCGGCCGCAGCGCCGGCACACCGCCGTCATCCACCTCGCCGCCTGGCTGGTGTTCATGTTCCTGACTCTCTACAGCCTGCGCCGCACCCGGACCCACATGCTGTCGCTCAAGCAGGCGGAACAGGAACAGCACGATCTGGTCATCGAACGGACCAAGGACCTGCAGCGCGAGGTGTGGGAGCGCAAGCAGGCCGAACTGCGCCTGCGCCGCCTCGTCGACGCCTCCGGCGACGGCATCTATGCCGTCGCCGCCGACGGCCGCTGCACGCTGTGCAACCCGACCGCCTGCCGCCTGCTCGGCCTGGCACGCGCCGAGGACATCCTCGGCCGAAACATCCATGCCTTCGTCAGCGGCGGCAACGAAGAACTCCTCGTCCGTCTCAACGCCTACCGCGCCGGCCAGGCGATGCACGCCGACGGCGACACCTTCCGGCGCGCCGACGGCTCGGCCTTCCCGGTCGAGTATCGCATCGCGCCGATTCTCGTCGACGGCAAGACGATGGGGGCCGTCGCCACCTTCCAGGACATCACGGAGCGCAAGCGCAGCCAGGCGCAGATCTGGCTGCGGGCGAATTACGACGCCCTGACGGGCCTGCCCAACCGCAGTCTGTTCCATGATCGTCTGGAGCGCGCCATCCTGCAGGAAGCGCGCCGGCATGGGCAGGTGGCGGCGCTGTTCATCGATCTCGACGGCTTCAAGCAGGTGAACGATCTGCTCGGCCACGACGCCGGCGACGCCCTGCTGCGCGAGGCCGCCCGCCGCATCGGCGAATGCGTGCGCGAGAGCGACACCGCAGCGCGCCTCGGCGGCGACGAGTTCGTCGTCGCGCTGAGCGAAGTCGCCGACCGCGGCGGCGCGCTGCGCGTGGCGGAAAAGATCCGCGCCAGGCTCGCCCTACCCTATCATCTCTCCGGCAGGATCGCGCATGTCTCCTGCTCGATCGGCGTCGCCCTCTACCCCGAACATGCGGAAACCGTGATCGCGCTGCTGCAACGGGCCGACAAGGCCATGTACCGGGCCAAGCACCGCGGCAAGAACGCCATCGTCTTCCACGGCGACGAGGCCCCGGCGCCCGGCACACCAGACAACGGCGATGCGTAATCCGCTGGCGCTATTCCTCGCCGCGCTTTTCATCCTGCTGGCGGGATGCGTCGCGCCCGGCCCCGAACGCACCCCCGATGCGAAGCGCCAGCTGCTGTGGCCGCGGCCACCCGATCAGCCCCGTTTCGTCTTCGAGGGACTGCTCCGCTCGGCCGCCGACATCCTGGTCGAGACCGACGAAATGCGCGTCCAGCGCATGCTGACCGGGCGCCGCATCAGCGACAAACCCGTCATCGACAAGCCGGCAGGCATCGCCGTGCGTGGCGGACTCGTCTATGTGGCCGAACCGTCGGCCAAGGCCATCACGGTATTCGATCTGCAGCGGCGCAGGCTGTTCCGCTTCGGCCTGCGCAAGCCGAACTCGCTGGAACGGCCGCAGGCGATCGCCGTCGATACCGCCGGCCTCGTCTACGTTCTCGATTCGGCGCTGCGCAAGGTGATGGTGTTCGATGATCTCGGCCTGTTCAAATACGCCATCGACCTCGGCCGGAGTTTCACGCATCCGGTCGCCGTGGCCGTCAATCCGGACGGCAGCCTGATCTACGTCGTAGACCGCGGCGACGTCGGCAATGCGGACCACAAAGTGGTGGCCTATACGCCCGATGGCAGCGAACGCTACCGCATCGGCTCTCGCGGCGAGGAGGCCGGCCAGTTCAACATCCCGCTCGCCGCAGCCGTCGGCACGGACGGCACGCTGTACGTCGCCGATGCCGGCAACTTCCGCATCCAGGCCTTCGATCGACGCGGGCAGTACCGCTTCTCCTTCGGCGGGCCCGGACTGGAAACCGGCCGCTTCTCGCGTCCGCGCGGCATCGCTCTCGATGGCGAGGGAAACATCTACGTTTCCGATGCCGGCTTCAACAACGTGCAGATCTTCGATGCGGACGGCAGGCTGCTGATGCCGCTCGGACGACTCAGCAGCGAAGCGGGACCGGGGAACTACTCGCTCATCGCCGGTATTGCCGTGGACGAAACGAACCGCCTCTACATCGTCGACCACTTTTTCAAGAAGATCGACGTCTTCCGGCGCCTCGGCGACGAAGAGGCACGACGGCTGGCGACGACGCCCTGACAGGCAGCCGTGGGCTTCGGCATGAGTTTTGCATAGACCCGGGCTGACATCGAGGGAGAGCTCATGCCAGACTGGCGCAACCTGTCTGTACTGTTCATGCTGGCGCTGTCGTGCGGACATGCGATGGCGCTAAACGACCTGCCGACTGGATTCTCGAATATGGGGAGCGTCGCCAACACGCGGCACAACATGTCGCAGAGCACGCTGGTCGACAACGGCAACGGCGGCGCAGCGATCATGAACCCGTTCCGCAACCGCTACGGCGAGGTGTGCGTCTACTGTCATACGCCGCACGCTGCCAACGCCAACGTCGCCGCACCGCTGTGGAACCGTGCCTTGTCCGTGGTGACCTACACCACCTACAACCAGCTCGGCACCAGCACCCTGAGCGGGACGGTCACCCAGCCCGGCGCGGCATCGTTGCCCTGCCTGTCCTGCCATGACGGCCTGCAGGCCACCGACGCCATCATCAACATGCCGGGCTTCGGCGGCTACTATCCGAATCCGGATCCGACGCAGTGGAATCTGCCCGGCAACCCGGGCGGACTGCGCTCCAGCCAGCACCGCAATCTCGTGCAATGCATGGCCTGCCACAACGCCGTGCCCGGCGGCATCGGCGATGGCGTGGCGACGGACTTCACCGCCTTCCTTATCGGCACCGATCTGCGCGACGACCATCCCATCGGCGTGACCTTTCCCGCCGCCAGCGGTCCCGGCACCGACTGGAAGACACCGACCGGCAGCCGCACCGTCGGGCCGTGGACGACCCGCTTCTACGACGAAAACGGCAACGGCCGCATGGACAAGGAGGATATCCGCCTCTATGACACGGGCGGCGGTCCCAAGGTGGAATGCGCTTCCTGCCACGATCCGCACGGCGTTCCCGGGGGCGGCGGCACCTTCAACCGAACCTTCCTGCGCAAGACCAACGAGCAAAGCGGCGTCTGCCTGACCTGCCACGCCAAGTAGGAAGCGACATCCGCCCGGAATTCCCTTCGGCGGGAATTCCCGTCTCTTAGAATTGATAAACCGGGCCGGCCAGCCGTTCCAGCGCGGGCCGATCGAGCACGCGGATCGTCTGGCCGCTGGACTCGATCACGCCCTCGTCCTTGAAGCGCCGGAGGGTGCGCGAAAACGACTCGCCCGACAGATCGAGCAGCGATGCCGCCGTGCGCTTGCGCACCGGAAGGGAGACGTAGCCCATGCGGTGCGCCACCGCGTCGCAGCGGCTCAGGCAGAGCAGGAATGCCGCCACCCGCTCGCTGGCGCTGCGGCGGGTCATCAGTTCGATCGTTTCGGTGACGTGGAGGATGCGCGCCGAAAGGATGCGCGTCAGCCGTCGCATCAGCAGCGGTACGCGAACCGCCACCGCAAGGAATGCCTCCGCCTGGATGAGCAGCAGATCCGTCCGGTCGACGGCTTCGGTCACGCAGTCCTGGCTCGGCGTCCGCAGCATTTCCTGGTCGCCGCACACCTGCCCGGGACTCACCAGATAGACGGCCTGGCGGCGGTCGGCGTCGGCGACCGAGACCTGCAGCAGGCCGGAGACGACGATGCCGAGATACTGGCCGCCGGTGACCAACGGCGCGCCGCGCGCCACGCGGCGGATGCGCGAGGCGCGCGCCAGGGCCAGCAGGTTGGCGTGGCTGAGCCCCTGCAGCAGGGGCAGCCTGCCCATGCAGCTCGCCGTCGCCTCCGCGCTCGCCTGCGGACGGCAACTCTTCAGCGCCGACAAGGCGGCCAGCCCGGCCGCCGAGCGCACGCCGCGCGGACAGCCGATGTCGGGACCGCAGGGACGGTATGGCTTCATGCCGGCCCGACGCACTAGCGGGCCGGCCGCAGGTGAGCCACGCCGCCGTAGCTGCCGATCCACATGCCGCCGTCGTCGGTGGTCGCCATGGCGAAGACGTTGTTGGCGAACAGGCCGTCGGCGGTGGTCATCACCTTGAACTTGCCGTTCTGCCACTGCGCCAAGCCGTTGTTGGTGCCGATCCACAGCCGATCCTTCTGGTCGCGATGCAGCATGAAGACATGGTTGCCCGGCAGGCCGTCCTTTGTCGTGAAATGCGTCCAGCGCCTGCCGTCGTAGCGCGACAGCCCACCGCCCCAGGTGCCGGCCCACAGATGCCCGCCGGCGTCGACTTCGAGCGAGATCACGTAGTTCGGGTTGTAGGCGACGTCGACGTTCTGCAGGCCCATCTCTTCCTTCTGCCGGGCGTGGTGCACCGAGGCGCGGCCGGGATCGCTCTTGTAGGCGATGGCATCCTTCACCTTCTCGTAGGGCGCGCCGAGCCCCTTGGCGTGATTCCAGTTCTCCCACTTGCCCTTTACGAAGCGCGCCATGCCCCCCTCGGTCGCCAGCCAGATCTCGCCGTTACGGCCTTCCGCCAAGCCGTACACCCAGTCGTTGGGCAGACCGCCCTGAGTGTTTTCCACGGTATATAGATCCCACTTGCTGCGGTCGTCGAGCGCGCCGCCGCGCACCCGGTTGGCCCCCGACCAGGTGGCGATCCAGATGTCGCCATTGGACGCCGTCAGCACGTCGTAGACGAAGGCGTCGCCCAGGCCTTCCGGGATGTTGTAGGTCTTCCAGCTGCCGGCCGCCTCGTCGAACAGGGAAAGCCCGCCGCCGTAGGTGCCGGCGGCGATCTTGCCCTGCACCTTGCCGACGTAGAAGACGCCGTTCGAGAGCAGTCCGTTGCGTGCGTCGAACAGCTTGAAGGAGTCGTCGCGCGTGTCGTAGCGCACCACGCCGCCGGAAGTGCCGACCCACATCACCTTGCCGTCGGCATAGATCGACTTGACGTTCTTGTTGCCGACGCGGAAATGGGTGAACTTCTGCGTCTCGTCTACCTTCACCTTGCCTTCCCTCACCGGCTCGTGGGCCGCCGCCTGGGGAGCGGTCGCCGGCGCCGTGTCGGGGGGACTGACTTTTTGCGGCGCCGGCGCGGCGGCATGTTCGCTGCGCGCCGCCGGTGGCGCCGTCGCGACCTCGCCCTGCTGCTTGCCCACGGCATAGGCGCCCGCCACCAGTCCGGCGATGACGATCGCGCCGAGCGCATAGGTTCTGTGTCCGATTTGCACTGTCGTTCTCCTCTCTTAGAACTCCTAAGAGTTCTTAGCGCTTGCCGATGCGCGAAACGCCACGCTTCGTGCCCGCCCAGATGTCGCCGTCGGGGCCGACCGCCAGGGCATAGACGTGGTTGTCGAGCAGGCCATCCTTGCGCCCCAGCGAATGGAAGGCCTTGCCGTCGTAGCGCGTCACCCCCTTGTCCGTGCCGAACCAGAACACGCCGTTGGCGTCGCGCACGATGGCGTAGACGATGTTGCCGGCCATGCCTTCTGCCGTCGTGAAGTTGCGGAACGCCTTGCCGTCGAAGCGCGCCACGCCACCGCCCCAGGTTCCCGCCCAGATCGCACCGTCAGGCGCGGCGAGAATCGAAAAGACGTAGCTCGGGTTGTAGCTCGGCATGCCCTCCACCTCGACGGCGAGATCGTGCCGCGAGCGCGTGCCCAGCCCGGTGTTCGGGCTCGCCGGCAGCACGGCCGGATTGGCGGCGCCCATGCCGTCCTTGTGCGTCCACGCGCGCCAGGACTTGCCGTCGTACATCGAGATGCCGCCTTCGGTGCCGAACCAGATGCGCCCCTGCGGATCGACGTCGATGCCGTACACCCACTCGTTGATCAGTTCCTTCACGTAGGTGGTGAACTTGCCCGTCTTGACGTTGAACAGATTGACCCCTGCCCAGGTACCGATCCACAGATTGCCGGTGCGATCGTTGGCGAAGGCATAGATCCAGTAGTCCGCCAGGCCGTGCATGGGGAAATACGTCTTCCACTTGCCGTTCTTGTAACGCGAAGCGCCGCCGGCATTGGTGCCGAACCACTTGTAGCCCTGGCTGTCGATGCCGACGGCGAAGACATACTCGTTGGCAAGGCCGTGCGAGCGCGTGAAGGTGTTGCGCGCCTTGGCCGTTTTCAGGTCGATCTCGTGCACGCCGGCCGAGGTGCCGACCCACAGCGTCTGCGTCGCCTTTTCCACCGTCAGGGCGCGCACATAGACATTGGGGCCGACCTCGAAGGATTCGATGACGCGCTCGCCGGCGCCCTTTGTCTTCGGCTCGGGCGCGGCCGCGACATGGCAGGAGAACAGCAGCGCGGCAGCAGCCGCCCAGATAGCGCGTCGCATCATCTTCGCATCGTCCGCAGGAAGGAAAGCACGTCGAGAATATCCCGGTCGTTGAGGATGCCGATGAAGGCCGGCATGACCGCGCGGCCCATCTTGATGCTATTGACCAGGACGGGGTCCGGCTGATTCAGGCGTTCGCCGCGGGCAAAGTGGGGTGCCTGCGGCATGACGGCGATGCCGCTGACGCCGTGGCAGCCGGCGCAATGCGATTGGTAGATGCGCTGCCCGTTGGCCAGGCCGCCGGGCTGCGCGGAAGCCGGCTGCACGAGGAACCAGGCGCAAGCGGCCAGCGCGGTCGCCATGATGCGCGGCGGCCGCCGCGTCGATGCGCTCATCTTGCCTGCGCTCCGCTGCGGCCGCGCGTCGTCTGCTTCACCCCGCGCAGCTTGTTGGCGCGCGCTGTGAGCTGCTCCGCCTCCTTGGCATCCGGCGCCAGGCCATAGTCGCCCGCACGATAGGCCTTGGCCAGCACATCGATCGCCGGCAGATAGTCGTTGCCGGCGGCCTGGCGCAGTCGCGTCAGCGCATCGGCACCGCGCAGCGCGGATTCCTCGAGGCCGAGGCCACCGGTGATGTAGGCCTGGGCTAGCGTGTTCACAGCCAGCTTGTGCCCCTGATCGGCCGCCCGCGTGATCCATTTGCGCGCTTCGGCCGGGTCCTTTTTGACGCCCTCGCCCGCGGCGTACATGGCGCCCAAGCCGTATTGCCCGTCGGCATTACCCTGTTCGGCGGATTTCCTGAAATAGGCGACGGCTTCCTCGTCGGATTCGGCTTTGTCGAGGATGTCGCCCAGAAGGGCCTGCGCGCCGGCGTGACCGGCATCCGCGGCACGGCGCAACGGCGACATCGAGCCGACCAGGTCCCCGCCGCGATAGGCCTTGAGTCCGATCTGGTAGTCTTCCTCGGGGCCGGCCCAGGCCCAATGCGAGAGGAATGCCAGCGCGCCGAGCGCCAGCCACCTTGCGTAATTGCCTCGTAGTGTTCGTGCAGCCACGTCTCTCTCCGTTCGGCCGGTTGCCGAGGCCGCGGCCGCAGGACTGAAAGACGGCTAGCTAGCGGGCGACATCGGATTGCGCGGCATTCTTGCCGTTACGGGCATTCGAGAATTCTTCCAGCTTGCGGTACAGGCTCGACAGGCCGATGCCGAGTTTCTGGGCCGCGACACGACGGTCACCGCCCGCCGCCTCGATTGCCCGGTTGATCAGATCGGCCTCGATCTGCCGCAACTGATCGCGCAGGTTCCCGTCTATAGCAAGCTGCGTGCCAATCGTGGACACGACGTTGGGTTGGCGCGTGATCTCTGGCGGCAGATCCATCACGCCGATGCTGCCGCCGTCGGCCAGGATGTTGGCCCGGTTGATGACGTTTTCCAGCTGCCGCACGTTGCCCGGCCAGGGATAGGACAGCAGCACCTCTTCTGCTTCCGGCTCGAGATCGAGCCGACGTTCTCCCGTCATGCCGTTGACGCCGTTCAGCATGTGCCGGATCAGCTGCGGCAGGTCGTTCCTGCGCTCGCGCAGCGGCGGCATGTGGATGTGGAACATGCTGAGGCGGAAATAGAGATCCTCGCGGAAGCGGCCTTCCTTCACCATCGCCAGCAGGTCGCGGTTGGTTGCCGTGATGATGCGTGCATCGACGCGGCGCACCTGCTCGCCGCCGAGCGGGCGCACCTCCTTGTCCTCGATGACGTGCAGCAGCTTGGTCTGCATGTTGAGCGGCAGCTCCCCGATCTCGTCGAGAAACAGCGTGCCGCGATCGGCCATGGCGAACAACCCCTTGCGCGCGCGGTCGGCGCCGGTGAAGGCGCCCTTGGTGTGGCCGAAGAACTCGCTCTCCAGCAGGTTTTCCGGAATCGCGCCGCAGTTGACGGGAATGAACGGAAAACCCGCGCGCGGGCTCTGGTCGTGGATCGTGCGCGCCACGACCCCTTTGCCAGTGCCCGATTCTCCCGTGATCAGCACCGTGCTGTCGGTCACTGCCACCTTGCCAACCAGTCGGTCGACGTCCTGCATGACCGGCGACGTGAAGCGAAACAGCCCGCGCGAGCCGCCCACCAGGCTGCGCAGCACCTTGTTCTCGGCCCGCAGGCTGCGCATCGACTCGATCTGGGACAGGCGGTGCAGCAGCTCCTCGTTGCTGACCGGTTTGACGATGTAGTCGGTAGCCCCGGCCCGCAGCGCCTCGACCGCGGTTTCCATCGAGGCGAAAGCGGTCACCATGATGAACTGGGTGTCGCTGCCGGATGCCTTGACGCTGCGCACCAGGTCGACGCCGTTGCCGTCCGGCATGCGGATGTCGCACAGGGCGACGTCCACGTCGCCGCGCGCCAGTTTGGCTGCCGCCTCGCTCACATTGGCGGCGGCATCCACCGAATAGCCCGCCCGCGCAAGGGTGGAAGATAGAATCTGCCGCAGGGCGGCTTCGTCGTCGATTACCAGCACGTGCATGGCGCGCGCTCCCTCATGCAATTGTTTCGATTTCAGCGACGGGCAGGATCACGGTGGCGGTGGTGCCGACGCCCGCTTCCGACGCCAGCCCGATGTCGCCTCCCGCCCCCTCTATCAGCGACTTGCACAGGAAGAGGCCGAGGCCGCTGCCCCTTCCCTGCGGCTTGGTGGTGAAGTATTCGTCGAAGACCCGCTGCAGGGTCGGCCCGTCCATGCCGCTGCCGTTGTCGGAGACGCGCACCTGGACATGCTCCCCCGCCCGCCGCGTCGACACGACGATTCGCCCGCTGCCGGCCGGCAAGTCGTGGCAGGCGTCGGCCGCGTTGATGAGCAGGTTCATCAGCACCTGGGTCAGGTGATCGGGCACCGCGCGCACGGCCGGCAGATCGGCGTCGAGGTCCTGCACCAGGCTGAGATGCCTGAAGCGCCGGTCGAAGCTGACGAAATTCGTCGTGCTGCGCACCAGCATGTTGAGGTCGACCAGTTCGGGGTCGGGCGACTGGGGCATGGAGAATTCCGAAATGTGCCGGGTGATGTGCATGACGCGCTGGGCCTGCTCGAGGATCAGCTCGGGCCGGCAGCACTGCATGCGCTCCTGGCAGCGATGTTCCTCACGCAGATCCATGATGTCCTGCGCCACGCCGATGATCGCCGAGAGCGGGTTGTTGATCTCGTGCGCCACCGCCGCCGCCAGCGAGCCCACCGTGGCCATCTTGTCCTTGTGGAACTGCTGCTGCCTGGAGAGTTCCAACTGTGACTCGCGATGGCGCAGCGCATGCTGCATGCTGTTGACGGCGCGCATCAGTTCGCCGAGTTCGTCGTGCCGCGTCACCGGCAGAGGCTCATCGCGATAGCCGTCCACGATGTCCAGGGCGCGCTGTCGCACGCGCACGATATCCCAGGTGAGCCGGTTGACGAACAGCATGATGACACCGCCCAGAAACACCAGGCCGAGCACGGCAAAGGCGGACCACTCGAGCGTCAGACGGTCGAAGGTGGACTGGTAGCGGCGGGTCTCGCGCTGCTGCCGCTCGTCGATCAGCCGGGAGATTTCGTCCAAATCGATCACCAGCGCATGCAGGTTGGTGCGCGCGTCGGCAACGCCCGCCTTTGAAGGATGCAGCGTCAGGTCCTCGAAGACGCGGCGCAACCGCCGCAGATCGTCGCCGACCTGGGGAAATCCGGCCTCGAGCCGCGACAGGCCGGTGATGACGGACTCGATTTCGAGCGTGACGGCGCGCACGGCGCCTTCGAGTTCGGGCGAATGATAGTTGTCATTGACGACGAGGATGGCCCGCGCCACCGAGAGATTGAGGCTGACCTGCTGTTCCTTCTGCGCATGGACCTCGGCCAGGCGCTGGACGGCATCGAACAGGATGCCCCGCTCGTGCGAGATCACCACGCCCGTCACCCCCGTAAACAGGAAGAAACCGACCAGCACCCAGAACCCCTTGGCGCGCAGCGTGGCGGTCGGCTGGCCGGCTTTCGTGCCGGGCACGGCCCGTGTCTCTTCAACGGATGTTTCTAGCTCGGTCATGCGCGCTTCCCCGAATCGCCGCGACCGGTTTCAGGGGCGCGGTTTTTGCTAGCAGTCCTCAGCGGCAGAACCGCGATTGCTTCAAGTTTAATATTTGTGGAGTAGCCATGCGACGTTTCCACTTCCTTTTGCCGGCATTTTTTCTGGTTGCCGGCATTGCCCGCGCCGAGCCGATCGACGATGCCAACCGCGCCTTCGAGGCAGGCCGCTTCGAACAGGCGGCGCGCCTGCTGGCGCCTCTTGCCCAGCACGGCCATCCCGTCGCCCAGCTGCGTCTGGGCATTCTCTATTTCCAGGGCAGCGGCGTGAAGGAAAACGAGCGCCAGGCGATCGCCTGGTGGCGGCGCAGCGCCGACCAGGGAAATCTAGACGCGATGTACCAACTCGGCAACGCCTTCGCTTTCGGCAACGAGGCTGCAAAAACCGTACCCGATCCGGACCGGGAAGCGGCCTGGTGGTACTTCCAGGCCGCCAGCGCCGGCCACCGCGACGCGCAGTATGGGCTGGCCCTGATGTTTCTCGCCGGCAAAGGGGTGATCGAAAGCCGGGCGGAAGCTTTGCGCTGGATGCAGCGCGCCGCCGAGCAGGGGCACGCCGACGCGCGGCACTTCGTCGCCGGCTCAGCCCGCTAGCAGGTGTTCAAGCACCGCCCGGGCGGCGGGCGCCTCCCAGTCGTGGTAGCCCTCGACGACCTCGGCCACCCGGCCGTCGCGGGCGACGAGGTAGCTGCGCGGCAGCGCCAGGCCCGGCAGCAAATGGCGCGTCGCCTGCTGATTGGGATCGCGCAACACGGTCAGCCCAAGGCGATATCGCAGCACGAATTCCCGCACCAGGTTGATGTCTTCGTCGACGCTGATGGCCAGCACGCCAAGGCGGCTGCCATACTCCGCGCGCAGCCTGTCGAGGGCCGGCATCTCGCGGCGGCAGGGCTCGCACCAGGTGGCCCACAGGTTGATGAGCCAGACGCGGCCCAAGGCATCCGGGAAGGCATGGGGGCGACCCTCCAGGTCGCCTAGCACAAAGGCGGGAAACGGATCGCCGCGCCGCAGGCCGCTTCGGCGTTCCCCGCCGCAGGCGACAACCATTGCGGCCGCCGCGGCAAGCAGCAAGCGACGGCGCGCCCGGCCCGTGCCTCGCATACCTACAACTGGCGCTTGATGGTGATGGCGCCGCGGATCTGTCCGGGTTTGAAATCGACAGCCTTGTCGTTGGGGTATTCGACGCCGATCTGTGCCTTGAGCGCCTCGGAAATGTTCTCGTTCGGGCCGTGGCAGGTCAAGCACGGCTGCCCCATGGGAATTGCCTTGATGTAGCGGAAAAAACGACCCATCGGCTCGCTCACCACCTCGATGTGCTCGAGCGAATCGACCTTCTCGCCCCTGCCGACGCGCTTCTCGAAGTCGATCAGGGCCTGCTGTTCCCAGACATCGGGCGTGCCCAGCGCCGGATTGCGCGGCCGCAGGCTGACGCGTGTCACCCGGTACCCTGCCTGCCTCGACGCGGCAGACGTCAGTTCCGGCGCGCTGTACTTGCAAACGATGATGGAGCGCAGCGGACCGCTGCGCTCCATCTCTTTCGTCAGTTCGCCGCGGATCTGATCGAGCAGCCGCGAGGACAGGCGCCGGGCTTCGTCCGTCATCCGTCTGGTGTCGTCCTGCCCCTGCGTCACGGCTGGCAGACACGACAGCGCGGCAGCGAGGGCAAGCAGGCGAAGCTTCATCGTTTTCTCCAGAGCATGTTTCTCATATCAGGGAATCGAGCCGGTTACTGTTCCCGTCATTGAGAATAATCAAATTTTACTCTGGAAACAATCGGAATCCCTTGACGAATGCTAACTGGGTTACTTCACTTCAGCTGCAATCTTCAATTCGACCTGGGTGGCGCCGACTTTAACCTGCTGCAGAGCCGCCTCGAAGTCCCCTTGCCGGGCCGCCGCTTCGCCGCTGCGCGAGATCCGCGCACCGACCGCTACGACCTGCAGCGAGGACAGCGACAGACCCGGCTGCATGGCCAGGCTGTCGTCCAGGACAAACTCGAAGGGGAGATCCCGCACCCGTTTGCGCACTATGGCCAACGGCATGCGCGACCCTTCCGTCGCGCGGGCAAAGACGAACACCGTGTCGTCGTCGCGCAGCTTGCCGCGCAGCGCCGCATCGACGCTGACCCGTCCGCTCAGCCTGCCGGCGGCGCGCTGCGCGACGCCAGCCGATTCGCCGCCGCGCCGTCGTGCGTCGGCGATGCTGCCATTGATCGAGCGCGCCACTTCCGAATCGGGCGGCACCCGCTCAAGCACACGGCTCCAATACTGGGTCGCCGCGGCAAAATCCTGGCGCTCGAACGAGGCCGTACCGGCCAGCGCCAGCGCCTTGATGTTGTTCGGATCGGCCTGCAGCGCCTGCTGGATGATGCGCTCGGGTTCGCCGCCCAGCTTGCGTCCCTGCACCATGGCCATCGTGTCGGCGTAGTCGGCCAGCACCTGGGCGTTGCCGGGCAGCAGCGAAACGGCACGTGCGTAGGCGGTCGCGGCATTCGGGTACTGGCCGAGCACGTTGTAGGAGCGCGCCAGCATCACCCAGCCTTCGGCGTCTCCCGGCGCATCCTTGAGGCGCTGTGCGAGGCGCTCGACCATGGCGCGGATCTGCTCGGCGGACAGCGGGTGCGACTGCGCCGCGTCGTCGCCCTTGCGCCGCGCCGGATCCAGCGCACCGGGATTGCCGAGGCCGGCATACAGGGCGATCGCCAGCAGCGGCACGGCGGCACCAACCGCCAGCGCCGGCTTGCGCCCGCCTTGAAAGGTCGCCGGCAGGATAGCGCCGGCGCTGTCCTCCAGCACACGCCGCTCCAGTTCCTGCCGCGCTTGCGCGTACTCGGCCGCATCGAGCCGGCCAGCGGTGCGCTCCGCCAGCAATTCGCGCAGTGCATCGCGGTGCACGGCGAGGTTCAGCGCCGCCTGGCTCGCAGCGCCGCCGGGCGAGCCCCGCCCCCACAACGGCGGCAGCACGAACAGCAACGCGCCGGCGAGCAGCAAAGCGCAGGCAATCGAGAATGCCGTCACGGCGCCTTGCCCTCCGCCTCTTCCAGCAGAGCCGCCGCGCGGGCGCGTTCCGCCGGCGACAGGGAAGGCTGTTCGGCGATGGCCTGCCGGCGCCGGCGCAACTTGAGCATGAACACGCCGGCACCGCCCAGCAGAAGCAGGAATGGCCCGAACCAGAGCAGCCAGGTCGCCGACTTCACCGGCGGGCGATAGAGAACGAAATCACCATAGCGTTGCACCATGAAATCGATCACCTCATGCTCGCTCATGCCTTGCTGCAGCTTCTCACGCACCTGGTTCTTCAGATCGATGGCCAGGCCGGCGTTGGAGTCGGCGATGGTCTGGTTCTGGCACACCAGGCAGCGCAGTTGCTCGGCGAGGCCGTTGACGCGCGCCTCCAGTGCCGGGTCGGCGACGGCCGGTGCAGCCTCGCCCGCCATGGCGGGCGATGACAGGAAGAACAGCACGAACAACAGCCGCGTCATTCGCTCGAGCCCCAATGCATGTCTCACGGCCGCCGTCCTCATGCCGCCCGCGCCGACGCCGTGGCGCCGACGCCTTCCTCGCTGCGTCGCGCCGCCAGCCGGTAGCGCCGATCCGCCGCCGCCAGCAGGCCACCCAGTCCCATCAGCAGGCAGCCGCCCCATATCCAGTCCACCAGCGGCTTGTGCTGCACGCGCACGATCCAGGTGTCGGGCGAGACCGGCTCACCCAGCGACACGTACAGATCGCGCCACAGTCCGCAGTCTATGGCGGCCTCGGTCATCGGCATGCGCTGCACGGTGTAGATGCGCTTTTCCGGCTTCAGCGTGACGACCCTGTTGCCGTCGCGCGTCACTTCCAGCGTCGCGCGCGCGGCGATGTAGTTCGGCCCCCTGATCTCGTCCACGCCCATGAAACGAAAAACGTAACCGCCCACCGTCGTCGTCTCCGACGGGGCCATGCGCACCTCGCGCGTGCTCTCATAGCCCTTCACCGCCGTGACGCCGAGAATGAAGACGCCGATGCCGGCGTGGGCGAACAGCATGCCCCAGACCGCGAGCGGCACGCCCCGCAGCCGCGCCGCCAGGGTTGCCTGGGCGTGCTCGCGCAGACGCTGCACGAGATGAGCGGCCGCCGAGAGGATCGCCCACAGGCCCAGCATCGTGCCGAAGGCCAGCAGGGCCGACCAGCGACCGCCGATGGCGGTCAGCGACAGTGCCGCCGCGACCGATGCGGCCAGCCATGGCCACAGGCGGCTCGCCATCTCCGCCGCGCTGGCGCGCTTCCAGCGCGCCAACGGACCCAGGCCGATCAAGAGCACCGCCGGCGCCATGAGCGGCACGAAGACGGCTTCGAAATACGGCGGCCCGACGGAGATCTTCCCCGCACCGACAGCGTCGAGGAAGAGCGGATAAAGCGTGCCGAGCAGCACCGCGCCCGCCGCCGCCGTCAGCAGCACGTTGTTTGCCAGTAGCAGCGATTCGCGCGAGACCGGCGCGAAGTCCCCGCCCAGACCGACCTTCGGCGCCCGCCAGGCGAACAGCAGCAGCGAGGCGCCGATCGTCACGACGAGGAAGGCGAGAATGAAGATGCCGCGCTTGGGATCGGTGGCGAAAGCGTGCACCGAGGTGAGCACGCCGGAGCGCACGAGGAAGGTGCCGAGCAGCGAGAGCGAGAAGGCGAGGATCGCCAGCAACACCGTCCAGTTGCGGAAGCCGCCGCGCTTCTCCGTCACGGCGAGCGAATGGATCAGCGCCGTGCCGACCAGCCAGGGCATGAAGGAGGCGTTCTCGACCGGATCCCAGAACCACCAGCCGCCCCAGCCCAGCTCGTAGTAGGCCCACCAGGACCCGAGCGCGATACCCAGCGTCAGGAAGACCCACGCGACGGTGGTCCACGGCCGCGACCAGCGCGCCCAGGCGGCGTCGAGCCGGCCGCCGATCAGCGCCGCGATGGCAAAGGCGAAGGCCACCGAAAAGCCGACGTAACCCATGTAGAGCATGGGCGGGTGGAGCACCATGCCCGGATCCTGCAGCAGCGGATTCAGGTCGCGGCCGTCCGGCGGCGCCGGCAGCAGGCGGTTGAACGGATTCGAAGCGAACAGCATGAAAACGAGAAAGCCGACGCTGACCAGCCCGAGCACACCCAGCACGCGCGCCACCATGTCCTCGGGAAGGCGCCGGCTGAACACGGTCACGGCAAGGCTCCATAGCCCGAGCATTTCCGTCCATAGCAGCAGCGAGCCCTCGTGGCCACCCCAGACGCCGGCGATGCGGTACTGCAGCGGCAGCAGCGAGTTCGAGTGCGAGGCGACGTAGGCGACGGAAAAATCGTTTGCGACGAAGGACCAGGTCAGGCAGCTGAAGGCGATCGAGACAAAGACGAACTGGCCTTGCGCCGCCGGCCGCGCCACGGCCATCAGGCGCGCGTCGTTGCGCACGCTGCCGACGATCGGCACGATGCCCTGCACGAGGGCGATCGCCAGGGTCAGGATGAGCGCGAAGTGGCCGAGTTCTGGGATCATGGTTTCACCGTCTTGGCTGTCTTGTGCGCCTGATCCACCGCATGCTGTGCTTCGGGCGGCATGTAGTTTTCGTCATGTTTCGCCAGCACCTCGCTGGCGGTGAACAGGCCGTTTTCGCCCAGCTTCCCCTGCGCCACCATGCCTTTGCCCTCGCGGAACAGGTCGGGCAGGATGCCGGTGTAGGCGACGGGGAATTCCTTCGCCGTGTCGGTCACGATGAAGTGCACGGTGAGGCCGTCGGGCTGG
>Ga0233425_10005479_pt1 | contig 20005 bp, 12 predicted proteins | sample Watercolumn_Towu_2_FD_181712 | JGI IMG/M metagenome (GOLD analysis project Ga0233425, IMG submission 181712) | Freshwater microbial communities from Lake Towuti, South Sulawesi, Indonesia - Watercolumn_Towuti2014_140_MG | ecosystem: Environmental > Aquatic > Freshwater > Lake | place... | reverse complement strand
GCCGATACATGCGGTTCCAGCGACTCCAATGATGGATATGGTTATTCTCGGCCACGTGCCCGGAGGGTTGGAGCGTGGCACGGTCACCGCCGCTCATTTCAATACCGCCGTCTCCCGTACCCGCGACCGTGCATCCGCTGACGCTGTGCTGGGTTCCCCCCGAAATCTTGACGGCCCAACTGCCCAGATTACGAAAGACACAGTCCGCGACGCGGACCTGCGTGCCGCCCGCCACAGTGAACGCCGTGCCGCGTGCCGCTTCGAATATGAAACCCGAGAAGGCAACGTGAGACGTGTCTTGCAGTGACAACAGCGTGGGCAGCAGCGAGACGACGGCCTGTCCGCTGTCGATGCTGCTGGGGGGCCAGAAGTAGAGCGTCCCCGCCTCGCGATCCAGATACCATTCGCCGGGCACGTCCAACTCCGCCAGGATGTTGAACCCGTAGAACCACTGCCCGGTGCGATAACCATAGCCGTGATACGGTTCGGCCACCGTGATCGCTCGTCGCTCCGGGTCTATTGCTTGCACGGGGTGGCGTTGTTCGGCCCAATCCCAGAACCAATACCCCAGGACCCAGGCATCTTTCTCGGACGTCCAACGCCGAGGACGGTCTCCTTCGTAAGTGAACTGCCCCTCGCGGCAACCTTTCGTGCCCCGCACATCGACGGCGGTGGGGCCGAGCACGCCGGTGATCTTGATGAATCCCTCGTTGGGCCAGCGCGCAATCGTCATGGGCTCATCGCGGAAGAACAGTTCCAGCCCCGGACCGCCGTCTCGGCCGAAACCTCCGCCCAGCTTGCCGTATTCGTCAATTCCCAGTGACCGCAAATCGGCCTCCAGCACATGCTCTCGCGCCGCAGGATCCAATTTCTGCCGCACGGTTTCGTTCGTGACCGGTCGGAATCCCGTCACGATGCGCCCTCCGCACAAGCGAACCTCTTCTCCCGCGCGCGCCCGGTAGACGACGGGCGACGCGGGGGTGCCCGAATCAACTGCTTCCAACGCGCAGGTTTCCCGCAGTTCATACGTGCCGCCGAGCATTTCCACCGTCAGACCCCCGGCCGGAAGCTGGCCGGCGGCCTTGAGTTTGCGGATCTCGTCGCGCGCGCGTTGTAAGGTCGCAAACGGTCCGTCCGTCCGGTCGGCATTCGCTGCCGCGGATCTGCCCGACCAGGCGTCCCTGCCGTCGGGGCTAATGTAGAAGTCCGCCGCCTCTGCCGATTGGCCGACAAGACAGACGGCGATCCCGATGGACACGCAGTTTGCTGCAGTCGACCGTATCATGCTTTCCGGCTCCTCATCCGTTCAGGACGTTGGCGGCTTCTCCGCGGTTTTTTCAGCCGGTGCTTCAGCCGGTTCTTCCGCAGGTGTGCCAGCGCCGAATCGTGCGCGCAGATTCTTCAGGGCAGCGGCATTCTCCTCGGATGCAAACGGATTGCCACCGGGGCCTCCCATGCCGGCACCTGGGCCACCGGGTCCGCCACCCGTCCGTCGCGGCAGTCCGATCGCTTCCTGTTTGGCCTTCTGTTCCTCAGTCAGGACCGCGAGGATTGCGTCGTACTTGGCCTGCGCATCTTCGTCGCTGACTTGCTCGGTAACTTCAATTCCGTCGATCAGTTTCAACACGGCCGTCGTCTGTTCCGCGGACAGGTTCAACGCGATGTTGCTCGTCAGCAAGTCGATCTTGCGGACGAGGGAGGTCAACTGCCGAGACGGAGACGGTGCGAACCCTCCGGGCGGTCCTCCCATGCCTCCCATCATCGGCCCCATTCCCATGCCGGGTCCCGACGGGGCGCTTTCCGCGGCCGTTTCGGCAGCAGCGACCTCGACGGCTTCCCCGACCGCGTTCGCGCGCCAGGCCGGAATTCGTTCGACTTCGTAGCCCAGCAAGCCGATCGCGGCCGCCGAACCGGCAACGCCCAACAGAACGCCGACGATCGCCGACAGGAACCAGACTGCGATCTGCTTCGAACTCCGCTGTTGTTGCACCAACAGTACCAGCAACAGGACTGTCAGCAACGCCAAGACGAGCACGCAGGAACCAATCGTCGTGAAGGTCCACATCATGGCATGACTCCCGGCCAACGGTGCGATAAGAGAGAAGAATGACGCTACGACCACCTGCACATAGCCACGCAACAGTGCATCACTAGAACACGACGGCCGGCGGGAAACAATACGTCTCAGGAAGTCCCGTCCGACAGGGACGGCCGAGTGCGCAGGTCGACACGGCGGATCTTCCCCGAGGTGGTTTTCGGAATTGCTGCCGCGAATTCGATTCTCCTCGGGCACTTGTAGGGCGCGAGCTTGCCGCGCACAAAGGCGCGGATGTCGTCGGCCAACTGCTCGCTGGCCGCCTCGGGATTGCGCAACACGATGTATGCCTTGATGACCTGACCGCGCAGCAAATCGTCCTCGCCTACGACGGCTGCCTCCGCGACGGCGGAGTGCGCGTCCAGGCACCGTTCGATCTCGAATGGCGAAATCAAATATCCGGCGGACTTGATCAGGTCGTCGGTACGACCTTGGAACCAGTAGTATCCATCCTGGTCCCGGCGCAGGACGTCCCCTGTGACGTACCAAGGTCCGCGAAAGACCTCCGCTGTTTGCTCGGGCTTCTGCCAGTAACCTTGCATGATGCCGGGGTGCTCGACCCGCCGTACACAGAGGATTCCTTCCGCGCCCTCCGCCACGGGACGCAGGTCGCCGTCCATCAATTTAATGACTGTCGCTGCGCCGGGTCGTCCGCAGCTGCCGGCGCGCACCGGACACGGTACGAGACTGGAGCAATATACAGGGCACTCGGTAGTGCCAAGGCCGTCGAACAGCGTGACACGGAAGTGCCGCTGCACACCCTGAAACGTTTCTGCGGGCAGAGGTTCCCCGCAGCTGACGCCGTGGCGCCACCACGACAAGTCGTATTCCGCGCCCAGTTCGGCTGCGGCCAGCAAGTGGCGGTACGCCGTCGGTGTCGCGGTGAAGTTGCTGATACGATACCGTTGGAACAATTCAAACCAACGGCGTGCGGCAAACGGCTGTCCCATTGAATCATACAAGACGACGGTCAATCCGCGGCACAGCGCGTACAGGAATGTGGTCGCCAAAGGCAGCAGCCAACCCAGCTCCGACGGGCATGCCACGACGTCGCCGTCGCGGTAGTCATGCCAGAAGCGACCCTGGCCCTCGTACGCGCGCGGGTAGCGATGGTAGTGAGCGACTCCCTTGGAATCGCCCGTTGTGCCCGACGTGTAGCCCAGAAATGCCAGGTCGTCGTGACGCGTGGCGGCGGGCTGCCACATCGCCGCCTGCTCCGTAGTGTCACTGCAGGCCTGCACAAAATCGGCGTAGGGCCGGACGGGACCAGGGTCAGGGTAGGGCACGACGAAGATGTGCTGCAGTGCCGGGCAGCGGGGCGCGACCTCCTCCACGGCGTGCAGCAGGCTGGAGGTCACGACGACGGCGCTGGCCTCCGAGTCCCGCAAGCGGTATTCGAGTTCGCTGGTACGGAACTGCGTGCTGGTCGGTACGAAAATGCAGCCGTTCTTGGCGGCCCCGAGCGCGGCCACATAGAACTCGGGAATATTCGGCAAGCGCAACAGGACGCGCGCACCGCGGCTGACGCCGCAGTGTGCAAGCACACGCGCGAAGCATGTGCTCAACTCATCCAGTTGCCGGTACGACAGGCTGCGCGCGCGGCCGGCCGCGTTCTCCCATAGCAGAACAACCTGATCACCCCGGCCGTGCGCCACCTGCGCGGTGGTGAGATCAAGACCTAGATTGTAGTCGGCAGGAATGAACGACCAGGGGTCCCACGATTGCCACAGGCGGTCGTAGCTCACGGGCGTCGGTCAGCTCTGGTTGATCTGCGTTGCGGTCGGGCAGACAAAGCCCTCGCGGTACTCGCGGCTCACCATGGCGGTCGCCTGCGCGTTGTCCGGGAATACTTCACGTTCCGGATCGAACTTCAACAGCGGTCCCATGGAAATCGCATACTTGCTCAGATCGACCCCGTTGTCCGTCAGGTGCCGGAGCGTGCGTTCCAGGGTCGCAGCGTTGTCGTCGCGGCTCTTCACATCTGCCAGGGCGCGCTTGGCAACTTCCGCCGACACCTTGTTCGATTCACCCAGGTAGTAGGAGATATTGCCCAAGTGGCTGAGGCCCGCCGATAAGTGGCCCTCGCGCGCGTCGGCATACAACTCCTCGTACTTGCGGCTCACACAGGCGTCGATGAAATTGCCGAAGTGATTACCGCCGCCCGAGAACTGCTTGATAACCTTCATGTTCTTGTCGTAGGCAACGCAGTCGGTGTAGGTGCGCTGCACCAGATACCCCTCGCTGCCGTAGAACACGACGCCGATCTTGCCGCCTTCCCGGCTATCGAACAGCTTGTTGAGTTCTTCATCGGCCGAGTTGTCGACGGACAATCCGCGCGTTTCAAACACGATGCACTTGTCGCCGTAGTCGTAGATGGAAACTTGAGTATTGGCCGTGTCACCAGCATCAACATAGTTGTCATCCTGCCGTTCGGCCTGGTATCCCAGCCGGCCGCCGTAGGAGATCACGCTTTGCGGGTGCGAATCGATGCCCAACCCCCAACGCGCGATGTCAGTCTGGTGAGGACCCTGGTTACCGGAGTCGCCGTTTCCATAGAGCCGCTGCCAGTGCCAGTCGTAATGGAACTGCGGCCGCGTCACTTTCGGCTCGGAGAACGCAGCGGGACCGCTCCACAAGTTGAAATCGATCTCCGCGGGAATCGGGAAATCCCCTTTGGCGCCGATCGACTTGCGCCGCTTGTAGCACAAGCCGCGGGCGAATTTCACCTCACCGATGCCCCCTTCACTCAGGAACTGGACGGCTTCACGAATTGCTCGGTGGGACCGGCACTGCGTGCCCACCTGGCACATACGACCGAATTTCTTGGCAGCCGCGATCAGCGACGAACCTTCCGCGACATTGTGGCAGATCGGTTTCTCGATGTAGACATCCTTGCCGGCCTGCATCGCCCACACGCCGCAGAGCGCATGCCAGTGATTGGGAGTGGCCGTACTTACGATGTCCACGGCCGGATCGCTGAACGCTTCGCGCATGTCACGGACGAACTTCGGCTTCGTTCCCTGCTTCTTGGCCACCGTTTCGCACCCGCGTTGGCCGACCTTTTCGTCCGCGTCCACCAGGTACAGAATCGTGGTCCGTTGATCGCCGAGATAGCCGCCGATGTGGTCGCCGCCGCGCCCCCTGAACCCGACGACGGCGACACCGAGCTTACCATTGGCATCCTTCCCGCGAGCCACATAGGGGACAACGGCGCCGGCAGCCGCAGCCGCCAAAGAACCCGCCAGAAAACGACGACGATTGAATCTGGACATGCGAAACTCCTGCATTGAATCAACGATGAGTCCCCTCGTCCCGGTGTCCGGGACAGAGAACTTGGGTTCAAGACCGTCTTGCGTACCACCGATTCACACGCATCGATGCGGACTTCCTGCGTGCCGAGGAAGCCGAACCTCTGGACCACATAGTGTAACTGGACGGGCCAAAAAAGCGAGCGGACGCGGCCGTGTTGCGCGATCTGGAGGAACCCCGTAGCGTGGGCTTCAGCCCACGTGAAGTGCAACGGCGGCTGAAGCCACCGCTACGTTGAGATCGATTGAAGTGTACATGCTCAATCGAATGGCATACGCAACCGCAGCCGCGAAAAATCGGACGGATTCGCAATCCGTCCTGGGAGAAGAGGAGAAACAAGTTCTCGAATTCCTCACACGCGGTTTCTCGGTTTGCCTCGCGTGAACATATCGTTGCCGTGTTCCGCGGAGATGTGCGTTCCTGGTCCCCTCGCCCCGGTACTCCGGGGAGAGGGAAAGGGTGAGGGGCGAACCGCACACAGGTCTTCCACCCTCACCCTATCCCTCTCCCGCCAGTGGGAGAGGGGACAACCGGGAAGTCGTCCTTCCTCCTCCTGCGACGGAGTTTTCGGAAACGTTGGGATGAGCTGTTGTCGCCCAGCGATGTCGCGCCTGCTATTCTGAGCAGTCCTGGTGGATCGATCGTCCCCCGCGCGGAGTTCAGCCGTGGTTATTGGCTTCCCTCAGCCAGCGTTGCGAATCGCGTCACTAGTCTGGCTTCTCCTGGGAACCGGGTCACTGATCGTTGCGGCCGAGGACCCGAGTAGCTCGGTCGCGGCAGCGCGCCAGTTCCGGATCGTGCTCGATCCCGCCTTGGCCTGCGAGCCGCGCTCCGGCAGGTTGTTTGTCTTCACCACGCAGCGGTCGTCCAGGGAGCCGCGATTCGGACCGAATTGGTTCAGCCCTGAGCCGTTTTGCGGACGTGACGTCGCCACGTTCCGCCCCGGCCAGACTGAGACACTGGCCGAAGGAGCGGATGCATTCCCCGGGAACCTGTCCACCTGGGCCGCGGGCGCGTACCGTGTGCAGGCCGTGTTCGACACCAGTCTGGACAATAACGACCCGGGCGGCGCGCCGGGCAACTACTACAGCGACGTGGTGCCGCTCGACGTATCGGCCGATCGGGGCTTCGTGTGCGACTTGCGTTTGCAGCACCTCGTACCCGAGCGCTCGCCGCCGGCGCGCGGTGACCAACAGGAAGTGATCTACCGCAGCGATCAGTTGTCGAAGTTCTTTGGTCGCGATGTCGTTGAGCACTGCGTCGTTCTGTTGCCCGGCAGTTACGGTGCGCCGTCGTCGGAAAAGCGATATCCGACGGTCTACGTCATTCCGGGTTTTGGCGGGGACCATTGGCAGGCAGCGGCTTTTGGCCGGCGGCTACTGACACTGGGCACCGAAGGCCGTGAGTTCATCGTTGTCGGGCTGAGCGGCAACTGCCGCTGGGGACACCATGTGTACGCTAACAGCGCCACCAACGGACCGCGCGGCGAGTCACTTGTCCAGGAACTGATTCCGCTCATTGACGCGCGATTCCGCACCCTCGGCGAACCGGCAGCGCGATTCGTAACCGGGCACAGTTCCGGCGGCTGGGCATCGCTGTGGTTGCAGGTGACGTATCCCGAGACCTTTGGCGGTTGTTGGAGCCTGTCACCCGACCCGGTGGATTTTCGCGACTTCCAGCAAATCGACTTGTATGCGAATCCGCCGCTGAGCCTGTATTTCGATGAGCAGGGTGCGCCCCGACCGGTGGCCAGACGCGGCGAACACGCCGCGCTCTGGTTCCCCGGATTCGGTCGTATGGATGATGTGCTTGGTCGAGGCGGCCAGTTGCGGTCGTTCGAGGCAGTCTTCAGCCCGCTCGACGTGCAGGGTCTGCCTCGCCGTTTGTGGGACCGCGAGACGGGACGCATTGATCCGGAGACGGCCCACGCTTGGGAAGCCTACGACATCCGCCTGAAATTGGAACGCGAATGGCACCGAATCGAGCCGCTCCTGCGCCGCAAACTGCATATCGTCACCGGTGAACTGGATACATTCTATCTCGAGGGAGCGGTGCGCCGTCTGCAGCAGACGCTGCAGAAATTGGGGAGCGACGCGGAAGTCGAGATTATCCCGGGCAGAGATCACGGCAGCGTGCTGACCCAGTCACTGTTCGCGAAGATTCATCGTCAGATGTGGGAAGCGCACCGGCACGTTGGAACCGTCGGGTCGCTGTAGCCCGAGATTACTCATCGCAGGGTGGGACCCGGTGATCAAGAATGGCCGCAATTCGGTCATCAGCAATAGCCCAACTCTTGTTCCTTCAGTTCGTCTCAATGAACGCCCATTGCCACGGATGCTCCGCAACCTGCACGGGCCAAATGCCAGCAGGAATTCACGCAAAGGCGCGAAGGGTCTGACTTCCTTCTTTGCGTCTCTGCGCCTTGGCGTGAGGTTTCTTCAACAGAGGAAGAAAACCGACGCACCATCGACGCAGAAGATCTCCGCCCAAGATGCGACTGGCGTCGTGTTCGATGCGAGGCTAAGGCAGTTCATCCAATGGCAGGCCCGTGGCAACGATTTCGACGCCGCTGATCAGCGGCTGGCCGGCGTGAGCAACGAATTGCACTTCGAGCGTGCCTTCAGAGAGAACATCTGTCATCTCATGCACCGCCGACCGCAGGCTGCCCTGCGCCGCATTCACGACGTCGAATCGCGGCAGTTCCAGGCGTCCTTGCACCCAGACATCGAAGACGCGCGAGCCAGGCTCCGCAGCTCTTGGTTCCGCGAAGTAGAGCCGCACACAATATCGCCCGGCGGTGAGTCCGTCGATCTTGAGTTTCGACAGCCCCTCGACGCCCGAGGCCGCCACCCACGGCCAGCCTCGTCCGCCGCGCAAGAATTGCGAGTGTTGGTAGAAATATTTGACTTCTTGCGGTTCCAGCGCGACTTGCACGGTGGGAGAAGGACCGCCGACGGCTGGGTAGTCCAGCCAGAGCGTACCCGCGTCCGTGATTCGGTCCCCGGGCGCTCCAAAATTGATGCCTACCCGCCGGATCTGCTGGACCGGATCGTTGCCCGGCGATCCCCAAGTGCTCCACTGCTCGAACGTATCCGGCGCCGACACCATGGCGAGTGACGTGGGCAGCGGGTAGCTGCAGGTGCAACCCTTGAAGTAATAGGGGACGTTCAAGAGACCGCAGGCGGGGATAATGCTGTTCGTGCAACCGGACCGCGGACCGCTGATGTGCACGGTGCCGCTCTCCGCGCGTTTGTCGTAGAACGCTGCCGTTCCGGAGCGCATCGTGTACAGGTAGCCGTAGTCGAACCCCCCATCGCACCCGTAGCTCTTGGGAAAAGTGCGCGGCTCGTGCGCTCCAGTGAGCGGGTTGACGCGCTGCCCAGGCACCGGCGGGTCGGGTTTCCATTCATCGCGCTGCGTGGGAGGACGAAATTGGTTCGGCGGCAGCTGTGTGGTGTCCACGGCGGGGAACTGACTGTTGACGCGGGTGATCTCCGCGTCATCCAGGCGGCGACCGGTGAAAACATCCATGAATGTCGAAGCCCCCAGTTTGTAAGGCGGGCGCTCACCTTGCGGATAGCCGGTCCACAGTTCGTCGAAGGCGCGCATCACACCATCTACAAACATCGGCGGCGGCGACCGCTTGAAGAACCCCACTTCGTCGTCGTACCACAATATGCTGAGCGGGGCGCGCACGTTCTCATCCGTGCTCAGTTGAAACGGCGTGGTGTAGTTCGCCGCGCCCGGCAGCGATCCGGCGCGGGTGAGTTGTATCGTTCCATCCTGGACACTGTGTTGCGCCCCCTCCAATCGCAGGGACTGAAACAAGCCGTTCACGGCGGCCAATTGGTCTGCCGACGGCCAGAGGACGGCCGTCCCGCCGTGAGGCCGCAGGCAGCGATACAGTTCGGCCAACTGGGCGCGGACGGACTCCACGTGTCGCGCATCGAATTCCCGGACCACCACCAGACTGGCGAAATACGAGGGCAGGTCGACAAGCTCGGTCGTTGCCTCGAGAACGGTAATGCGCGTCCCGTACCAGCCGGCCTGGTCAAGACGCTCACGCGTTGCCTGTGTAAGCTTCGGGTCCGAGTCGCGCACGATGACTTGCAGCGGTGTCGAGTGAACCAGTTCTTCAAGGAGACCGTCGCTGCCGGCTCCCAGGATCAGGGCGTAGCCATGCAATGCGCCGATACGCTGCAGGAAAGGATGCGGAGTCTCGTCGAGCCGTCGCGGCACTGGCGTACTCGTCCGTTGCTGAATCACCCGCTCCGGTTTCTCTCCGAGACAGGACAGCACGCCATGGGAGTCTGCGACGAACAGCTTGCCATCCGCCGCCGCGAGACTTGTGATCTGTCCATCTATACCGGGCAACTTCTGCGTGAAGTCGTAGGTGCGACCGCCGGCGCGGATCCGCGTACGCACGTCTTCTGTGCCGCGGCCGGTGCGCCAGTCATCTTCGTGCCGATCGCTGTTGACCTGTTTGTCGAACGTCAACTGCCACGGCGGCACGGGTGACTCGCCGCGGCGCTGCGCTTTCGTAAGCGCCGCAAACCAACCACCGGGCAGACGGCCCGGTTCCGGCAGTTGAAATGACTTCAGCTGTCCGGTGGCCAGGTCAAAGGTCGCCGGATAGGCCGTGCCGCAGGGCACCACCAATTCGTTGCCGTGGACCAGCAGATAGCCTTGGGGTGTAATCCCGCCGATGGCGGTCGCTCCGTGCGGGTGAACACCGAACAAGAAACTGCCGCGATCGTTCCGCCAGATCTGCTGGCCGGTCTCGGCGTCCACGGCGTAGACGAACACACCTTCGGAGGGCCAGACGCCGGCGGCGAAGTAGATTCGGTTCTGGTGGAGCACCGGCCCGCCACGCACCGGCCAGACGGAAACCATCCGGCCGTTTCCCAGGATCTTCCGTGCCGACGGAGCGGCGCGGAACTGCCAGCGGAGCGTGCCGTCCGCGGCGTTGAGGCAGTAAAGGTTACCGTCGTCCGCGCCAAAACAGACGCGGTCGCTCCAGGCCACCGGCGCGACGCGGATCGGACCCGCCGCATAGAAACGCCACAGTTCCCGGCCGGAGTCCGTGTCGAGCGCCAACAGGCAATCATTGCGGGAGGACCCGACGAAGAGGCGCTCTCCCAGCACCACCGGTTCATGGCTGCGGTCGAACTGCAGGCGAGGGTTCGCAAAGGCCGGTTTCAATGCGCCCAGATCCCGAGCCCATCGCAAGTGCAATTCCGCGGGCAGTATCTCCGGTGACTCGGCCGTGCGCCCGGCATCGAGCCGCCACATTGGCCAATCGGCACCCTGGGCCGTATGCACAGCCGCGAACAGAATCACGATTTGGATTGTCTTCCGGGCACACGGCGCCGCCACTGCTGTACTCCGACATGCAAGGAAACGTCATGACGGAACGCAGTACAACACGAAAAGCCGGGGCAGTTGAGTCACCCGACCAACCAGGGTGATTCGTGAAATGCTGAGGGCGCGCAATGGCATCCGGCGGTACGATGTTTCTGCCCAGTCCGCCAGAGTAAGACCGGTTACGGTAGCGGAACTGCGCTCCGGAGCGGATGTGGACGACGACTGGCCAACGCCAGTTCAGCCGCACCAACCACTGTGACTGGCGCGGAATCCTATCCGGCACAAAAACGGCCGGTCCTATCAGTGTCAAATCGCAACGCCACTGCAACCCCGTCGGTCGCTACCTGCGCTACTCCACGGAAACTGGTGGTGCCGCGTCCGCCTGCGCCGGCTTCTCGGCAGGTGGCGGGGCGGTCTTGTCCGGTACCTCTACCGATGAAGAGTTACCGCCTCCACACCCGAAGCAGCAAGCCGTTACCAGGACCAGCAAGAACATGGTCATCCATTTCATCACGAGGTTCCTCAAAGGTCTTTCGGGTATCAATCCGTCGCATCCCCCGGAAGCAGCATCGCGTCGGCAATCGCCGTCAACATCCGGAAGAACCGCCGGCTGGGCTGTCCGGCGGCCGGGGGCGGATCGTCAGTGATGGTTACGGACACCGAACGCACCGAGCCATCAGCAGCCGAAAACATGATGATGCCGGGGTGCATCGAACTAAACTGGTACCAATTCGCGCGTTTTCGATTCACGTCCGTCGCGGGCTGCGGTATTTTCAAACCCCACGCCGAACCTAAACCACTCGCCCCGATCCAGCAGAAAGATCGGACAAATGCATTGTTGGCGTCCCAATAACCTGGATACTCGCCGAAAATCAACGTATTGCTGGTTCCATCCGTAATGTCCGCGATCCTCGTTTGCGAACGATTGTAGAAAGTGCCGGTCCAGACATCCCACCCCGTGTCTCCAACTTTTCCGACTCCACCGGCGACGGGCATGTACGTGGTACGCCCCAGACTCTCCGCGCCTGATGGAAACAGATAATGGGTGGTCGTGGCATTTCCAGGGCCCGTACTCCAATAAACGTGTTTGATACCTACACTCCCCGGAATGGGTTGGTATGGATTCGCCGAGGGACAGACGAAATGCGGAATCCTCGTCTGAGCGGCAGCCCACGCATTTGGGCTCGCGTTAAACCCCCTGACGGGAGGATTCAGAACGGGAAGTCCCGGAGTGTTTGTTGCCCACTTGAGATTGACGTCCATCTCGCAGTCGTCAATCCTATCGCGAACGGTCTGCAATTCCATAAACGAAAGAAGAAATGCCAACGTGCCGATCCCTTGGCCGAAACCAGGCGTAGCGTTCGCAGCTTCATATCGCCGATCCGCTCCCAGGTTTCCCGTCGGGAATTTCTTGTACGTGTCATGGAAATTCTGCGCGGCAAGTCCGAGTTGCTTCATGTTGTTGGAGCACTGCATGCGTCGAGCAGCTTCGCGAGCGGCTTGCACGGCGGGCAACAACAACGCTACTAGGATGCCGATGATTGCAATCACCACCAGCAGCTCCACGAGCGTAAACCCTGTTCTGCGACCTGAACCAAACGTCTTCATATTCGCACTCCGTGGAAAGAGAAAAGGAATTATTCCGCCTCGATTGAGTGCTGTGGAGTTAGAGCCGTGTTTCGACCCATTGTGAGCTGGTTGCGCACATTAGCCTCGACCGTAATAGTTTGAACAGGCCGGAAGGGAATATCAAGAGGGAAAGACTCCGTCGGGCCAGTTGAGACGCCGGTCCAGGGGTACGGAAGGTGAGCGTTCACGGGTCGGTGAAGAGACGGGGATCGGCCCATGTTTTCGGCCAATGTCTGATCCTGATGGCAGGCCGTCAACGCCGAAAAATGCGCCAATCCCCCACCGAACCGTGAACGCTTATGTACGGAAGAAATGCCCGCGGGACGTATGCTGGCAAGGTTTATCGAGCCAATCTGGCCCCAACGGCAGCCCTACGGCCTCGGGCCGTCAGGCAGGAACAGCTCGTTAATCTTGGTGGCCGCGATCTCGGCCGGCGTGCCGGAATCCCAGGCCACCGGCACGCGTTTGTGTTCCGCATAGATGGACTCGATGGGCTTCCACACCGCGTCCACGTCGTCGGTGAAGAGGTCGCCGATCAGCAGGTCCGTTACTCGGCCGCGCAGCTCGGGATACTGTCTCACGAGCTTGCCGAAGCTAAGGCCGTCGTAGTACTCACACACCAGACGCCGCATGCGGTCCACGCCGCGGTTGAAGGCCGGTCCCCACTTGCCCAACTGCGCGGCCGATACATCGCCGCCGGCCAATCCCTCTGCGACCGCATCGGCGGCCAACTGACCCGACTTCAGTGCCAGCAGCACTCCCGATGAATAGAGCGGGTCCAGGAATCCGAAGGCGTCGCCCACCAGGACCCAGCCGTCACCGGCGCATTCCCGCGAACGATAGGAGTAGTCCTTCGTGGCGAAGTACCCCGTGACCCGCGTCGCCTTCGCCACACGTTCCTTGACGACCTCGCACCGGTCCACTTCCTCGTTGTAGGTTTGTTCGTGGCTCCCCCGGCCGCGGAATAGATACTCAAAGGGAGCGACAACCCCCACGCTCACAATGTCGTTGTGCAGGGGGATGTACCAGAACCAGCCCAGTCGGTTCGCCGTCTGCAACACGACCGTGGCGCCCTCATCGCGCCCCGTGTCACGATAGGCGCCCTGCCAATAGGTCCAAATGGCTCCCTTGTTGAGCAGCGGGTCCCACACGCGCAGCTTGAAGCGGTTCTGCAGCAAGCCGCTTTGGCCGCTGGCATCGACAACCACGCGAGCGCGCACTTCGCGTTGCGGGCCGCTGGAAGGTTGAATCCGCACTCCCGTTGCCTTGGAACCGTCGAATAGAACATCCAGGACGCGGACGCCTTCTTCGGCTTGCACGCCGTGCTCGCGCGCGTTGTCCAGCATCAACTGGTCGAACTCGCTGCGCACGACTTGCCACGTCTGCGAACATTCGTGCGGTTTGTTGTCCCAGAAATAGAAGGGGGCGGAGAGCCTGCCGGCCGCGCTCACGAATTGCACGCTGTATTTCTTGACGAAGTGGCTCCGCTGCATCTTTTCCAGCATGCCCAATCGCTGCAGCACCCAGTACGTCTCCGGGATCAGCGATTCACCGATGTGAAACCGCGGGAAACGCTCGCGTTCGAACAGCCGCACCCGATATCCGTGCTGGGCAATCAGTGTGGCCGCCGTTGCGCCGGCAGGACCGCCGCCAATTACCACAACGTCAACCGTCTCATCCGTTGACTGCGAAACCATCGTGACCACTCCGATTCATCGTTATCCGGGGTTATTCACCGCAGAGGCACAGAGGCGGAAGATTAAGACAAGTGAGGCAAGTAGTTTCGCAATGATCATGGTAGGACTGTATCTGGCAGACTGTGAATTCTGCCTCTTGACTTTCCTCTGTATTCGCTGTGGTGGCTCTTCTGGTTTCGTGCATTATCTCGGTTAGTGCCGGCGCTGTGACGGCGCGTCGCACGGTTTCCAACGCATTATTCACTGTGGAGCCGCAAAGGAAACAACAGAACGGGGAGCGACCTGCCGGCAAGGGGCAGGTCGGCGGTGTGGGTCGTCAGGAACTGGTCCAGGATCGGAAGACATCGGGGATGCCCGCGGCCTGCGCATCGCCGGCGTGAACGACGACCCGGTAGCGCAACGTCACGGATTTGCCGGCGGCCAGCTGCCAGGGTTCCTCCCGGAAGAACATAGGTGAGGGCGAAATGAAACCGTAATCGCGCGTGAACCACGGCGTCGGTGCCCAGGGGTTGCCGGGGTGATCCAGCAGGGCGATGCCCTCCACGACGTCGCCGGCGATTCCCTGCCGTTTTCCGGAGAAGTCGCACCAGGCCGACGGTTTGCCGAAGGTCGCTTTCTCGCCGCTCAGACCCTCGGCATTCACCAGCTGGCCTCCGCCCGTCGGGCTCAGGTCCGTAGCCGCGCGGACTGCGAAGAGTGCGTGATTGGTCTTGGGGACGGAGATGTCCTCCACGGCCTGCCACTGCAATTCCAGGTCCAGGAATCGCAACGACGGTCCGGCGACCGTGATGGATATGCGGCGCTGGTCGCGCATGACGACCGGACCGTTCGGCAGTTGCCAATCACAGGCGTCCAGAACTTCGACCGTCGTATCGGTCACTTGGCCCAGTTTCGGTCCGCCGGAGAGGATCTGCCCGCGGTCGTATTCGTCCTGCCAGTAGTTGCCGCCGTTGACGCGATCACACGCGAAGAAACACGAACGATGATGGGGATAGGGGAGCGACGTTTCCGTGGTCACGGACAGACCGCTCAACGGTCCGGTGAGCGGATACAGGTAGGGGTATTTCTGGGAGCGATGCGCTCGGTAGCACGTAACCGTCACATTGTTCCAGCGAATCCAGATCTGGGGGCCCAGCTGATACGTGGTCAACCCGGCGGTGTCCGTTGCCACTGACGCTGCGGGTCGGTTGGGTTCCGCTGAATCCAGTTCCCCGACCACGGCAGCGGACATGATGGCGGCACCAGCGCCGGACGATCGGAGGAACTCACGACGTGAAACGGTTCGAGGATTCATGAATGGCACCTTCCTAGAGCTCAGAACGATACGCAGGGCGTTCCATCTGCCAGGAACTCCACGAGTTTCGCCCCACCCACGATGGTTGCGCCCGGAACGAGCTGAGCGTCGTCGAGCTTACGACGTTGAAAACACGAAGTACAAACGAAGATTTTCCCACCGTTTACCGTGAAGTTCGCGATGAGGTCTTTGAGCGGCGGGGAGCCCTCATCGTGGATTCCGTCGGCGTAACCGCGCTGCGAGATGCGGACGCCTTCCGACGTCAGGAACACGAGGGTGTCTTTCTCGGCAGCCAGGGCGGCAGTCGCGATCACGAAGGCCACGGTTGGCTTGTCACCGCCGTCGACCGCACAACTGAGCGAAACGCAGAATTTCCCGGCCATTATGTGTCCCTTCGTTCAATCCAGTATTCCGGATGCCGATCTTCCAACAAACGATGACCCGTTAAGCGGCACCATGCAGGAATATCTTCCTTGGCACCCAGGTCGCGGGCGGTGAGTCTCAGCACGGACCGAGCAGGGAGTGCCTGCAGGCGCCGCCGCAACATCAGCACCAATTCGCCGCAGTTGAGTGGGCCGGCATCCCACGTATCGTCAGCGTGTCTTGTAGTGACTGCAACGGGGGTATCCTGCCCGCGCATGCGGTTCTCCGCGACCCCGGACCGCTCAACCGCGTCGGGCGGCCAGAGGCAGCCGGGGAGTGAATCCGCGGCAAATCCCTCGCGCTGGCTCTCTTGCCGCCAGACTTCGCCGTAGCAGGCTCTCTGCCGGAAATGCGCATGGAAGTGATCGCGCAGCTCGTCGCTGCGAGCTGCCACGCTGGCTGCCAGGCACGGAAGGCATTGCGTGCGGTCGCTGCCGGAGGCCACCGTGAAGAGCAGTTCATGGCCGCACATGCTGCGTCCGCAAATGGCGCAACGCGAACCGCGCAACGCGGCAACACGCTGCGCCAGTTGTTCAGTACTTGGATCGTGTGCCGGATCCTCGAATTCCATGCGACCGTCACTCCCGATTGCTGACACGGAATCAAAGCCAATCTATCTCATCCCGGTGAGCACCGAAAGACACGGCCCCCGACGCGCGTCAGCTGGTCGCCGGTGGTTGGACGGGCGCAGGGGAAGGGATCGCATCCAGCCGACCGTGACGGCGGACTTCCGGAAAGACCCAGGCAGTCAGCAGCACGACGACGATCGTCCCAATGCCGCCGCTGACGACGGACACCGTGGGACCGAAAGCGGGACTCCCCGGCACTCCAAAGAAGTGGGCCACCGTGCCGGACTCGAACTCCCCCAGTTCATTCGAAATGCCGATGAACATCCCGTTCACGGCGGAGACGCGACCGCGCATGGCATCGGGCGTCCAGAGCTGAACGATCGTGTGCCGTACCACCACGCTGACCGTATCGAAGGCGCCCGTCAGAAAGAGCATCGCGAGGGCCAGGCCCAAGGAACGCGAAAACCCGAATACGATGGTGGCTGCGCCGAATCCCGTCACGGACCAGAGCAGGGCGATTCCGGCGCGCGCCAGCGGCGGCCGGCGTGTCAGAACATACGAGGTCACCAGAGCCCCCAGCCCGGGTGCCGCGCGCAGCCAACCCAATCCATCGGGTCCCGTGTGCAGGATGTCCTTGGCATAAATCGGGAGCAGAGCCGTGGCTCCACCCAGCAGCACGGCAAACATGTCCAGCGACATCACTCCGAGGAGCAACTTCGTCCGCCAGACGAACGACAACCCGGCCATGAGGCTGCGGAGATTCACCGGTTCGGACCGGATCACGCGCGGGGGCAGCGCCATGCGACTCAATCCCACGATGAAGACCAAGGACAACGCGGCGCTGGCCAAGTAGGTTGCCGTGGCACTGCCGCTCCAGGCAATGCTGAATCCACCACAGGCGGGGCCCACCACCGTGGCCAGTTGAAACCCGGCGGTGCTCCAAGTCACGGCGTTGGCGAAACAGGCACGCGATACAATCGTGGGCAACAACGCGGACTTCGCCGGCTGAATGAAGGCGCGCGCGATGCCATTGATGAAGAGGAAGACGTAGATCCAGCGGTAATCGGCCTCCCGGCTGGAGATGCAGGCCAGCGCTATCGAGCAGCCGATCATGACTGTCAGCGCGCCGACGATGACCTGGCGGCGGTCCGTTCGGTCGACAACGTGTCCTGCCGGCAGCGCGAGCAGGATGACCGGTATGATCTGCACGAGTCCCACGAGTCCCAGTTGCAGGGACTCCCCCGTGCGGTCGTAGATGTCCCAGCCCACCGCAACGAACTGCATCTGCGCGCCCAGCAGCGCCAGGAAGTTGCCGCTCCAGTACCGCCGGTACGCCGGCGTGTGAAAAGCGGCAAATGCGACGTGAGGCAACGTTTCTTCGCCGTCGGGTTCAGTTACCATATCGTGCAATTGGTACCAATTGGTGCATGGCACCATTATTGGCGTTGGGGAGGCAAGTCAGGTAGGGCACGGTCAGCGCAAACCGCCATGAGTGACACGGTGTCGATCTTAACCGCTTGCAGCCCAGTCTGCCCAAGCTGCCACCGAAAGCGTGCCAGGCACCGTTTCATTGCTTAACAGGTCCATGTCAATTTCATCAACGTCCGCGAGGTCTTTCCCTATATTTCCGCAGCCACGCCTCAGGCGATCCTCTCGCAAACGTGCGCCAAAGGACAGGAGGCCTATGCGGGGCAGGACTACCTCTTCATTGCCAACCATCCGCTCTGGCGATACTACGACTATTCACCTGCCGACCTGATCACACTGCCGCAGATTCGTCTGTTTGAGTTGAACAACAATGCCATTGACGGCAAGTACGACGAGCATCCGCGGGGCTGGAAGCCGGAGAAGTTCTGGGACGTTGTCAACGCGTACCGCGCTGCGCATGACCAGCCGCTGCTGTTGGGCTTGGGATCCGACGACCGCCACTCTTACGGGCCTCCGCCGAAAGCCTGGAGCGTCGTACGGGCGGCGAGTCTCTCCACCGGGGAAGTGCTGGCGGCCATCGCAGCCGGCGATTTCTACGCCTCCAACGGGCTGGATTTCTTGGACATACAGTTCGACGGCAGAACACTCGCGGTGCGAATTGACGCCCGCGAGGACGGCCCCTACCGGATCCTGTTCCTCGGCACGAAGAAGGACTACGATCCCGCCAGCCAGGCTATCGACGTGGCGCAGGGCCCACGTTGTCCGGCGCGGCGCGTCGACCTCTATTCGGACACGATCGGTGTTGTCCTGGATTCAGCGGAGGGTACGGAAGGCGCTTACACGCTCAAGTCTGACGACCTCTACGTCCGGGCGAAGATCGTCAAGGTCGCCGCGGACCTCCAGCCTGACTGGCAGTCTCAACCCGCCGCCTGGACGCAGCCCTATCGCTAACCGGGACACCGGACCGCTGCCGAAGGGGTGCGTGCTTTGGCGCGTCACAGTTCCACTTGCACGCCCACTTCCACCACGCGTTGCGGGGGCAGGTTGAAGAAGTCGGTGGCGGTCTGCGCGTTGCGCGACAGCCAGACGAACAGGTGTTCGCGCCAGCGGAACATTCCCGGCTTGGGTGTCGAGATCAGGGTTTCCCGGCCGAGGAAGTAGCTCACGTCGTCGCCGGTCAGATTGAGTTGCGGGTGGCTGACCGTCGCGAGGGTCTCGGGAATGCTGGGCTCCTCCATGAATCCGTAACGCACATTGACGCGCCAGAAGCCTTCGCCGATCTCCTCAATCGTAATGCGGTCTTCGGGCGCAACGTGCGGGGTGTCCGCGGTTTCGACCCCGAGAATGACCACCGTTTCGTGCAGGACCTTGTTGTGGACGACATTGTGCCGAAGCGCGGGCGGCGTACCGACCGGGTTGCCAAACATGAAGATCGCCGTTCCCGGCACGCGAATCGGCGGGTTCACCAGCAGGTCGGCGAGAAAGAGCTCCAGCGGAATGAGCCGGTGGCGCAAGCGCCGGGCGAGTATCTCGCGCCCGCGCCGCCACGTAGTCATCAGCAGGAAGACGGCTCCGGCGGCCAGCAGCGGGAACCAACCTCCGTCCGCCACTTTGAGGATATTTGCGCCAAAGAACGCGAGATCGACCACCAGGAAGAAGCCGGAGACGAGGACGGCGACCAGGAGGTTCCAGCGCCAGCGACTCCGCACCAGATCGAAAAACAGGATGGTGGTGATCACCATCGTCAGGGTGATTGCGACGCCGTAGGCCGCCGCCAGATTGCTGGATGAGCCGAACCCCAGCACCAGGCCGATGCAAACCAGCATGACGAGCCAGTTGACAACGGGGATATAGATCTGGCCGATCTGCTCCGATGATGTGTGACGGATTGTCAGTCGCGGGGCATACCCGAGTTGGATGGCTTGCAGGGTCAACGAGAACGAACCGGTGATAACCGCTTGCGAGGCGATGACGGCGGCGATGGTCGCTAGTCCGACGAGCGGATACAACGCCCACTCCGGAGCCATCCGGAAGAACGGATGCTCCGTGGCGCCTGGTTCGCGCAACAGGAACGCCCCCTGCCCCAGGTAGTTCAACAGCAGCGACGGCAATACGACCGTGAACCACGTCAGCCGGATGGGCTGCCGGCCGAAGTGTCCCATGTCCGCGTATAGCGCCTCACCTCCCGTGACCGCCA